>SWCB01000749.1_pt1 | contig 11928 bp, 7 predicted proteins | sample 4692901 | NCBI WGS metagenome assembly SWCB01 (sample SAMN10267276, study PRJNA491770) | bioreactor metagenome | isolation source: DHS bioreactor inoculated with subseafloor sediment | place: Japan: off Shimokita Peninsula | collected 2006-08 | reverse complement strand
GGGGGGGAAGTTCACGGCTAGAGCGTAATATTGTTGATAAAGGGTTAGCGATTTCTGCTGATACTCATATGCCAATGTCGATAGATCCAAATCTGTTTTATTTCTATTTGGTGGCGAGCGAAGGTACAAGTTCAGATGAACTAGAAAAAGCCTTTATTACGCAGCTAGATGATGTGATTAAAAAAGGTGTAACTGAACAAGAGCTCACTAAAGCGAAAAACATGAAGCTAATGGATTTTTATCGAGAGCTTGAAACTATCGATGGAAAATCAAACACGATTGGTACGTACGAATTATATTTTGGTAGCTATAAAGCCTTATTTGATGCCCCTAGCGAATTTGAAAACGTGACAGTAGACGATATCAAACGTGTTGCCCATATTTACTTTCGACAATCTAACCGCACTGTTGGTGTGTTAGATGCCACTGAACAGTAGAGGAGTGAAACTAATGACGATAAAATTACCTATTTTAGTCGCTTTTAGCTTGGCACTTGTCGCCTGTACCATTCCACCAAGCGCTAATAATACCAATATGCAAGCGCCTGCCAATGAAGCAACGATGGAGCAGACGATTGCGGTAACTGAACAGAAAACAGCGATTTTTAAAACAAGGACCTCCGATACAACAGCACCGAATGCAGATTCAGAGACAAGTAACACTGCGGGAAAGGTAGGAGTAATAATGGATTCTTCGGTAACATCGAACGATGATAAGGCTTCAAGTGTGGTTAGTGTAAGTGGTATAAAGCCAACGCCACAATTTTTGGGTTTTGAAGATAAAACAGATACCGAACGTTTAGCTGGAGCTAGAGGCGATAGCTTACTAATTGTTGAAAAGAAGGGTGGTACGGTGAAAAAAGGGCAGTTTTCTTTTCCCGAATACAAGAAAGCAGTACTTGCAAATGGCATGACCGTTTATTTGCTAGAAAAACATGATATTCCTGTTATTACTGTGAAAGCGATTGTTAAAGCGGGTTCAGTGAACGATCCTATTTCTGGCTTAGCTTCAATGACAGCGGAAGGCTTGTTATTGGGTTCTAAGAAATATAACAAAGTGCAGTTAGAGCAGGTTACCGATAATATCGGAGCCGGTTTTGAAGCGGGATCGAATAAAGAATCGAGCTATATCAATGCCGACTTTCTTGCGAAAGATGCAGATGTCATGTTTGATGTGATTAAATCGGTACTGACTGAGCCGACCTTTAATGCGAAAGAATTTGCTAAATTTCAAAAACAGAATGTAGAGTTATTGGCGCAGCAAAAAGAAAGCCCAAATAAGGTTATTCGGGGGTATTACTCAAAGTTTGTGTTTGATAAACATGCATATGCCAACCCTGTAGAGGGTGATCAACAGTCAATCGCGACCATTACGCCTAAACAATTAGCCACGTTCCATAACTCTTATTATCAGCCAGTCAATACTGCCATTACCGTGGTGGGCGATTTCAATTCCAACTTGATGAAGCTTGAATTAGAAGCCTTGTTTGCAGATTGGAATAATACCCAACCTGTTCCGCAACTTGATTTAAATTATGCTGTTCCAGTAATGGATAAGAGTCGAGTGCTGGTGGTCAATAAAGCCAACGCAACTGAAACCACGTTTATTTTTGGTGGGGTCGGTATAGCGAAAGACAATCCCGATTATATTGGCATTCAATTAGTTAATACCATTTTAGGTGGGCGTTTTACATCATGGCTTAACGATGAATTGCGAGTAAATTCAGGATTAACTTACGGAGCAGGCTCTGGTTTTAGCGCTTGGTCTCAATCGGGTTTATTTTCAATTAGCTCGTTTACCCAAACATCAACAACAGAGCAAGCGGTTGATTTAGCAATAGAAACGTATGAACGCTTATGGGAAAAAGGTGTTGATCAAGAAACACTTGATTCAGCAAAAGCCTATTTGAAAGGTCAGTTTCCACCACGTTATGAAACGTCGGAGCAATTGGCTGATATATTAGGTGATATGTACGTTTACGGTATTAACGAAAGTTATATTAACAACTTTGAAGGTCAGGTTGATTCTCTGACGCTTGATGAAACACAAAGCCTAGTTAACCAATATTTCCCTAATAAAAACTTACAGTTTGTGATGATAGGCCAAGCTGCAGAACTTCAACCGTTTGTGAGTAAATACGGTTCAGTTGAGATGTTAAATATTGAGCAAGTCGGGTTTGGTGGTTAAATCAAACGTGAAACTATTTAGGTAATCGCGCATAAAACGCGGCAGCTTGTTTACTCACCCATTCTGGTTCATCTAAAGTGAGATCGTGACCTGCCGTAGAGTGGCTAATTAATGGCCACTCAGCATGTTTAGAAAGTGCATTGCTGCATTGATGGCTGACTAGGCGATCGTTTGATGATCCAAGTAACATGACTGGTTGTTTAGGTTTATCAGTAAAGCGGAACATAGCGGATGCATACAGTTGATTGAATGCATTTTTTGCTGTTATGGGACACTCGTTTCTCCATTGCGTCCAATTTTTAATGACTTTCGCTTGTATTGGTTGGTTCGATGTCATGTTGAATATTAACGTTTCTTGTTGTTCTGATTGACTTAATAGCATACGAACAATGGTTAGGTATTGTCGCCAGTTCAAGCGTTGATAAAACGGAGACAGTGGTCGTACGCTGGTATTCATTAAAATGGCAGAGCGTATTTCAGCAGGAAAAAGCGTCATCCAGCTAATTGCAATCATTCCCCCCATTGAAAGAGCAATCAAATCAACGGGGGTGTCAGTAGTAAGCTTTAGGCGTAATTGAATACGTAAATCTTGTACCATTGCTGGAATACTTTTGGGTGATTGCAGTTTATGACGTTTTCCATTGCCAGCTAAATCGACACAGATTATTTGACGTTTAGGGAATTGCGTATTGAGTTGATTTAGAAAATCGTCCCAATGTCGCTGCTCGCGTAATAACCCTCGAATTAACACGATGGGATGTGTATTTAATGCATTCAACATTTTCATACTTACATTGCCCACTTCCTATTTCTTCACTTTAAATGTACTAGGTAGAACGATATCTAGTGCATTTTTTTTGCCATCATTAGGCGGTAGTCTTCACTGCCAATAATCCACGATGGTCGATTAATGATTTTAGCAATAATGAATGTTGGCAATATACAGATTAATAACGGTAGCGACTCATGGAGGTAGACTGAAGCCCGTGCTTTTTCATCAGATACGTAATTCAATACGGCAAGAACATCGAAAATAGCGCCTAGTAGTGCGAGAACCGAGAGAATGACGAGAATCAACCCAAGAAAATCGCGTAAATATACTTTGGAAGCGTCCATTTATAATACTCCTGTAATCATAGTGCATAATTATAGGTGATGACTTATCTTCACCCATTCCTTGTGGTGTTAAATATACGCCTAGAGGATAAGCACTAAATTGACTTACATCATACAAATGGATTGATTCAATTTGAAAAAACAAAAACGGCTTAACACCAAGATGTTAAGCCGTTTTTAAAGAAAGTGACAGATTCTGTATTAGAAGCTGTAGCGAGCACCTAGCTGGTAGCTCATTTCTTTTAGTTCGTTGTAATCACGGTGCATTAGGTTTGCTTCAATGCTCATGTGATCAGACACTTTAATGTTGTTGCCAAGGCGAACTTCGTACATTGTCTTGTCGTAATTAGCCATACGAACAGCTGGCTCAACAGTCCACTTGCTCATTAGCTGGTAACGTGCACCAACTTCACCTGTAATACCAGAGTCATCAACGCGACCCGTTACTGAAGTATTTGAGAAATTAAAGACTTCTAATTCTACTTCTGTACGAGAGTAACCCGCTAAACCGTATACGGTTAAGTCGTTATTGATTGGGTGAAAGTAACCTAAGCCTAATACGCTGTTAGAGATAGTAAGATCATCTTTAACGGTTGCATCACCACGCGTTTCTACAAAGAAGTTGTCAGTGAAGTTCCAGCTACCACGAAGATACATACCAGCAGTATTGTCTGTTTTGCTGGTAGTCATAGTGGAAGCTGATGCTGATGAAATAAGGTCATGATTGTAAGTCGAAATCTGTAAACCACCTGAAACGTAGTTGAAATTTTGCGTCAGGTTTTGTTGTGTTGTTTCAGTCGTTTCCGCTTGTGCAGTAAAAGTTGTCGCTAAAAGAGTTGCAAGGGGAAGCAGCATGAATTTTTTCATTTTTAAATCCTAATTATATTTATGACAACATATTAATTACTTAATGTTGTTCTTATGTTTTCAATGATGAGGATATTACCCCAGTAAAAAACATTGTGCAATAACTATTTGTACGGTGTTTTTTTATTGGGGTTGTTGAACATGCAGCTATGCGGGTAAGCTACATGTTTTCGTTAATGCAAATATCCATAATTAGAACTATAAGGCTGTGTGGTTTTTAGTTATTCGCCTTGAAGTACCCATCGAAATGCATCAGAGAATACTTTTTTACCATTTTCTGGAATAACTAAGCCGTGAGATAAGATTATACGATCGAAAGGCCAGGTAAGAATTTCTTGAATAGATTGGCGTAAGCGGGTCTTATCTTTGAATGATAATCGCCAATATAAAGGCATCGCTGGGCGGTAATAACATCCATTAATGAAGGCTAGTGCCAGTGTGAGTGGGTTGTGGGTATTGTGTAGCCACGCCAATGTATCGCCAACGATTAATGTTTTAGATTGTGGATCACAGAATACAATTTCTTCCATTGAATCGCTGCCACGTAAAATCGTTTGGAGTAATTGGTTTCGCCATAGATCGGGTGTTTTTGCGCCTAATGCATCATCGAATACTAAATCAGTTCTTTTTTGTTGTAAGCCAGGAGGGGCGAAAAAATACGCTTCAGGGTAGGCGAGCCACCATTCTGATAAAAACAAATGATGATTCATGTTGGGCGTGACGATTATTTGAATTTGCCCTAATTTCGTTAACTCTAATTGCAGTTGAGTGGTGAGTTGAACCGGAGAATGAATCAGTAATTTATCATTTTCTAGCTTGATCACAGTCATACGACTGCCTACAGGTATACCATTTACCTTCAGCGGCATATTGATGTACCAAATGCGATCTTTCGTCCATTCAATCATTGGTTATCCTTAACCAGTTAATGAGCGAGTGTATGAAAGATCATGCTTACAAACACTCGCTGAATGGGCTTTGTCGTGTAGTTTTTCTTTAAAAGCCCATTAGTTTAAGTAAGTTTTCTGCTGTATCTATTGCTTGCTGGCGATTTGCAATATTCAATTTCTGATACAAATTACGAATATGTGTTTTGATCGTTGTAGAAGCAACATCGAGTTCAGATGCAATTTGTTCGTTGCTAAAACCGGCGTAAATTAAGCCAAGCACTTGCCATTCTCGTTGAGTCAGTGGGCTTGTACGAATCAGCTCTGGTACATCAGGCAAGTTTAGAAGCTTTTCGACAAAGTTTTCATCAAAGTGTACTGAACGGTTACGCTCTTTGCTGGTCATTTCACGAAGAAGTTGCTGTACTCGATGAAGTTCTAATTCATTCAACTGCTTTGTATCAACTAATTCTTGCAGTAAATCACAAATTTCATTTGCATCACACAGAAAGTTACCGATCATGCCAGTACTGTTCGTCAGGATTAATGCTTGTTTTAGGTGTTCAAGAGCAATTTTGCGTTGGCCTTGTTTTTTACAAAGAATGGATTGTATAACAAGGTTACGATTACTATCCGTTATTAAGTTGTGTGCTTTACAATTATCCTCAAGCATAGCGAAGATTTCTTCTGCTTGATGGTAGTCTTCTAAAATGATGCTGGCACGGGCGATGTTTCGCCATTGTAATTGCTGGAAGTGGTTACAAGCGCCATCAGGACGTTCAGCTTGATGCAGCCAGTTCGCGATATTGTCTTTTTCACCTTTTATCTGCCAGTAAAAAAGATTAGACAAATCGGTGTTTGCACGCCAATCAATATGATAATCAGCGCGTTCCATTAAGCTATTACACAATTCTAAATAACGTGCTGCTTTATCTATCTCACCACGACTAAGTGCAATACGTGCCAACATTGAGTAAGCATGCAATGACTTGGTGTCATCGAAAGGTGCGAGTACCTCTAAGCTTTTATGGGCACATTCTTCTGCTTCATCGAGTCGGTTCCAGCACCATAAAATCTGAGCGCGTAGGCGTAACAAAAATTCATGAAGAGGAACTTGTTGTAGATGTTGCTCTTTTACTAGGCGATAGGCTTGGTCGAGTAATTCAAATGCTGCTTGAACATAACCTTGAGCGACGAGAATTTCACTTTGTTGCAATAGAGCCCACAGGGCTTGATGATATACGTGGTACTGACGTGCCATCTTTTCTGTTTGCTGCATCATAGGCAATGCACGGCTGAGATTACCTAAACAGTGGTGTACTTCACCCACAACAGAGGTGGCAACAATGCGACTACGGTATGTTGTTGAAGGCAACTGTCCTAATGCTTGTTCAGATAACACTAATGCATCTACTGGTTTACTTTGGTTGATGGCAACTTGAGCACGAAGTGCATTAAACTCACCTTGTAATCCATCGTCTAACACCAAATTACGTTGTTTCATTTCTTCTTCAGATTCAGCGATTAACTCACCAACATCATCATAGCGGTGCTGACTTTGTGCTAGCCAAGCGCGTAATAAGGTAAGGCGTGGTGCGCTGAATAGTTTTTCAGTACTAAGTGCAGAGATGGAATCTTCTAAGAGTTTTAATTCTCCGTGATGGTACATACTCCAGCCGTAATCAGTCAGGATCTCTATGGTGAGATCTTCATTTTTACTTTTCATTGCATGCATTAAAGCTTGTTGTGGACGGTTTTGTTTTAGCCATGCTTTTGCGGCATTGTTGTGTAACTTTGTTCGTTGTTGCGGAATTTGAGAGTAGCGCTGGTGGCGTAAAAATTCAGCGAAAAGGTTATGGAAGCGATACCAGTTATCAGCACCTTCAAGTGTATTTAAGAATAAACCAAAGCGGTTGAGTGATTCCAACATAGAGAGAGCATCGCTACGACCCGTTAAGTCAGACACTAATTCAGCATTGAAAATATCTAATACTGAACACTGTAATAGAAACTGTTGGGTTTCACGATCTAATTGGTCAAAGACTTCTTCTGCTAGGTAGTCCCACAAATGCCCTCGGTTAAAGTTTGCCATTGAAAGGGCAGACTCCGCCAGGTTATTCGGTTTTTGTTGGGCATGCAGTGCGATAAGTTGTAAAGCTGATGGCCAACCTTCGACTTGTTCTCGTAGTGAATTGAGTACTGTTGTTTCAATTTCTGAAGAGACTCGCTTGTGAAAAAAGCGTTCGGTCTCTTCTTGATCAAAAGCCAGTAAATTATTATCCACTTCAATCAGTAAATCGCGTACTCGTAAATTTGCAGTGCCGAGTGGCGGTTGTGTACGGCTGGTAACCACTAATGTGACGCAATCTGGCATGTGCTTAAGGAAAAAGCGCATACCTTCATGGATCTCTTCATTATTGATCACATGGTAATCATCAAGAACTAAATACGTTTGTTCACCATAATCTGATAATTCACCAAATAATTCACTAAATAGCGTTGTTAAACACGCAAACTGGCGGCGTTCTGCCATTGCTTGGGTTTTTAAACAGGCATTGTTTGTTGCTTTATTAATGGATTGCAGTAAATAGTTTGCAAACCTAAAGGTATCGTTATCACTTTCATCAACGTTAAACCATCCAGTATGTGAGTGGTTATTCAACCACTGCGCGGCCATTGTTGTTTTACCGTAACCGGCAGGCGAACGAAAAAGAACAAGGCGATAATAAGGCGCTTGATCGAGGCTTTCCAGCAATCGAGAACGAAGAATTGCATTATGAAGGCGTGCTGGTCGAGTAAGTTTCGAAGGTATCCACATAGTATTCTTTACGTCTTTTATAAGGGTTCAAGATCCGATTTGAAATCTTCCTTTGGTTACAAAGGAATAGTAAGTATGTGCTTTATGCTACTTGCTAATCAAAATCATGCAGTAAATGGGGACTACAATATTTGATCCTAACCATAACTTTACCTTTCTCATGGGTTTAAAGCGTCCTTCTATCGTCTCTCATCCCTAAAAATATGAACCACTTCACATAATATGCGTGCGACACAAAAAAATAAGAGGGTAGTTGCACATGAGAGTTTCATTCATAAGTGTGAACTAGGTTGCATGGTTAGCTTGTGATTATTCATCTACACCCTATTTTTATGGAGAGTGTCACAAAAAATCCCCGTTAATATTACCTACGCCCCTTCTACTCATCCCTCATACCCCAAAGTTAGGAGGATGTTTTTATGAATAAATACAGGCAACATAGATTCCAGTTGAAATAATCCTAGAGAGAGAATGAACCATGACTACACGTGGTCAAACACAACAATTTGATAAAGCTTTATTTAAAGCATCAGTAGAAAAACACTTAGTGACTACTTATGCGAAAACGCCAGAGACAGCAGATTCACGAAGCTGGTATCTAGCAGTCGGCAAAGCATTAGCTGAGATCAGCACCGGCAGCCTGCTAGAAACGGAAAAGCAAATTGCAGAACAAAATGTACGTAGTGTTAATTACCTTTCTTTAGAATTCTTGATTGGTCGCCTTACTGGTAACAACCTTATCAGCATGGGGTTATACGAAGAAGTGAGCGCAGCAGTAGAAGAGCTAGGGCTTAACTTAACAGATTTACTTGAAGAAGAACGTGATCCTGCATTAGGTAATGGTGGTCTTGGCCGTCTAGCCGCGTGTTTTATGGACTCTTTAGCAGCGCAAGAATACCCTGCTGTTGGTTACGGTCTTCATTACGAATACGGTTTATTTAGCCAATCTTTTGAAGGTGGACATCAAGTAGAAGCGCCAGATGCATGGCGCGGTATTGAGGGTTACCCTTGGGAAGTTGTTCGCCCTGAACTCGGCCAAACTGTTGGTCTGTTTGGTTCAGTTGAAACATACACAGATAAAGCGGGCACTAGCTGCCGCCGTTGGGTTCCAGCAATGACCGTTGAAGGTGTTGCATGGGATCTTCCTATTGTTGGTTACGACAATAAGAGCGTTTACCCTCTGCGTTTATGGGAATGTCGCTCACCAGCGCCATTCAATCTAGCTCGCTTTAACGATGGCGATTACGTTGGCGCACAATACGGCCAATTAGAAGCTGGTAACGTAACAAAAGTGCTTTACCCAAATGACAATCATGATCAGGGTAAAACATTGCGCTTAATGCAGCAGTATTTCCATTGCGCATGTTCTGTAGCAGATATTCTTCGTCGCCATTTTGCGGCTGGAAACAAAATTGAAGACCTTGCGAAACTTGAATCTATTCAGCTAAACGATACTCACCCAACAATTGCAATTCCTGAACTAATGCGCATCCTTATTGATGAGCACAAATTAGGTTGGGATGCGGCATGGGCAATTTCATCGAAAGTATTTGCTTACACTAACCATACATTATTGCCTGAAGCACTGGAAAGATGGAGCGAGTCTCTAATCGCAGATATGCTTCCGCGTCATATGGAAATTATTTTCGAAATTAACCACCGTTTCATGACGTTGGTTGAAGAGAAGTGGCCTGGTAACAACGAAATCAAACGTAAGCTTTCTATTATTGAAGAAGGCCAGCATCGTATGGTTCGTATGGCAAACTTGTGTGTAGTCAGTACTTACGCTGTTAATGGCGTAGCGGCTCTGCACTCTGAGTTAGTTAAGCGTGATTTATTCCCTGAATTCAACGAACTATTCCCAGGTCGTCTTCATAACGTTACAAACGGTGTTACACCACGTCGTTGGTTAAAGTTCTGTAACCCTGGCCTTACTGAGTTAGTGAATGAAAAAATCGGCACAGAATGGCCTGCAAAACTTGAGCAGTTGTCTGGTTTAGCTAAATTTGCGGAAGACAAGAAATTCCAGAAGCGTTACCTAGCAGTGAAGAAAGACAACAAGCAACGTTTTGCTGATTGGGTTCAAGACAACATGGGTATCGAGCTTGATACTAATGCAATCTTTGATGTTCAAATCAAACGTCTACACGAATATAAGCGTCAGCATTTGAATTTGCTTCATATTCTATCGCTTTACCATCGTTTGCTGAATGAACCTACGTTTGATATGCACCCACGTGTATTTATCTTTGCCGCGAAAGCAGCACCGGGTTATGCATTAGCAAAAGATATTATCTTTGCAATTAACAAAGTTGCAGACAAAGTAAATAACGATCCTCGCCTTGGCGGTAAGCTGAAAGTTGTATTCGTACCTGATTACCGTGTAAGCCTTGCGGAAATCATTATTCCTGCGGCTGACGTGTCTGAGCAGATTTCAACAGCAGGTCTAGAAGCGTCGGGTACAGGTAACATGAAGCTTGCACTTAATGGTGCACTAACTATCGGTACGATGGACGGTGCAAACGTTGAGATCCGTGAAGAAGTGGGCGACGAAAACATCTTTATCTTCGGTTTACTGGTAGATGAAGTACTGAAACAAAAAGAAGAGGGTCACGACCCTTACCGTTACTACCACGCTGATAGCCTTCTACGTGCGTCGCTAGATTTATTGAATACAGACGAATTTACACCGGGCAACCCTGGTCAGTTATCGGCGATTCGCCAAAACTTACTGGACGGTGGTGACCCATATTTAGTGCTTGCTGATTTCGCAGACTACGTAAAAGCACATGAGAAAATTGATGCGGAATACCGTGATCAAGCAACATGGGCACGTAAAACGATTTTGAATACAGCACTTGTTGGTAAATTCAGTTCAGACCGTAGTATCCGTGACTACGTTAATAATATCTGGAAACTAAAAGCAGTCTCAGTTAAATAACTGCTTTAAACGACAAGTGCCGTCATTGGCACTTGTCGTAATCATTAACTTTCTTGCTTGTTGATGGCAGTTGCTAGTTAGCAAACAAAGGCATCGATATTTGGAAGTTAAGCGCCACTCTGTATTGGTATTAGCAAATTAAACATCGTAGCGGCATTAAGATCGCTATCGGAGAGAACGATGAAAGATGATCAAGTATTAAAACAAGTTGCAGAAATGGCTGGCCTAGCTGACAGTTATGTCAGTGCTTGGGGTGATGAAGCTCAAGTAGAAAACGAGACCCTACGTCGTTTATTATCTGCGCTTGGCTATGACACCAAAAATGATGATGCATTAATGGAATCTGCGCTAAAAAGACAGCGTCCAGATGTATTAGCACCTGTTAAGGTTGTTCGTAATGGCGAACCCATGCACATTACGTTACACCTAGGCGTAAGTGCACGAGCAAGTGATTTCAGCTGGAAACTTACTACCGAACAAGGTGTAGTAATGGAAGGTTGGTTACAGTCTCAACTTATTTCTGATGATCGTGAAAATGGCGGTCCTCTTGTTTTTGCATTACCTGATGATTTGGCGTGGGGCTACCATAAATTAGAAGTTTTCCGCAAACGCCGTAAGTCTCCATTTGAAATGACATTGATCGTAACCCCAATGTCTTGTTATAAGCAGCAAGCGCTGCTGGATGATAAGAAACTTTGGGGCACCAGTGTTCAGCTTTATTCTGTTCGCACCAACCATAACTGGGGTATTGGTGACTTTGGCGATCTAAAACAATTAGTGGCTGATATTGCGGCTCGAGGTGGTGATTTTGTGGGTCTTAACCCCATTCACTCACTGTTTCCTGCGAACCCAGAAGGTGCAAGCCCATATAGCCCATCTTCACGACGTTGGTTAAACTTGATGTACATTGACGTTAGCTCAGTATCTGAGTTTGCCCAATGTGACGCAGCCCAACAGCTTGTTGGTAGTACTGAGTTCCAACAACGTTTAGTGGAAGCGCGTAATACTAATTGGGTGAATTATAGCGAAGTGTCTTGCTTAAAGATGGCAGTACTTCCGTTACTATTTGATACTTTTAGTGAGCGTCACTTAGATAATAATACAGAACGTGC
>SWCB01004561.1_pt1 | contig 11995 bp, 9 predicted proteins | sample 4692901 | NCBI WGS metagenome assembly SWCB01 (sample SAMN10267276, study PRJNA491770) | bioreactor metagenome | isolation source: DHS bioreactor inoculated with subseafloor sediment | place: Japan: off Shimokita Peninsula | collected 2006-08 | reverse complement strand
GCATGGCTGTGGCCGAGGCGATTACCAACATCGCCGCGGCCGATATTGCCGACCTTGGCGACGTCAAGCTGTCGGCCAACTGGATGGCAGCTGCCGGCCATCGCGGCGAGGACGCCAAGCTCTTCGACACGGTGAAGGCGGTGTCGGATTTCTGTATCAAGGCCGGTGTGTCGATCCCGGTGGGCAAGGACTCGCTGTCGATGCGCACCGCGTGGGCCGACAATGGCGAGGACAAGCAGGTGGTGTCGCCGCTGTCGCTGATTGCCACCGCGTTTGCGCCGGTTACCGACATCCGTCGCACGCTGACGCCGCAACTGCAGTTGCCCGAAGGTGTTGAAACCGAGCTGATGCTGATCGACCTCGGCAATGGCAAGAACCGCCTCGGCGGTTCGGTGCTGGCACAGGTCTTCAACTCGGTGGGCGAGCACGCACCCGATGTCGACCCCGAGCAGCTCGCGGCCTTCTTCGCCACGATCCAGCGTCTGCGTCGCGAAGGCCTGATCCTGGCCTATCACGACCGTTCTGACGGCGGCCTTTTTGCGGCCGTGTGCGAGATGGCATTCGCCAGCAAGTGCGGCCTGTCGCTGGTGCTCGACACCGTCTGCTACGACCCCTACATGAACGATGTCGATGGCCTCGAGAAGAAGCCCGACATGCTCAAGGGCCGCTTCGATGACAAGCTGATCTCCGGCCTGTTTGCCGAAGAACTCGGTGCGGTCATCCAGATCCGTCGTGACGAGCGTTCGAAGATCACCGAGATTCTGCGTGAAGCCCGTCTGACCTATCACTTCATCGGCGAGCCCAACGACAAGGACGAAATCCGTTTCTGGCGCAGCGCCAAGCGTATCCTTGCCGCCAGCCGCAGCGAGCTGATGCAGGCCTGGTCCGAGACCAGCTACCAGATCGCCCGTCTGCGCGACGACGCCGAGTGCGTGCAACAGGAGTTCGACGGCCTCGCGGATGCGACCGACCCCGGTCTGTCGGTCGCGCTGTCCTTCGACGTCAAGGACGACGTCGCAGCGCCCTTCATTGCCACCGGCGCCCGGCCCAAGCTTGCGGTGCTGCGCGAACAGGGTGTGAACTCGCAGTTCGAGATGGCGGCTGCCTTCGAGCGTGCCGGCTTCGAGCCGGTCGATGTCCACATGTCGGATCTGCAGTCCGGCCGCAAGCAATTGCTCGACTTCCACGGCCTGGCTGCGTGCGGTGGCTTCTCGTATGGCGACGTGCTCGGTGCCGGTCAGGGCTGGGCCAAGTCCATCCTGTTCAACCCCAGGCTGCGTGCAGAGTTCGAAGCCTTCTTCGGGCGCACTGACAGCTTTGCGCTGGGCGTGTGCAACGGCTGCCAGATGATGGCTCACCTCGCACCGATCATTCCGGGTGCAGAAGCGTGGCCGACCTTCCATCGCAACCGCAGCGAGCAGTTCGAGGCCCGCTTCGTGATGACCGAGGTGGTCAACAGCCCGTCCATCCTGCTCGCTGGCATGGCCGGCAGCCGCATGCCGATCGTCGTCAGCCACGGCGAGGGCAGGGCGGTGTTCGCGGCTGAAGCCGACCGCGAGAAGGCGCTGCTGGCGCTGCGCTATGTCGACAACCATGGTCAGCCGACCGAAACCTATCCGCAGAACCCCAACGGTTCGGCGCTGGGTGCAACCGGCTTCACCACGGCAGATGGCCGCTTCACCATCATGATGCCGCACCCCGAGCGCACCGCCCGCACGTTGCAGATGTCGTGGGCACCGCAGTGGATGATCGACGAGAGCCCGGATGCTTCGCCGTGGCTGCGCATGTTCCGCAACGCGCGCAAGTGGCTGGGCTGATCGGCTCGGCGCCTGTTCGCTGATTCTGCGCCCGACCCGGTTCGGGTGTGACAACGGGGTGACCGGGGAACCGGCACCCCATTGTGCCATTCAGGACTGTGTGTGCGCAGCGGGCGTTCAGTGCCCTGGCCTCCATCCGAGTGGGGGCGCTTCAGTGCGGCCGAACAGGGGCTTGCATGATCGCAGTGCTGCAGGCGCGCGTCGCATAGCATTAAATGATCTGGGTCAAGTTTCAATGTGTCGAAACGTCTATAATCGGCCGACATTACCGGACACCCTGCCAGTCTGCTCGCCAGTCCCTTTGCCCCGACCCTGATTGATGTTCATCCGAAGACGCCAATTCCGCCTTGCTGCCTGGTTCGCAACGCTTGCGATCCTGCTCGGTGCGCTTGCGCCTGCGGTGAGCCAGGCAATGACGGTGCTCGGGGATGGTCATCAGCGCTGGATTGAGGTGTGCTCGGCGTCCGGCATGCAATGGATTGCGGTCGATGCGGACAGCGAGCAAGGCGGCGACGACGCGCCGGTCGCGTCGACTGCATCCTGCCCTTATTGCTGTCCGCACGCTGGCTCGTTCGGTCTGCCACCTGAGCTGTCCGCCGGATTTGCCGTCATCGGCATGGCCGCGCTCGAACCCCCGCTTTTCTTCTCCGCTCCCCGGCCACTGTTTGCGTGGACGGCTTCGAGCCCGCGCGCGCCACCCGCTGCCTCCTGATCGTCGCTGAACGCGTTCTGCCCGCACCCTGTGCGCGGCGTGCGCAGTGCAATCACCGATTCCGGAGGCATTCATGCCTTTACACGATTTCTTCCACGCCGCGCTGGCGCGGACCCGCTTGCTGCGTACGCTGCTCGTCCTGTTGACGGGGCTGTTCATTGCAATGGCGCTGAGCGCCTGCAACAAGGAGACGGTCAGCTTCAGAAATACCGACATCACCGGCGCCAATTTCGGCCACGACTTCAGCCTGCTCGACCCCGACGGCGCGACCCGCAGTCTCGCTGACTTTCGCGGCAAGGTCGTGATGATGTTCTTCGGCTTCACCCAATGCCCGGACATCTGCCCGACTGCACTGTCGCGCGCTGCGCAGGTGCGGCAACTGCTCGGCGACGATGCCGACAGGCTGCAGGTGATCTTTGTCAGTGTCGACCCCGAGCGCGACCTGCCCGGTGTGCTCAAGGCCTATACCGCTGCGTTCGATCCCGACTTCCTCGGGCTCTATACCAGTCTCGAGGAAACCCGCAAGGTTGCCGACGAATTCCGTGTTTTCTATCGCAAGGTGCCGACCGGCGGCTCGTACTCGATGGATCACACCGCAACGAGCTACGTTTTTGATCCGGCAGGGCGCTTGCGCCTCGCCGTGTCCTACCAGAGTACGGCCGAATCCGTTGCGGCCGATGTGCAAACCCTGATTCAAACAGCTTCATCCCGCCCCTAAGGAGAACACCATGAAAGTGAAAATCGTCGCCTCGCTGTGTGCTGCACTGATTTCGTCTGCCGTCTTTGCGCAGGTTTCCGTCACTGAGCCCTGGGTACGCGCTACCGTTCCGCAACAGAAAGCGACCGGTGCGTTCATGCAGATCACCTCGCCGGTGGATGCCAAGCTTGTTGAGGTTCGTTCGCCCGCAGCCAAAGTGGTTGAAGTGCACGAGATGGTCATGGAGAAGGATGTGATGAAGATGCGCGCCATTCCCGGTCTGGATCTGCCGGCCGGCAAGGCGGTCGAGCTCAAGCCCGGTGGCTATCACGTCATGCTCATCAACCTCAACGCACAGGTGAAGGAGGGTGACATGGTGCCGCTGACCGTTGTTGTCGAAGGCAAGGACGGCAAGCGTGAAAGCGTTGAGATCAATGCGCCGGTGCGTCCGCTCAACAGCGCGGCCGGTGGCATGCAGATGCACAAGATGCACTGATCACCCGGGTCGGTCAGCCGGACATTCGCACTGAGTGCGGTGTCCGCTCGGCCGGCGCGTTTCCACCGTTCCGATTCAGTCCCGTTCTGTTCATGATCAGACGTTTCCATCACCAGGTGCTTGCTGCGCGGGTCGCGATATTCGTGACCCTGCTGAGCGCGCTCATGCCCGTACTAGGGCAGGCGCTGCTGCGCGCGAGCGATCCTGGACGGTGGACGGAGATCTGCACCACCGGCGGCATGATCCTGGTCGATCTGTCGGCGGAGGAGGGGCGTGACACCCCGCTCGAAACCGGCAGCGAGCGCAACGCCTGCCCGTTCTGCCTGCCGCACGCCGGGCACGCAGCCTTGCTGCCAGGCTTGTCGCCCCTCGTTCTTGAGGCGGTTTTCGATGGCAGCGCCCGCTTTTCTGCGCCTTCCGAACATCTACGTTCCCGCACCGTCTGGCTCTCCGCGTTTTCACGCGGTCCTCCCGCTCTAGCCTGACATCTCTGAACGACTACTCGCGATGCGCCATGCGTTTCGCGGTGGCGCGCGTCCGCCGCAAGGCCTGATGCGCACGCTCACCTGCGTCTTCCGCCTGCCCTCTGGTTGCTAACCCCGCTCGCGGCAATTGCCGAACAGATTCAGAAATCGACTCGGCATGAAGTCACGCGGCTGTCTCGATTCGCCGCAGATTTTTCGGTTTTGAATTGATGTTGTTGGTGTGATTTTTCTTTATGGAGTGAAGTATATGTACGGATTCGATACGCGCCCCACCCGTCTTGCGCTTGCGCTGGCTTTTTGTGCTCCGGCAGCACTTGCACAAACCGCCGCAAGCGGTGGCAGTGGCGCTGCAAAACTCGACGAAATTGTCGTGTCTGCGCCCATGGTGGCGCCGCTGCCGCAGACTCGTGGAGAGATGAGTCAGACCGAAGTCGCAGGCAAGCGCGCTGCCATGAGTGATACCGCAAGCCTGCTGAAGGATGTCGAAGGCGTCTCGCTTTACGGCGCGGGTGGTGTCTCCAGCCTGCCCGCGATTCGCGGTCTTGCCGATGACCGCTTGCGGATCAAGGTCGATGGCATGGATCTGATCTCGGCCTGCGGCAATCACATGAACCCGCCGCTGTCGTACATCGATCCGTCGAACGTATCGAGCGTTCAGGTGTTCGCGGGGATCACGCCGGTGAGTCTCGGTGGTGACAGCATCGGCGGCACCATTCTCGTCGACTCTCCCGATCCGGAGTTTGCCCGCCCGGGCGATGGCAACTTGCTCAAGGGTGAGGTCGGCGCGTTCTATCGCAGCAACGGCGATGCGACCGGCGCGAACCTGTCGGCGACCTTTGCCAATGAGTCGCTGAGCGTGAGCTATCGCGGATCAACCGCGAAGGCAGACAACTACGAGGCCGGCGGTGACTTCAAGGCTGCAGGCCTTGCTGCCGCCGGTCGCGGCTGGCTGGACGGTGACGAGGTCGGTTCTTCTGCGTACGAGACATCCAACCAGTCGCTTGCAATGGGCTATCGCCATGAGAACCACCTGGTGGAACTCAAGCTGGGCGTTCAGGACATCCCGGAGCAGGGCTGGCCAAATCAGCGCATGGACATGACGGGCAACCATAGCGAGCAGGTCAATCTGAGCTACAAGGGGACGTTCGACTGGGGCGCGCTCGAGGCGCGGGCCTACAACGAGACCACGCGTCACGAGATGCAGTTCGGTGACGACAAGCTGTACTGGTATGGTCCCAATAACGTGCCTAATTCGGATGGTATTGCGGGTCCGATCCTGCCGGGCATGAACGGCAGGGCGGCTGGGATGCCAATGGACACGAAGGGAAACAACACCGGGGTGTCGCTGAAGGGCGATATCGTCCTGTCGGAACGCGACATTCTGCGAGTGGGGGGCGACGTTCAGCAGTATCGGCTGGATGACTGGTGGGAGGCGTCCGGCAAGGGCATGTCGCCCAATACGTTCTGGAATATCCGCAATGGCGAGCGTGACCGCTTTGCGGTGTTTGCCGAGTGGGAGGCCGCATGGACACCGCAATGGCTGACACAGTTCGGCCTGCGTCACGAAACCGTGAGCATGGATGCGGATACGGTGCAGGGCTACAGCCCGACCTTCAGCGCAACGGACGAGGCTGCCTTCAATGCCGCCGATCGCAGCAAGACCGACCAGAACCTGGATGTCGCGGCGCTGGCCCGATATACGCCGTCCTCGACGCAATCCTACGAGTTCGGCTATGCGCAGAAGACGCGCTCGCCCAACCTTTACGAGCGCTATGCCTGGTCCACCAATGGCATGGCGATGCGCATGATCAACATGGCGGGTGACGGCAACGGCTATGTGGGCAACCTCGACCTGAAGCCCGAAGTCGCACATACGGTGAGTGCCACTGCCGATTGGCACGATGCCAATCGCGCAACGTGGGGGCTCAAGGTCACGCCGTACTTTACCTACGTCGACAACTATATCGATGCCGAGCGCTGCAGCAGTGGCGGAGCCTCATGTACCGCCGCGAACCTGACCCGGACGGATGGCTTCGTCTATCTGCGCTTCGTCAATGAGTCGGCGCGCCTGTACGGGGTGGACGTTGCGGGACACATGCTTCTGGGGACGACGCAGGAGATGGGCGTGTTTACCGGTAAAGGCAGCTTGAGCTATGTCAGAGGAAAGAACCCGACGACGGGCGACAATCTGTACAACATGATGCCGCTCAACGCGCGGCTGGCGCTTGAACAGAAGCTGGGCAGCTGGACCAATACCGTCGAACTCGAACTGGTCGCCGACAAGGACAAGGTCTCGGCAACACGCAACGAGGTCGAGACGGCAGGCTACGGTCTGCTGCACCTGCGCAGCAGCTATGAGTGGAAGCAGGTTCGCTTCGATGTCGGTGTCGAGAACGTCTTTGACCGTTTCTACAATCACCCGCTGGGCGGCGCCTACCTTGGCCAGGGCAAGACCATGTCCGGCACCGATGTGGCGTGGGGAACCCTGGTCCCCGGGGTGGGACGTTCGATCTATGCGGGCGTGACCGTGACGTTCTGATGCTGCACACCCGGGCATCAGGTCGTGTCCGGGCGCACACATCGAAAGCCTGTTCTGCAGGCCCGGTGTGTGCGCCAGCGCTGGATGAAAGCACAGAGGATGCGTACGAATGGCATATGATTGAGGTCGGCAGGAGGCAGGGAGTCTGAAGATGAACGAAGAGAGCGATGATTTGGCCGATGCACAGCAGGCGGGCGTGAAGGCCGGCCCCATCCCGCGCGGACAAACGATCTACAAGGCAGGTGCCGAGGGCACGTCGTGGCGGGTGGTGTCGGGGACGGTGCGGCTGGATCAGCCGGGACCGGATGGCCTGCAGTTCGCCGGCATGGCGGTCACCGGTGATGTGATCGGCGCCGAGACGCTGTTGTTTGGCCGTTACACGTTTACAGCGCGGGCGCTGTCGGCCTGTGTGCTCGAACCCTGGTGCGCCGATCAGGCCGAGCCGAGCGGTCAGTTGCTGCTCGGCATGCTCGCGGCAACCGAGCGCCGCATGGCCGAGGTGCTTGCATTGCGCAGCGGCAAGGCGGGCGACCGCGTGCGGCGACTGTTTGAATTCATGACCGCCGGTCTGACCCGAGGCCGGAAAGCGGCGCGTCTGGCCTTGCCCAGACTCAAGGATATTGCCGAGATCACCGACCTGTCGGTCGAGACCGTTTCCAGGACGATCAGCCACCTCGGGGCCGATGGCACGCTTGAGGTATCCGGGCGCTATCGCTCGCGTCACGTTACTGCCGATTCGGTGCTCGGCACGCGCGGGTAAATCTGGCGGAGCAAGTGGTAAGCAGGTGTTTTGCTGCATTGCAAGGTGGACGATTTCCACCTAGGCTTGCGTACGCAGTGCATTTCGACACCGCGACATCTCCCGACGCCACTTCGCCCCATGATTTCCGTACCCGCAATTCGACCGCTGAGTCGTGTTCTGCTGTTTACCCTTCTCGCGTCAGCGGCGGCTTCTGGCCGCGCTGACGAGGTGTTGCTCACCAATGGTGATCGCCTTTCCGGCACCGTAATCAGCAAGACGCCCGAGGGGCTGAAGTTCAAGACCCAGTATGCAGGCGTGTTGCGCATCGACTGGCGCATGGTCGAAACCCTCAGCACCGACCAGCCGGTGAATGTGATGATGCGCAGCAACGAAGGCCGGCTCGACACCCGGCTTGAGCGCTCGGATGAAGAACGCGCGGTGCGCCTGGCCGAAGTGCCCGAGGTGCCGCCTCTCAAGCTCGATCGCATTACCTACCTGAACCCGACGCCAAGCCAGTCCGGTGAGGGCTTCGAGTACAGCGGACGGGTGAATCTGGCGGGCAACTCGGTCAGCGGAAACAGCGAAACCACCCATCTGGTTGCCGAGGGTGAGCTGACCGGGGTGGCGAAGAAAACCCGTTTCACCCTGCGCGCGAAGGGCGAAGAGCGCACCGAAGGCGACGACGTGAGTGCCTCCAATCTGCTCGTCAGCGCAGACCGCGACTGGTTCGTCAGCAAGAAGCGCTTCATCTATGGCCGGACCACGGTTGAGCGCGATCGCTTCCGGGATCTTGATCTGCGCTTCTCCACCGGTTCCGGCCTCGGTTTGCAGGTGATCGACAATGATCAGACCGGGCTTTCGGTTCAGGGCGGTCTCGATCTCGTCAGAGAAAATCGCGTCGACACCGATGATCAGAGTTATCCGGCCGTCGGTTGGGGCGTGCGCTACCGTCACTGGCTGATCGGACGCTCTGCGGAGTTCTTTCATCAGCAGGATGGCTACATGAACATCCGTGACGCGAGCGACGTGACCCTGCGCATGCGCACGGGCTTCCGGCTGCCGATCATCGAGCGCTTGAGCGCACAGGTGCAGGGCGTGGTCGACTGGGAGGGGCAGCCCGCCGAGGGGCGCAAGTCCGCCGACCTGAGCCTGCAGTTCGGAGTCGGCTACGAGTGGTGAGCGGGCGCTGCTGCATGGACTGCGGCAGGGGGTGCAGCTGAAAGAACAACGGGGCGCCTGAGCGCCCCGTTTTCGTGTGTGCTTACATGCCCTGGTAGATCGGGCCTTCACCACCCTGTGGCACCACCCAGTTGATGTTCTGGGTCGGGTCCTTGATGTCGCAGGTCTTGCAATGCACGCAGTTCTGCGCGTTGATCTGCAGGCGTGGCGCATTGCCATCGCCGTCGCGCACGATTTCGTAGACGCCGGCCGGGCAGTAGCGCTGCTCGGGGGCATCGTAGAGCGCGAGGTTCACCGAGATCGGCACCGAGGCATCCTTCAGACGCAGGTGACAGGGCTGCTCTTCCTCGTGGTTGGTGTTCGACAGGAACACTGAGGACAGACGGTCGAAGGTGAGCTTGCCATCGGGCTTCGGGTAGTCGATCTTCGGGCACTCGGCTGCCGGCTTGAGGGTGACGTGGTCGGCGCTGTTGTGCAGCGTCCACGGCACCTTGCCGCCGAACAGCTTCTGGTCGATGCCGAACAGCAGCGAACCCATCCACAGGCCTTTCTTCATGTAGGGCTTGAAGTTGCGCGTCTTGTGCAACTCCTCATGCAGCCAGGAGTCCTGGAATGCCGACGGATAGGCGGTGAGTGTATCGCGCTGGCGGTTTGCGGCAAGTGCGCCGAGTGCGGCGTCGGCAGCGAGCATGCCGGACTTGATCGCGGCGTGGCTGCCCTTGATGCGCGCGGCGTTGAGAAAGCCCGCGTCGTCGCCGATCAGACCGCCACCGGGGAAGATCAGCCGCGGCTGGCTTTGCAGGCCGCCGGCGGCGATGGCCCGCGCACCATAGGCCAGGCGCTTGCCACCCTCGAGAAACTTGCGGATCTCGGGGTGGGTCTTGTAGCGCTGGAACTCTTCGAACGGCGACAGGTGCGGGTTGCTGTAGTTGAGCCCGACCACGTAGCCGACGGCCACAAGGTTGTCTTCGAGGTGATAGACGAAGCCACCGCCGTAGGTGTCGGACGGCAGCGGCCAGCCGGCGGTGTGCACCACCAGGCCGGGGCGATGATTCTCGACCGGCACTTCCCACAGTTCCTTGATGCCGATGCCGTAGGTCTGCGGATCGACACCGTCGCGCAGCTTGTACTTGGCTTCGAGCTGCTTGCCCAGATGGCCACGGCAGCCTTCGGCAAACAGGGTGTATTTGGCGTGGAGCTCCATGCCCAGCTGATGGTTGGGGCCAGGCTCGCCCTCGCGGGTGAGACCCATGTCGCCGGTGGCCACGCCTTTCACCGCACCGTTGTCGTCGTACAGGATTTCCGCTGCAGCGAATCCGGGGTAGACCTCCACGCCCAGCGCTTCTGCCTGCTCGCCCATCCACTTGGCGACATTGCCCAGACGCACGATGTAGTTGCCGTGGTTCACGAAGCAGTCGGGCAGCAGGGCGTTGGGAATCGTGCGGCCGCCGGTTTCATTGAGGAAGATCACGCGATCTTCAGTGACTTCGGTGTTGAGCGGTGCGCCGCGTTCCTTCCAGTCGGGAAAGAGCTCGGTGATGGCGCGCGGATCCATGACGGCTCCGGACAGGATGTGAGCCCCAATCTCGGCGCCCTTTTCGATGAGACACACCGAAATGTCCTGCTCCTTCGCTTCAGCCTGCTGCTTGAGCCGGATCGCAGCTGCCAGGCCCGCAGGGCCGCCACCCACGATCAGGACATCAAATTCCATGGATTCGCGTTCCATCCTGTTCTCCTTTTACCTTAAGCTTTATTGGTATGTATTCGATTCACGCTGCAGTGTAATACGGGCAGCAGCCCTGCTGTTGCCTGCAGGTCGCGATCAAACCGCGTCATTGTCAGACGTACGGTTGCGTATGGTAAATTGTCGTCGCGGATGTGCGCAAATCAAGGGAATATCGAATGACGACAGAACGGAAGCTGCTGCTCACCACCCGCATACCGGTGCGCTGGGGAGACATGGATGCTTATGGACATGTGAACAACACCGTCTACTTCAGGTATTTCGAGCAGGCGCGTGTCGAGTGGCTGGAGTTGCAGGGCTCGCGCGTGAGTCCGGACGAGCCGGTCGGTCCGGTAATCATCAATGCCAGCTGCACCTTCTACATGCCGGTCAACTATCCTGCGACGGTGGTGATCAAGATGTATGGCGGCGAGCCGGGGCGCACAAGCGTGATGACATGGTACGAGCTCTTTGTCGATGGTGACGAACGTCTGTTTGCCGACGGTGCGGCCAAGACCGTGTGGATGGACACCCGTACTGGCAAGTCTTCGCCCTTGCCGGATAAAATCCGCAGCATGTTCGATTAATCAATAACAAATAAATTAAATTGAAGTTGAGGAGACAGGCATGAGTGGTGCATTGGACCAGGCATTGTGGACCCCGTCGTCTGAGCGGGTTGAAACCGCAAACGTCACCGCTTTCCGTCGTGCGGCGGAAACACGCTGGGGTGTGACGCTGCCCGATTACGACGCCTTGTACGACTGGTCCGTCGCGCATCCCGAGCAGTTCTGGGTGAGCGTATGGGAAGACGGCGGCGTGGTCGGCGAGCGCGGCGATACGGTGCTTGTTGACGGCGATCGCATGCCGGGCGCGAAGTGGTTTCCGCAGGCGCGGCTGAACTTTGCACAGAATCTGCTGCGCAGCCGTGACAGCCATGATGCGCTGGTGTTCTGGGGCGAGGATCAGGTCAAGAACCGCATGTCGCATGGCGAGCTGTACCGTGCCGTGGCGCAGTTTGCCGCGGCACTGCGCGAGCAGGGCGTGACGAAGGGCGACCGCGTCGCGGCCTTCATGCCCAACATGCCGGAAACCATCGTGGCCATGCTCGCTGCGGCCAGCATTGGCGCGATCTTCACCTCGGCCTCACCCGATTTCGGCGTGCAGGGCGTGCTCGACCGCTTCGGTCAGAGCGAGCCCAAGGTGCTGATTGCCTGCGACGGCTATTTCTATGGCGGCAAGACCATCGATTGCCTCGACAAGCTGGGCGACATCGCCCGCCAGCTGCCGTCGGTGCTCCGCGTGGTGGTCGTGCCCTATGTGCACATGGCGCACGATCTGGGCAAGGTGCCGCATGCGCGCATGTATGCAGACTTCGTCAAGCCACACCACCATGTCACCGATATCGACTTCGAACTGCTGCCCTTCGACCATCCGCTCTACATCATGTATTCGTCGGGCACGACCGGCGTGCCCAAGTGCATCGTGCATTGCGCCGGCGGCGCGCTGCTGCAGCACCTGAAGGAACACCGTCTTCACAGCGACGTCAAGCCGAAGGACCGGGTGTTCTACTTCACCACCTGCGGCTGGATGATGTGGAACTGGCTG
>SWCB01009661.1_pt1 | contig 12012 bp, 12 predicted proteins | sample 4692901 | NCBI WGS metagenome assembly SWCB01 (sample SAMN10267276, study PRJNA491770) | bioreactor metagenome | isolation source: DHS bioreactor inoculated with subseafloor sediment | place: Japan: off Shimokita Peninsula | collected 2006-08 | reverse complement strand
ACAAGTCGCTGATATGGCAGCATTTGATAAATTTTATAAGAAGTTGGTTAACAGCATAGAAGGATTAACCAATGTGACGTCTACATTTGCGATGGAGCCTTTAAAATATACCACCGCATTGCCTTTATAAACTATTGTCTTTATAAGCGATGGTGGTTTATATACCAACGGCTATAAATTTGGTGTTTTAGCGTGTTGTCGATTTATTGCACATGCTTTTAGATCCTGCTTGTAATGCATGCAGGATTAACCTCTGTTTTTAGTTTGACCAGTATATTGTGGTTGAATTTCCCTCTAACATCTTGAAAATAGGTGTTATCAGTTTGTTTTTTATTTTGTCTCATATCAATTGTTTACTCTTTATTTAGTTAATTGCCAAATGGTTCAAGGCGAAGCCTAGGTACTCATATAACGAGAATAAAGCAGAACTATTTCTGGAGGCTATATGCAGGTTTTTTGGCAACTCCGTTGGTTTTTTCGACAGGAATGGCGCCGTTATAGTGGTGCTATTTTTATTCTGTGTTTAGTGTCTGCCTTTGAATTGCTTCCTCCGCGTGCAATAGGCTGGATTGTGGACGGCGTCGTATCGGGTGATATGAGTTCGTCGACGATGTTTATGTGGCTAGGGGGAATTGTACTGCTCTGGACTCTTGTATATGTACTGCGCATTATATGGCGAGTGTGGCTATTTGGTGCGGCCGCAAAGTTAGGTACGGTATTACGCAATAGGCTTTATCGCCATTTTTCATCCCATTCCCCCGTATTTTTTGAACGCTATAAAACGGGCGATTTAATGGCGCGTTCAACTAATGATGTGAATGCCGTGGTGATGACGGCAGGTGAAGGTGTACTAACCGCTGCAGATTCATTGATTATGGGGTTAGCCGTTATTCTGGTAATGACAACGCAGTTAAGCTGGGAGCTCACCATTCTTGCTTTGTTACCTATGCCGGTTATGGCGTTTATCGTTTTTGGTTTTGGTCGACAATTACATACACGTTTCTCTGAATCACAAGCTGCATTTTCTGATCTTACCGATAAAACTCAAGAGTCATTGAACGGTGTCAGAATGATCAGGGCGTTTGGTTTAGAGCAACGGCAACAGCAGGAATTTGACGCGGTTGTCGATGCTGTCGGGCAGAAAAACTTGGCTGTAGAGCAGGTCGATGCCAAATTTGATCCCGTGATTCAGCTAACGATTGGCATGTCTTTTTTCCTCAGTATTGCGGGTGGTGGTTATATGGTGTCGCAAGGTCGACTGACGTTGGGAGACCTTACCGCGTTTACGCTTTACCAAGGGTTAATGATTTGGCCAATGTTAGCACTGGCATGGGTATTCAATATTTTAGAACGAGGCTCGGCAGCCTTAAAACGTTTACAGCATATCTTTGATCAGCACCCGAGCATTGTGAGTGGTGAAAGCAGCCTTGAAATGACTGGGCAAACATTGCATGTGGATATTGAACGATTTCATTGGGGCAAACAAAAACAACCCGCTATGCAGCACGTCTTATTTGATTTAAGTGCTGGGCAGATGCTGGGCGTTGCAGGGCCCATCGGCAGTGGTAAATCCACACTGCTGGCGTTATTACTGCGTCAGCAAGAATTAAAGCATGGGCAGATTACGTATGGTGATGTATCGATAAAAGTGGCCGATTTACATCAGTGGCGCAGTCGATTTGCTGTAGTGAGCCAAACGCCATTTTTATTCTCACGCTCTATTGCCGACAATATTGCACTTGGTAGGCCTGAAGCCACTCATGAGCAGATTCGTCATGCGGCACGATTAGCATGTATTGATGACGATATTCTTCAATTTCCGGAAGGGTATTACACCTTAGTGGGTGAAAAAGGGATCACACTGTCTGGTGGGCAAAAACAGCGTATTGCCATTGCACGGGCCTTATTGCTTGAGGCCGAAATATTGGTATTGGACGATGCACTGTCTGCGGTTGACGGTAAAACCGAACATACAATCTTGCAGAATTTACAAGCAACGAAAACAAAGCAAACAGTGATAGTGATTGCTCACCGTTTAACAGCATTAGAACAAGCGGATCAAATTTTAGTGTTGCAGCATGGCCAGATCGTTGAGCAAGGTAAGCACCAGAACTTGATCAAAGATGATGCTTGGTATGCAGAGATGCATCGTTATCAGCAATTAGAACGCGCAATCAAGGAGGCATAATGGAAAATAAAGCCGTCAACAAAGCCGTTTTAGTGCGTTTATTACGGTATGCCTTGAACGATAAAAAGAAATTGGCAGTCGCAATTGGGCTTTTGTTCGCAGGGGCTCTGGCTGATGTATCAGGGCCGTGGTTAATTCAACACTTCATTGATAACTACATTGCGAAAGATAATTACCCAATAGAAGCCATCGCTATGTTAGCTGCTGCCTATATTGGTTTGATGATTATTGGTGCGGGGCTAAAGTATGCTCAATCTATTCGTTTTAATACGATTGCGATTGGCGTAGTACAGACGGTACGTAAGCAGCTATTTGGTAAAGTACTTAACCAACCATTATCTGCCTTTGACTACATGCCGACGGGCAAGCTTATTTCGCGAATTACCAATGACACTGAATCAATTAAAGACTTTTATGTCTTCGTGATTGCTACGGTATTAAAAAATGTCACTCTGATCAGTGTCATGCTGGTGGTCATGAGTCTCTTAAGTTGGCGCTTAACCATTATTGTCTTGATCTTATTACCCATTGTTATTTTCATTATGGTGATTTATCAGCGAAAAAGTGCTGATGCTTATCGAAATATGCGAGATTTGCTGACTGATATTAATGCCTCGATGAGTGAATCTATTCAGGGAATGAGTTTAATTCAATTAATGCGACAAGAACGCGCGTTCAGCGAACAGTTTTCATCACTGACCAATAATCATTTACGGGCGCAAGTCGGGGTAATGAAGCTAAACGGTTTGTTATTGCGCCCACTCATCGATTTGTTATCGGGTATTGCTTTAATATCATTGGTGGCATTATTTGGAGTGAGTGGCGTTGAGTTAATCGGGGTCGGTGTGCTTTATGCATTTATCAGTTACTTGGGGCGCGTAACGGAACCATTAATTGAAATGACCCAGCAATTATCCTTATTGCAGCAAGCTTTGGTTGCCAGTGAGCGTATTTTTGCCCTGATCGATGCAAAGCAGCAAGACTACGGTAATGACGAACAAGCGATCCTACGGGGTGAATTGCAATGCCAGAATGTGAGCTTTAGTTACGACGGTGAACAAACTGTCTTAAACAATATTGATTTACACCTGCATCATCGTGGTTTTTTGGCATTAGTTGGGCATACAGGCAGTGGTAAAAGTACATTAGCTTCGTTGATGATGGGCTTTTATCCTGCCTCACAAGGACAAATACTGGTTGATAAACGCCCACTCACTCATCTGCATAAAACCGTATTTCGTGATGGTATCGCGATGGTGCAGCAAGACCCGCATATTCTGAGTGACACGGTACGGGAAAACATCCAATTAGGACGTAATGTTACAGACGCTGTGATTTGGGGCGCTTTAGAGAAAGTCGGGCTTGCCGAGCAAATTCGACAATATTCAGACGGTCTAGATACGTTATTTGGCAGTGGAGAGGCGAACCTGTCTGCGGGGCAAAAGCAGCTACTGGCATTAGCTCGAGTGCTGGTGGCGAAACCGAAAATCTTGATTTTAGATGAAGCGACCGCAAATATTGATTCAGGAACAGAGAAGAAAATTCAGCTGGCATTAAATGTATTGCGTAAAGACATGAGCATTGTGGTTATCGCTCACCGTTTATCAAGCATTATGGATGCAGATGAAATTGTTGTACTGCATCGTGGCGATATTACCGAGCGCGGAACGCATCAGCAGCTATTGACGGAGCAAGGGCATTATTGGCAGATGTATCAACTGCAACAGGCGAGTGAGCATCTGCATCAGTTAGAAGAAGAGAAGATAGTCGCTATTTAGGGCGTGTTCAAGAATAGAAAGATAAAACGGAGGGTGATTATGATAAGTAATCACCCTCCGTTTTTTATATATTGCTGATAAAAAGATGACGAGAAGCGTGTTTTACACCGTTATTCAGAAGCCTGATGTTGACGCATCAAACCTTCTTGAACGGCTGAAGCAACAAGTTCACCTTTTTGATTGTAAATTTCACCACGTACCAAGCCTCGCGCACCACTGGCTGATGGGCTTTCGATAACATAAAGTAGCCACTCATCTAGACGGAAAGGACGGTGGAACCACATAGAATGATCAATTGTGGCAACTTGCATTTTTGGGGTTAAAAGCGTAACGCCATGTGGTTGCAAGGCTGTAACCAGAAATCCCCAATCAGATGCATAAGCCAATACATATTGGTGGATACGAGGATCATTTGGCATTTCGCCGTTAGCCTTAATCCAAAGGTATTGTTTGGGATCTGCAGCTTTAGGTTTTAGTGGATTAACAACGGTAACAGGACGTACTTCGATAGGGCGGTCACGACCAAAGGTTTCAACGGCTTTTTTAGGAAGATACTGCGCAATAGATTGAACAAGTTCTTTCTCTGTCGCTAACCCTTCAGGGCCCGCAACATTTGGCATTGTTGATTGATGATCAAATCCTGCTTCTTCTGCTTGATAAGAGGCGGTTAAGTAAAAAATAGGTCTGCCATTTTGAATCGCTTTCACTCGGCGTGTACTGAAGCTTTTACCATCACGCAGTTTTTCAACATCGTAAATAATGGGTTTTTCAGGATCACCAGGCAATAAAAAGTAGCTGTGAAATGAATGAACATGGCGCAGGCTATCAACAGTTTCTTTTGCGGCAGAAAGAGACTGACCGATAACTTGACCACCATAAACCTGAGGTAAGCCCAAATGTTCACTCTGACCGCGGAATAAACCTTGCTCCAGTCGTTCTAATTGTAAAAGATTGAGAAGTTCATTCAGTTCTTTACTCATTGTGGATCCTATTACCATGTTATTATTAAGGAGTTATTACCAGACTAGAACACAAACTCATGTGTTATTAAATAGTAATTACATCTCAGCTTAATGGAGTTTTAGTTTTTAAGGGTTAATCATGAAAAAGTTTTTTGCACTATTATTTACGCTGATTTTAGCTCTTGTTGTTACAGCGTGTACTACTTTAGTGCCAAATGACAATGATATGGGAACAGTAACGGGCTCTCTCGCTTATCGTGAGCGTATTGCACTTCCTAATAATGCGCGCATTACAGTGGCCTTATCTGATGTATCTAAAATGGATGTAGCTGCAGAAGTCATTAGCAGTCAGGCATTTATGTCTGAAGGTAAGCAAGCTCCTTATGACTTTTCACTTGGGTATAAACTCCAAGATATAAAAAGTAATCATACTTATGCGATTAGTGCTCGTATTGAAGTAAACGGTAAATTGATTTTTATTACCGATACCGCAAACCATGTGATTACAGATGCGTCTACAACCAATAATCTAGATTTAATGTTGGTTAAAGTACAATAAAAGAAACAACCTGAATTCGACCTTTATAGCCTAATAAAAACATTATGCTGTATACCCAAGTTACCTCAAGATGCTCGTTTCAGCGAGGTTGAGGTTGCTTGGTTATGGCTATAGAGGTAAGCCATCTTGTTTATTACATCGCTCACTACACTGGGTCACCGTTCCATCGGTAATGACGCAGCGATATTTTTCCGCTTTCTGATACATCTATCCCCTCTGCAAGCAACTTTTCTCGCTGACGAATCAGATCATTACCAGTTAACGATATCATCCCTTTAGCATTAACGACTCGGTGCCAAGGAATTTTCGATCCTTCTGGCAACGTTGCCATTAAGCGCCCAACATGACGTGCATAACCAGGAAAACCTGAAAATTTAGCTATTTCTCCATAGGTAGATACTTTTCCATATGGAATTTGATGTACTTGGGTGTAGATTTGAGCTGAAAAATCGTCCATATTTAAACCTGATGTAAAATAAATTTGATATCGACCGATAGCTGCTGTTTTCAATGTATTTCAATCATACTATCGGATAACGCAAGGAGGTGCTGCCATGTTGTATGCCGCGTTACTCATTTTTGTCAGCATAGTTTTGACTGTATTAGGTGTTACTGCCTTAGGTTATAGTCAAGGAGATGTTCCTGCACTCGCTTTAGCGATTCCTGCACTGTGGTTGCTCCCTCAAGGTGGAGCTGCTGCGTGGCTTTTATTGATTGGTTTAGCCTCTTTTGGTGCTGTATTGCCGGATCAATCTTTAGCATTATCAATTAGCCTTTTTATGATGTTACCCATTTTTTCTGTCACCTTCTCGCCTAAAAGCAATTGGCAATTAGGCGCATTACTCGTTTCTGTTGTTCTTGCAATGGATGTGGGGTTAATGGCTTTGCAAGGTGAAGGGAAATTGCCAGGTAGCGTTGGTGCTACCGTAGTACAAATTGTTGCTGTATGTATTATTTGGTATGCCGCTCGATCTTGGCGTACTGTAGAAGGAAATACGTGGTGGCCATTATTTTTAGTGGTACCACTATGGGTTGGGGGATTACAGCATGCTGCGTTAGTGGCCTTGTGTATCACAGGCTTAATTGCGGCACTGCAAGGCATGAAAAAGGTTAAAGTCGGAGATTGGGTGCCTCGCTTGGCTTGGGTATTACCAGCAGTTGGTTTTGCGACATTAGTGATTGTGCCACAGTTTGACGTGCCTAACCCTGTCTTAGTTGCATGGCTATTGATACTTGGCGGGGCGTTATTGGGTGAATTCCTATTGGAAGAGCCAGAAGAAGTATAGGGCGATACCTAGCTGATCCGTAATCACTTCTTATCACAATTGATCACTTTGAGTAATAATTCAGCAGTTGATTCGGTGAAGTGAGATAACACCTTGCATTGTATACAGCCTTAGTAGATAATCCTTTCCGTTCTCAAGCAGAACTGAAAGAATCTATGGAGGCCCCCATTGGTCCTCCCGCAACACTAACCTGTGAACTCGGCCAGACCCGGAAGGGAGCAACCGCAGCAGGTGACGTGTGTGCCGGGATGTGGCTGGTGGGGGCTTCCACCCATCTAGCGTTTGTAGTTTGCACCATAAGTCTGCATATCTTCCCTAATACCCTGCATAAGCTATTTTTGTTGTAGTAAAACAACAAATGGGCTGGTCTATTATGTACCGCCGAAAGTTAAAACACTCCCGCGTAAAGAACCTTTTTAAGTTTGTCAGTGCTAAGATGAATCAAGTCATGACAGTTGAGTCATATCTTGAGTTCGATACTTGCTTCCACCTCGAATATTCATCACCTATAACGTCTTTTATTGCCCAGCCTGAAGGTTTTATCTATCACCTTGATGATCGAGATCTTCCTTATACACCTGATTTTCAGATTATTGAGAACGATACCGCTAAGTGGATTGAGGTGAAACCTTTGGCGAAAACCCTGAATCCAGACTTTCTTCAACGCTTTAAAGCTAAGCAGGAAAAAGCACAAAAACTTGGTACTCCATTGATCTTGGTGACAGAAAAGCAAATTAGGGTGAATCCAGTACTTAATAACTTAAAGATATTGCACCGTTATTCAGGTTTTCAGTCGCTTACTGACCTTCATTTCCAATTATTGTTATTGGTTAAAACTGTGGGAGAAATTAGTGTTAGTGATGCTGCGAACCAGTTAGGCATAGATAAGAGTTTGATGGTGAAATCTGCATTCAGTTTGGTGTCATCTGGAATGTTGACCGTTAATTTAGTCAATGAAGAACTTGGTTTGCACTCTATTGTTTGGAGTGAAGAGAATGGCTAAGGGAGGGGGTGTTGGCTCTTTTCAAGATGAGATGCCAGCAGCGGTCAAGTGTGAGTTAATTGATGAAGACTTAGAAAACTCATCTACTGAGTTCTTCGAGCGTGATTTAGCATCTTATTGGAGGGTGGACGAAGAAAGATTTAGATCCACTTCTAGCTAAAGCTATGACTGAAATAAATTATCCCCCGCCCAAATGGCGTGCCTTAGCCGAGTGGTGGAGTGTATATTCAGTATCAGGAAAAATGCTGTCATCATTAATCCCTAAACTTCATCGTAAGGGTAATAGAAAACGTAAAGTAACCAATGAGGCTTCATTCTTTGACCGTGCTGTCGAACGTTTTTTAGTTCCTGAACGTCCTTCAATCTCTGCTGTTTACCAATATTATTCAGATCTAATCTGCCTTTAAAATCAAAAGCTTGTCGGTGATAAAATTCAAGCGCTCTTATATAAAGGCTTCTATAATCGAATTAAGAAACTGCCCGCTTATGATGTTGCAGTAGCTAGGCATGGTAAGTATTTGGCTGATATGAAGTTCAATAAGACAGATGCTCATTTATCGCTCGATCTTATTCTGCTTGATGATGAGCTGGATATTCCATTAGGACGGCCCTATCTCACCTTACTTATTGAACAGTATAGTAAAAGCATTGTTGGCTTTCATTTGGGTTTCAAAGAGCCTAGTTATTATTCGGTAATGAAGGCCATTCTTAACGCGATAAAGCCCAAAACTGATATAGCAGAACGATTTCCTAGTATCGAGTGTGAATGGTATTGCCAAGGCAAGATGGAATCACTCGTTGTTGATAATGGAGCTGAGTTTTGGAGCAAGAGTCTAGAGCAGTCCTGCCTTGAAGTAGGCATTAACATTACAACTAAGCCCGCTTGTTTATAGATACTCTCTGAGTACACCGCTAGGCTCTCACTGGTTGAAGGTAAGTATCATCAAGTTAAACGGATGTTTGGTTTTTTTTAAAACGAAGTGTTGGAGCTTCATCGAGTTTCTGTGGGGAATATTTGCCTAGAGGGGCTTGAAGAGGGGCAAAGTAGGCAGCTTACACAAAAGGAGTTGATGACAAATTAAGGCGTATTGCTGGTTGTTCTTGTTTTAATGAAATTTAGTTGCGAGACATACTCCAAAAAAATATCACTCAAACCCTCAGCTGGCGAGTCACAGATTTTAAGGCCACAATTAGTTCTGGAGTTGCGCCTGACAAATACGTCAATACGATTTATTACATGCGGTATTCTAGGATGAAAAGAACAAAAAAAGAGGAGCTTATAAGAGATCATCAACCAGAGATGATTCGGGAGCGCTTATCTCGGGGGCCCCAAAGGCAAAATATTTCTGATGCTGTATTGGGTGGTATTGATGGGTGCATAACTACATTTGCTGTGGTTTCTGGATCTGTTGGCGCCGGTTTTCCATCTTCTGTCGCGGTGATACTCGGCTTCGCAAACCTATTTGCTGATGGCTTTAGCATGGCTATAAGTAATTATGAATCTGGCAAAGCAGAGCAGGAATATTTTGAAAGCATCAAGCAGTCAGAAGAAAGACATATTGAAGAAGTTCCCGAAGGTGAACGAGAAGAAATAAGGCAAATATTTAAAGCCAAAGGTTTTAAGGGCGAGCTACTTGAAATAATTGTAGATACAATAACCGCCGACAAAAGAATATGGCTTGAAATCATGCTTATGGAAGAACATGGCATTGGCAAAACCACACGAAATCCCTCTATATCTGCCTGTGTGACTTTCCTGTCATTCATTGCAGTTGGTGCAATACCTTTGATGCCATATATCGTTTCATCTTTGCAGGTTAGCCAACAATTTTCTATGAGTGCTTTTCTTGCTGGTACAATGTTCTTCTTAATCGGTATGCTTAAAAGTCTTGCGCTGGCAAAGCCTGTTTTTCTATCTGGAGTACGTACACTTCTGACTGGAGGGGCAGCAGCGGCACTCGCCTATTTTACGGCTTATTATTTACGAGAAATCTTCAATATTTCAGTTGGTTAAGGTCGCATTAACGAGCCTGTTATTCGAGGTGTTATGTGTACATAAGCAATATCACCCAGTACCGATAAATCTTCATTGACTAGCGCTACGCGGGTTTCTTTACGACCATGTCCTTCTTCTTGAGTACTGTATGAGCTTCCTTCGAAGTTTGATCCGCCTTTATGAATTGTTTATTCAATATTGAAGTGATTTACTCGTAACTTTAAGCCCATCACTGGGTAGATCTACTTTATCTAATTATTTGCAACATGCCCATCAATCGCTAGGCAAAAGATTTATCTGATGTTGATTGATTAGCTTTGTGCATCCTTCGCCGTTCTGGACGTAGTATTGGTACTATGATTACTATTGCTTAGTCCACTGCGTGGAAATGTAGTCTGTCTACCAATCAGTCGCACAATTTGAACTGAGTTCCCTTCTTCAAGAGCTTTACTATTAGGAACACCTATTTAGCGGTAATCATTGAATTGATATTACGGGTTGAGCCATGAATAGCAAAATATGTCTTAATAATGACCGGAAAATGACCAGCATATTTGAACGATATCTGACAGTCTGGGTTGGGTTGGGTATTGTCATGGGTATCATTCTTGGAAAAATAGCGCCGGGGTTGGCAAAAACATTGGATGGTATGGCCATTCATGTCAACGGAGCGCCAGTTGTTTCCATCCCGATTGCCGTTTGTCTTTTTTTCATGATGTATCCGATCATGGTGAAAATTGACTTTGCCAGTGTCGTCAAAGCCGGCAAAAGCGGTAAGCCTGTTTTCCTGACGCTTTTTATCAACTGGTGCATCAAGCCATTTACCATGTACGCTATTTCCATGTTGTTTTTGGGTGTTCTGTTTAAAGGTCTGATAGGAACGGAAGCGGTGGATCTGGTTAAAATGCCCTTTGGTCTCAATTTGCCGGTTGGTGCGGAGCATGGGGTCGGAACAGTTGTTCTTCAGGACGGTGTGAAAATGTTGCAGATACCGCTCTGGCGCAGCTACTTTGCTGGATGTATCTTACTGGGAATTGCTCCCTGTACCGCGATGGTTCTGGTCTGGAGTTATCTGGCCCGAGGCAATGACGGTCTCACGCTGGTTATGGTCGCTATCAACTCACTGACCATGCTGGTCTTATATGGCGTACTGGGCGGCTTCCTGCTGGGTGTAGGGAGGCTTCCGGTTCCGTGGCAGGCACTGCTGCTTTCGGTGACCATCTATGTGGCTCTTCCGCTGGTTGCTGGTTACTTATCCCGTAAGTGGATCATCGGACACAAGGGAGAAGTGTGGTTCAAGGAAAAATTTCTGCACGTTCTTACACCAGTTACCATCAGCTCATTGCTATTGACATTGGTTCTTCTTTTCAGTTTCAAAGGCGAAACCATTCTGGCTAACCCGCTGACAATCCTATGGATTTCCATTCCGCTCTTTCTGCAAACGGTTTTAATTTTCGGACTGGGATACGGAACAGCCAAGATGTTCAATCTGCATTATGAAGATGCAGCACCAGCAGCGCTGATAGGGGCATCCAATCATTTCGAGGTAGCTATCGCCACCGCAGTCATGATTTTCGGACTCTCATCGGGAGCTGCGCTCGCAACAGTTGTCGGGGTACTCATCGAAGTGCCTGTCATGCTAATGCTGGTCAGTATCTGCAAACGCACTTCTGGATGGTTTACTACAGAAAAAACGTAGTGATGAAAATTGTGAGCCTATTGACGTAAAAATCAGAAATCTCATCCTTAATAGCATCACTCGATGCAATTAAAGATAATAAGCATCAGTATTTTTATACCAAAACAAACGACTGAAAGTACGAGTTCTATTGATGCTCAATATCTATACATTTTCTAATATGAGTGCATCAATTTAGGATATTGAGCCTAACAAATAAGATATAGATGTCCCGAACCGTGTTAGCAACATGGTGATTTGGTATGACACTTTATTCCCCTCTAGTATGAAAATGCCACACCAGCACTAAGCTTCTGTGAGTTCTCAGTAAGATTCTTTATTCCTCTCCCATACATAGCGAAGGTTATTAGTTGAGTACTCAATCTGTGAACTGGCATGCTGGAACGACAAAGTCCCTCGGTAATCACACTCAAACGCCCGTAATGCGCCTCGCGGATAAACAAGCAAAAAGGTTACGTCCGTGGCCTTTTCTCTAACAAATTTATGCCCCAAAGTGTATATGGAATCCACGTATTTACAAAGTGATTTAGCAGTTAAAGTT
>SWCB01009437.1_pt1 | contig 12014 bp, 9 predicted proteins | sample 4692901 | NCBI WGS metagenome assembly SWCB01 (sample SAMN10267276, study PRJNA491770) | bioreactor metagenome | isolation source: DHS bioreactor inoculated with subseafloor sediment | place: Japan: off Shimokita Peninsula | collected 2006-08 | reverse complement strand
CTTCTTGTGCAAGTTTTACATAATAATCAATCGTATGCACAGGAGAAGTTGTATAAGATAATGCGATTTGACAATGACCACCATATTTCTTAGTCGCATCCACAGCTGACTTTAAATTTCTAACATCATTTAAAGCATCAAAGATTCTAATGATGTCAATCCCATTTTCAATAGATTTTTGAACAAACTTATCAACGATATCATCAGGATAATGACGATATCCTAAGATGTTTTGTCCTCTAAATAACATTTGTAGTTTTGTATTAGGTGCAAGTTTTTTGATCTCTCTTAAACGTTCCCAAGGATCTTCATCTAAGAAACGTAGACAGGCATCAAACGTCGCTCCACCCCAAACCTCTAGAGCATGAAATCCTGCTTGATCTAATTCTGGAATGATTGATAATATATCTTTGGTTGTCATGCGTGTTGCCATTAAGGATTGATGGCCATCACGCATGGATGTTTCAACAATTTTTACTGACATGAATATATCTCCTTGTCTATTTTACATAAAAAAAAGTAATGAAAGTGCTTCCATTACAATTTTAACATAGGATAGGTTTTATTTCGAGTATAAAAACAAGATTTACAAACATTATTAATTAAAATTAAAAGCTTTTTAATGTCAATTATGAATTAATATCTATAACAAGTGTCTGTGTATTCAAAATTATATATATTAATGTACATTTTTAAGTATTTATTTTTTGAGTTTTTTAGCCATCAGTGCTGCTGCATCTGCAGGATCAAAGATTGGTTTAATAATATTTATATGAGGATCAATAAGTTTAATTTTTCTGTGTAACTCATCTTTATAGTATCCTAATGCATTACCTAATGAGCCGATAATAACTAATGTTTTATTTCTTAAATTGATGTTGTTATAAACTCCTCTAACTGCAAGTGCACTTTCATCTGTTGCAAGATCAACAATTCTTTTTGCAAATTCATTATTTTTATTGGCATATTTAGTAACTATTGGAGCAAGGCTTGCAGTCTTTGTTCTATTCCCGTAATAGTCATCCATAATTGGAATAATATCTGTTGCTGTAGTAAGTCCGATTGTATTAGCAACTTCAATTGAGAATTCATCTTTTTCATATCTACCATCAAAAGCTCTAATGGCATATCTAATAGCTTCTCTACCCAAATGAAAGCCACTACCAAGTTCTCCCTCTTTATAGCCCCAACCAGCCGATTTATGAGATTTGTTTTTATCTTTTCCAAAGGCAACCATGCCAGTTCCACAAATTAAAGATATACCTTCTTCAAAGCATCCACCTGAATAAAGTGCATTTTCCATATCGTTTCTAGCGACAATGACTGCATCTTCATTTAGATATGGAAGTTCTTTAACTAAGTCCTCAACATTACTGCAATCATGATCAAAAACAATGCCACCTAATCCAACGAAAGCAGCATTTATTTTATCATTTGGATGTGAATTAAAATAAGGTTTTAATGCATCAATAAATGCTTGTTTAGTAGTCTTAAGATCAACAGTGTCGATTGATGATGGACCACTAACACATGTATACACTATTTTATCATTTTCATTCATAAGAGCTACTTTTGTTTTAGTACCCCCGCCGTCAATACCTAAATATAGTCCCAAAATAATCATCCTTTCAAGTCTGGCTAATTTTACGATATCTTAATTTCCTTTTTTTGTCAAACATTCTTTGTTATAAAAATCTAACAAATTAACGAATATCCAACAAATGTATTATTAATGTATTGTAAATGTATCTATATCATGATACAATTAAAGAAAAATCGAAGGTGATGTTATGAAAATCAGTATGACGGATAAACAGCCTTTATACGTTCAAGTAAGAAATGATATGCGCAACAAAATTGAAAGTGGCGAATGGAAAGAAGGAGAACTTATACCTTCAGAAAAAGAACTCACAGATCAATATGGTGTAAGTAGAGTGACTTTAAGGACAGCTATAAAAGCACTCGTTCAAGAACAATACTTAGTTAGACGCGCTGGTTATGGCACAACTGTATATAAAAATAAATCTAGTCTTTCTAATTTCACTATGATTAGAAGTTTTACCAATGAAATGAATGAGATGGGGCTGCCAAGTAAAACCATGGAGGCTGAACTGAAACTCATTGATGCAGATGCAACATTGGCATCTATATTTAACATCAAAGAGGGAGATAAGCTATATAACTTAAAACGTGTTAGAGGAACAGTTATTCCGATTTTGTTTTCAGACTCTTATATCCTTCCAGTTGTAAAAATTCCTGATGATCAAAACGTATTAAAAGGCTCACTTTATGAATACTTAGCATCACAAAAAGTTTACTTTAATGTTTTTGAAGAGTACATTAGTGCTGTTGAAGCACCAAAGCAAATTAAAAGTTTATTACAAATTTATGATGACACACCTCAACTTAAAAGAAAGAGATTTAGCTATAACGAATCTAATCGATTAATCGAATATACAGAAACATATTATAACTCAAAACATTATGAATATAGAACTAGATTGTATTACCGCAAGAAGTAAACTCTTGCGGTTTTTTTACTTAATTGTATTATAAAAGTTATAAATGTATTATAAATGTATTGAAAATTAAAAAGTGTTGTGTTATATTAAGAATAGAAAACGCTTGCAGGTGATGTCATGAAAAAAAACATACTTAGTTTACTTGTTATATGCTTGTTATTATTAAATGCTTGTCAAAAACAACTTGAACCGATTGTTATTGAAGAAACGAATTATGTTTTCACAGAGACAGTTGGAGATAAGATAGAAGTAAAAGAAATCGTTATACCATATAGTGAAACTGAAGGACAAATTGATAATTTTATCAATATACATAAACCTAAAGACATAAACCCAATTTATTTTGTGAGTTCAAGCATAAAGACACATCAAGTTTTCTTTATATTTGAAAATATCTATCCCATAGATTATATATCTATTTATAATCCTGAAGGAGAAGATGCATTAGCTATTGAAGATGTCGATATAGATGTATCTTTAAATACATTATCTTATGATAGAATTTTTCAAGATTATGCTTTAGATAAAAGCGATAATCAAATTAAGTTAGGCGGTACTATGGCAAAATCAATCAAAATCACTTTTAACCAAAAAGATGAAAAACAAAAGATTACAGATGTATCTTTTTATTTAAATGATGGCATCATCATCAAAGAAGACATAGACATGTCTGATGCATTTTTAAGATATGAAGGATGGACAGGAGCAGACGGGATTTTCACTTTTGATCTTAATCATGGTGGCGATCAAATTGGCTTAAGTCATGATACAACTGGATTCATTTTCTCAGATACTTTTGTTGGTGAAGTATATGAAAACAATAAGTTAAGAAAGTCATCAGTAATGATTAATAATTCATTTGGTTATTTATCCCATGATGGCCCTTTTAATAGAAATCAATTATCTTTTGATTATGATATGAACAATGGCATACCTACATCTGTCATAAAACCAGATCAATTGATAGGATCAAGAGCTAGAAATCTATTAGATAGTGATGGTATAATGCCTAGTTATGATCGAAATGGATTACTTTCCAATATTAATGAAGGAACTATGTGGTTGTCTAATCAAATAAACAATGAATTGATTATTGACCTTAAAGAAGAAATCAAATTATCTTCACTATTTTTATGGAACTTTAACGAAACTAAAACATATGGTGTTAAAGATTTTAATTTATATGTATCATCTGATAATTCATCGTATACATTGCTTGATCATTATGAACTAGAACAAGCTAGTGGTAATAATCAATCACCGCACCAATTGGAAATCAACTTAAATGATATAGAAGCAAGATATATAAAAATCGAAATTTTATCTTCTTATGATGAAACATATGTTGGCCTCGGTAAGATATTACTATTAGACACTAATCAAAATCCATTATTTGGTGAAATAATAGCAACACATGAAATCACTGATCAAACAGCAAATGAACAAACATCGAGATATTGGTTACAAGACGGTGTTATTATAGATGATAAATTATATGTCTTTCCAATTTTAGTGAAAGATGAAGGTGAAATTTTTAAAGTACATCATGTGTCTATGGTGGAAATACCTATTGTTGATCAAAGATTTGATTATAAGCATCAAAATTTTTATTCAACTCCACTGATGACTCATACACCAGATGGTGGTGTTATCTATTTTGGAGCAGGTCTCATGGATCACAGAGAAGTAGATGGATACATATATATTTATGGTTATAAAGACTTAGAAGGTAGACGCTTAACAGTAGGTAGATTTTTACCTGAAGACATTAAAGATTATAACAAGTGGATGTATTTTGATGGTCAAGGTTGGTCAAAAAACATTAATGATAGTGCTAGTTTAATTGATAAAGTCTCTGCAGAACTATCTGTTACTTATATAACTGAGGGTATGTTTGAAGGTAAATATATGCTTACAGTGATGGAAGACACAACCAGTGGAAAGATCAGTTATAGTCTAGCAGATACTCCAGTTGGACCATTTAGTGACTATACACTAATATATCAAACGACTGAAGGATCTTATTTAAGAGATGCATTTACTTATAACGCAAAGTTGCATCCCAACTTAAGTGAGCCAGGAAACTTTGTCATTAGTTATAACGTAAATACTAGAAGTGCAGGAGCTCTTTCAGATGCAAGGATATATTATCCAAGATTTATACGAATGGTAGAAGTTAAAAAAAGATAAACATTAAAAATAAGGGAGATTATATGAAACATCAAGATATGATAAAAAGCGTAAAGTTAAAGCAAGGTATTAACGAAATAGATTTAGGATATATATATCCAATATCACCAATTGAAGATAGCAATTTGGATGTCAGTTATTTTATTGACGATGAGAAACAATCCATGATGATAGATTGTTTTTATGCGAACCACTTAGTTGTTATTGCTCATCAAGATGGTGACTTAAACATTCAATTAGGAAAAGGATATTATGTTGAAAAAAATGATACATTAACACAAAAATTTGTATCACGCAACAAATGGTCAGGTGGAGATGGCATATATTCATTTAACCTAACGAATGGTAATGATCAATTTGATCAAAAAGATGATATAAAAACTTTATTTGTATTTGGTGATACATTTGTTGGAAGATCAGATGAAAAAACACATCAAAGATTTCAACCACACCTTATGCCAAATAATTCAATAGCTTACAAAGTAAAAGATCACATAGATTTTAAACTGAACTGGCAGGAAAATGGTGAAATTGCAGCATTTTATCAAATGGATAAAGTGTTTGATGAAAGTGGTTCTATAGCTCAAAATCTAGTCACCTATAATCAAAAAGTTGATGTTGATCCTTATTTAAGTGGATATCATCCAAATCATTTAGAGATAGTTTTTGATTTACATAAACCTCAAGCAATTACTCATATGCATATTTACAACTATTTCTCTAAAGAATCAGATGAGCTTGCAAAAAGAGGGTTAAAAAATATTGTAATTTTAGGATCAAATGATCAAAAAGACTATAAAAAGATTAAAGAATACACTTTAAAAATGAGTACTTCAATAAACGACTTTGATGTTATTCAAATAGAAGAAACTTATAGATATATTAAACTATCAGTTGAAACAAAAACAAAAGATTCAAACTATAATGATCAAACTTTTGATGAAGGTTTGTTTGGATTGAATAAAGTGGAATTCTTTAATGATACTAAACAATATAGAGATATAAAGGCTTCATCAAATAATATCTTACTTAAAGATTATGATCATTCATGGATTTGGTTACAAGACGGTGTTGTAATCAAAGATCAACTTTATTTTATTCCAATGGTTGTCAATAGTGATTCTACACAACCAGAAGGTTTACAATTTAAAATAAAAGGTGTTTCAATGTTTAAAACACCTATTGAAAATAATCAAATTGTCCCTCATAAACGTATGCAAAAAATGGCACCAATCTTGGTTTATGATAAAGATAGTGAGTATCTTTATGGTGGTGCTATCATGCCAAACTCAATTCAAGCGAATCCAAAAGCTGGTGATGGATATATCTATGTATATGGATATAAAACAACAATGGGCTTAAGAGAAATGATTGTTGCAAGAGTTAAAGAGGAAGTCTTTGAGTATGTAGATGAATGGACATATTTTGATGGAGAAAAATTCCAACATGATATTTTAAAATCAGCACCCCTCTTAAAACATATTTCATGTGAGTTTTCTGTTTCAATAATCAATGAAGGTTTATATAAAGGTAAATATTTAGCAGTTTTCACATATGATGTAAATACACCTTATGTATCTTATGCGATAGGTGAAACTCCAGTTGGACCATTTAGCAAACCACAAAAGATATATAAAACTCCAGAACCTGAAATCTATAAGTCAACAACTTATACATATAACGCAAAAGCACATCCACATTTATCATCATCTAAAAAAGTATTAGTATCATACAATACAAATACCTACAATTTTGATCATAATATGTCTAACTCAAATATATATAGACCTAGATTCATATATCTAAATGACACTACAAAGTAAGAAGGTATTGATATGACAGATGAATATAAAAGACCGCTTTTAACAAAAAAACAGAAAACTTTAATCAAAACAATACTTTTAAATATCCTACTAACTATACTTAGTTTTGCGTTTGTATTTCCATTTTTATGGATGTTATTTACAGCATTAAAAACACCACAAGAATTATTACAAGGTACAGAAGTGTTTTTTCCAACAGAACCACAATGGGAAAATTTCGTGACCGCTGTTACTGCAATTCCGTTTTTTATGTATTTGAAAAACAGTTTAATTATTGTGGTATTGGTTATGGTAGGAACATTGTTTTCAGCAACAACAGCAGCTTATGCTTTTGCTAAACTGTCTTGGAAAGGTAGAGACAAATGGTTTATCGTCATGCTAGCAACCATGATGATACCTATTCAAGTCATCTTAATTCCTACATACATTATGTATGCGCAAATTGGATGGCTAGGGACTAGATTACCACTTATTGTTCCAGCTTTCTTTGGTGGTGGAGCAGCATTTTACATCTTTTTACTCAGACAGTTTTATAAAGGAATTCCAAAAGAATTATCTGAAAGTGCAATCATAGATGGAGCTAATCACTTTCAAATCTTTGTTAAGATTATGTTGCCACTGACAAAACCTGCATTAATTACTGTTGCATTATTTACGTTTATGGCAACTTGGAATGATTATTTTGGACCTCTTATTTTCTTAAGTAATCCAGATCACTGGACACTTGCGATTGGTCTTAGAGCATTTCAAACTCAATTTGGTGGCCGTTTTGATTTGATGATGGCTGCAGCATTGTTAATCATGTTACCAACACTGATAATATTCTTCTTTGCTCAAAAAAGCTTTATTGAAGGTATTACATTTACAGGTATAAAAGGATAGGAGAAAAATATGAAGAAAATAATTGTTTTAATGTTTACACTGTTATTAAGTTTTACTTTAATAGCTTGTAATGGTGATGAATCAGGAGACAAAATCACAATTGATTTTTGGCACATGTCTCCAGTAGGAAGTGAATCATATTCAGGCATGAGATCTATTATTACTGAGTTTAATGAATCACAAGATACATATTTTGTTAAGGGTACAGGATTTTCATTTTGGGATTACTGGGACAAAATCAACGTTGCAGTAAGTTCTAGAACAGCACCTGATGTTGGATTGTCAACCATTGATGATGTTGAAGCAAGAGCATCAAAAGGCGTTTTGTATAACATCACAGATTTAATGGCAAATGATACTTCTGATACGAACTTGATTGATCTTAATGAGTTTAGACAATCACAATTAGATTTTGCTACTTATGATGGTGACTTATATGCAATGCCATTTTCTGCAACAACAAGAGCATTATTCTATAACATTGACATGTTTGAAGAAGAAGGCCTAACTGAAGCAGACGTACCAACAACATGGAGTGAATTAGAAGAAATTGCTAAAAGATTTGATGTTGTTGAAAATGGTGCTATTCAAAGATTAGGGTTCGATCCAACTTATGGAAATGCAACTTATCATGGATGGTTATGGCAAAAAGGATTAGATTTTTTTGATGAAAATCAAGAACCTACTTTAAACACACAAGGTCATCGTGATGTTCTACAATGGATTATTGATTTTAATGGTAGTGATTACACAAGAAGTCAGTTAACTGCATTTGGTGAAGGAAATCAAATGTTAGGGATTAATCCTTTTGCAGCAGAAAGAGTTGCTATGATCGTAGAAGTTGATGGACTATATCAAATCATAAAAAATAGTGGAGCAGACTTTAATTATGGTGTAGCACCAATTCCAATTCCAGATGAAGATGGAATTCATGTCAACTGGGGTAGTGGATTTTCTCTAGAACTTTATGATAATGGAAAAGATGAAACTGATCAAATGCTAGGCGCATATGAGTTTGCAAAATATCTATTGAGCAAAGATACACAAATAGAGTTAGCAGAAGTTAATGGTTGGATTATGAGTCATATTTCAGCAATGGAAGAGTTTGTTGCTGATAAACCAATTATGCAAAAACTCTTATTAGAAGTTGATGATGCAGTTGATAAGGTTTATATTCCCTATGCACCAGGATGGCATGGAAATGATTGGCAACCATTTTATAATCAAGCTTTAGAAGGCACACTTACTGTTAGTGAAGCGTTAGAACAAGCTAGAGCAAATTATTTACAAAAGAAGGAAAACTACGAAGCAACAAATTAACACAAAGGAGAATTGATTATGGCTACTTCGATTACAAAACTAAAAAAACAAGAAAATATAATCGGATACTTATTTGCGTCTCCTTGGTTATTTGGATTAATTGTACTTGGAGCATTTCCAATATTAGCATCGTTTTATATTAGTTTTACAACATATGATATGATTGGTGTTCCAAAATTCATTGGGTTCGAAAACTATCGTATATTATTTACTAATGATAACATTTTTTGGCAAAGTTTAGGTAATACGCTTTACCATGTTGTCATAGCCATTCCACTTGGTCTTCTTGTAGGGATTATATTAGCATTATTACTGAATAATAAGATCAAAGGAATGAGTATTTATAGAACATTATTTTACTTACCTAATGTTGTGAGTATCGTTGCGATGAGTTTGCTATGGTTATGGTTGTTTCAACCAAGTTTTGGACTCATTAATGAAGTCTTAGCACCAGTTTACGAGCTATTTAAAATGGAACCGCTACGTTGGCATCAAGATGCATCGACATCTAAACTCACACTTATTTTAATGGGATTATGGACAGCTGGTGGTTCAATGGTCATCTATCTAGCTCAGATGCAAGATATTCCTACTAGTTTATATGAATCAGCCGAAGTTGATGGTGCAAACTGGTTTAAAAAGACGATTTACATTACATTACCACTGATGACACCTTCTATATTCTTTAACTTAATTATGGGACTTATTGGTGGATTTCAAGTCTTTACCATTGCATACATTATGACAGCTGGTGGACCATCAAGATCAACTTATTATTATGCATATTATTTGTTTGATAAAATGATGGTTGATAGATCCATGGGTATGGCAAGTGCCATGGCTTGGATATTATTAGTGATTGTTTTAATTATTACGGTTATTGCTTTGCGCTTAAATAAATATGTTGTTTATTTAGGTGAAGAAAGTTAAATAATAAAAAAAATAAAAAAAGGGAGAAATAAAATGAAGAAACTACTCGTTTTAGTTGTTATGGCTGTATTTGCATTAACGCTTACAGCATGTTGGCCAGGTGAAGTTGGTGTTGTTACAGAATTTAATGCTGATGGATCAGGAACACGTACAATCATGATTGAAGTGATGGATGATACTTTATCAGATACTGCAATTATCAATCCAGATGATCCAGATCAAGATGAAGGTAAAGGCGCTGTGTTAAATGATAAGCACATCGATGGTGGCGTGATTGCTATTCAAACATGGTTAGAAGATAATGCACCAGATTTCATTACTGTTGAAGATGCAACAGTTGATGGATATGTACGTACATTTACTATGAGTTATTCATTTGATGACTTTGAAGATTTCTTAGATAAATATGAACAACTTGTTAATTTATCACCAAACATGAGCTGGGAAGATTTTGATGATTCAGAAAAACCAACTTTAGAAGTTTCTGGTGGATTTACTAAGACTTTAACATTCTATGAATCTAAAACAATTCTTGAAGCATCATTAGACTGGGCACTTGATGGCATTTACAACGATATTTATAACGAAGCTGATTTAGCTGGATTTGTAACAAAAGCTGATATCTCAGTATTAGCTGGTTACACTGTTAGAATTGGTGATGAAGAATTATCAGAAATTAGATATTATGATCCAAATGCATCAGAAAATAATGATGCTGGAGATACTGGTAAAGTTATATTTGTTGAAAGTGATGATTTTGAACTTTCAGGATCATTTACAAATACTGGTCTAATCGTTGGTTTAGTGATTGGTGCTGTTGCATTAATCGGTGGCGGTGTATTCTTAGTATTAAAATTTAAAAAATAAGTAAAGGGAACTGATACATATGCTTAAAGAACTATATAAAAAAGCAACAGACATCGTATATGCTAACTTCTTATGGATACTTTTTAGTTTTTTAGGCATACTATTAACCCTTGGAGCAGCAACAACTGCATTATTTAGAGTCATTTTTCAAGTGTTTAAAACAAAAGAACCAACCAATGTGTTTCCTCTTTTTGTAAAAAGCTTCAAAGAAAACTTTCTTCTAAGCACATTGGTTTACTTTTGTTTGTTGATACTTGGAATATCTACATATTTAATGCTCACATACGCTTTATATAATGATTTAGTGGTTTTATTGGTCATTTCAGTTTTTGTTAGTTATGAACTGATGATGTTTACTGTATATTTTTTTCCGACAGTTGCCCTGTTTAAAACTTCTACATATAAAGAACTGATTAAAAATGTATTATTATTAGCAAATTTCCATTTATGGACAAACATAAAAATATTGGGTAGTTTCGTGTTCGTGATTTTTTTAGTATTTTATGTACACGAGGCATTTATATTGATAGGTGTAGCGATCTACGGATTTCTTGTAGCCTTTCATTTACAAAAAGTATATAAACCCTATATAGAACAATTAGAAGAGGAAGGAAATGAATAACATGGGATATTTAAACTTTAAAACTAAATACGATAGAAATCCCGTGATCAAACTTACTGATCATGATGATCATGTTTATGAGGGCTTTACCAATATACATGAACAATTAAGAAACATTAAAAAAGGTGTTGTTGTTTTTGAAACATATCCAGGTACTGATTTATCTGTTTTGAGAACACGCATAATCGATGGGTTGAACCCTGATCAATTGATCTTTATCGAACAGTATGCAAAACCTGAAGAAACCATTAATCAAATGCTCGCATATAACTTAACTGATGATCGAGTATTTGGTAAATATAGTTATCATAAGATAGAAGATTTTTATGATATAGATTCGATTAAAACAATCAATGAAAACATTGATAAAGATAAATTAACCATTGTTTATGGTTTTGGTGCTTCTTTAATTGATTTTGATACATTGATTATGGTTTCACTTACAAGATGGGAAATACAGTTAAGATATCGACAAGGAGCAACTAATTTTAGAATAGATAATCAAGATGAAGACATTTTAAGAAAATATAAAAGAGGTTATTTTGTTGAATGGAGAGTTGCAGATCGAATCAAAGACCAATATATCAACGAGCTTGATTATGTCATTGATTTTAATGAGCTTGATCAACCAAAAATGATATCGAAAGCAGGTTATCATCTCATATTAGATGAAATGGTGAAAAGACCATTTAGAATGGTGCCTTATTTTGATCCAGGCGTTTGGGGTGGACAATGGATGAAAGAAGTTTGCCATTTAGATCCTAATAAACAAAATTTCGCTTGGAGTTTTGATGGTGTTCCAGAGGAAAACTCAATTAAGATTCAACTTGGAAAAACGATTGTTGAACTACCTGCTCA
>SWCB01009317.1_pt1 | contig 12051 bp, 8 predicted proteins | sample 4692901 | NCBI WGS metagenome assembly SWCB01 (sample SAMN10267276, study PRJNA491770) | bioreactor metagenome | isolation source: DHS bioreactor inoculated with subseafloor sediment | place: Japan: off Shimokita Peninsula | collected 2006-08 | reverse complement strand
AACTTCTCCAAATTCAAACTTATCATAATTGTAATCAGCTTCTTTAATCGCTTCTGATAATCTTGATAAGATCCATGTATCTGCTAAGTTAAATTCACTTTCCTTTTCTACATGAATATCATCGATGTTCATGGTGATAAATCTAGTGATGTTCCATAATTTATTGATAAAGTTCCATGAAGATTCAACTTTTTCTTCTTCATATCGTAAATCTGCACCCGGTGCAGAGTTAGTTGTTAAGAAGTATCTTAAAGCATCAACACCATAAGTATCAATCACATCCATTGGATCAACACCATTACCAAGCGATTTAGACATCTTACGACCTTCACTATCTCTAATGAGACCATGTATCAAGACTTTTTCAAATGGATCTTGTCCTGTAAATTCTAGACCTTGGAAAATCATACGTGCAACCCAGAAGAAAATAATATCATATCCAGTCACCATGACTTGGGTTGGATAATATCTCTTAAAGTCTTCTGTGATTTCCGGCCATCCAAGCGTTGAAAATGGCCATAATGCACTACTAAACCATGTATCTAATACGTCTTCATCTTGAACCCAGCCTTCACCTGGTGATTCAATTTGAACCTTAACTTCTTTATCTTTATACCAAGCAGGAATACGATGACCCCACCATAACTGTCTTGAGATACACCAATCTTGTGTATCTGTCATCCAGTTTGTAAAGATCTTTTTAAATCTATTTGGAACAAACTCAGCTTTAGAATCATCAAGTGCTTGTTTAGAAAGTTCTTCCATCTTAACAAACCATTGTAAAGATAGTCTTGGTTCAACAACAACACCAGTTCTTTCGCTATATCCAATATTATTGGTATAATCTTCAATTTTTTCAACAAGATTTAATTCATTTAAATCTGAAATAAGTGCCTTTCGACATTCAAAACGATCCATACCGTTATATCTAAATGCCATTTCATTCATCGTACCGTCTTCATGCATACATAAAGGCATCTTTAAATTGTGTCTTGTTCCTACTTCAAAGTCATTTGGATCATGTGCTGGTGTAACCTTAACGACACCTGTCCCAAATGTCATATCTACATAATCATCCGTAATGATTGGAATGATCACGTGTGTACCAGGAATATATACATTTTTACCAATATATTTTTGATATCTTTCATCATCTGGATGAATCATTAAGGCTTGATCGGCAAACATCGTCTCTGGACGTGTCGTCGCAATCACCATATAGCCATCTTCTTCAACAAATGGATATCTAAAATAATAAAGTTTACCTTGTGTTTCCTCATGTTCTACTTCGATGTTTGATAATGCAGTCTTCGCTTCAACATCCCAGTTAATGATACGATGACCACGATAAATTAATCCTTTTTCATATAATGTTAAAAAGACTTTATTAACGGCATCATTAAGTTTATGATCTAAAGTAAATCTTTCTTTATCGTAATCTAGAGAATTACCAAGTGCAGCCCACTGCGTTCTGATAAACTCTGAGTACTCTTCTTTCCATGCCCATGCATGTTCTAAAAAAGCTTTTCGACCAATATCATATCTTGATATACCAGATTCTTTTAATCTTGCATCAATTTTGGCTTGTGTCGCAATCCCTGCATGATCCATACCTGGAAGATATAGTGTATCATAACCTTTCATACGCATACGTCTAATGATGATATCTTGAAGGGTATTATCCCATGCGTGACCTAAATGTAGTTTACCAGTAACATTTGGTGGTGGAATCACTATTGTAAATGGTTTGGCTTTTTTATTGACTCCTGATTTAAAATATCCTTTTTCTAACCAAGTCTGATAACGATTTTCTTCAACTTCTTTAAAATCATACTTCGGTTTTAAATTTGTCATCTTCTAACAACTCCTCATAACGTTTTTTTGTGATGTGATACATATGGATCGTAATATCTATCCCTTTACTATCTTTTCTGATCTCATCATGTGTATAAATAAACCCGCATTTTTCAATGACGCGTTTTGATTGTAAGTTCATCGTTGAATGCCCTACAGTAACTTCTTTTAATTCTAATCCAATAAATCCGTAGGCTAAAACTTTTTTTACAGCTTCTGCCATTAGACCTTTACCCCAGTAAGGTTCATCAATGACATAACCGACTTCTCTAATGTCTTCAAGTGCATTTTCTAAGTTTCTCACATGAAGTCCAATCGTACCGATTAAGACATCTGAATCTTTTAAAGTGATACCCCAGACTTCTTGTTCTGCAAGCATCATCTTTAAGATTTTTCTTGATTGTTCGATATCTTTGTGAGGCGGCCAACCAGCCATAGGACCAATATTTGGTTTTTTGGCATAATAGTAAAAAGCATTTAAATCTGTTAATCTTAAATCTCTTAAAACTAATCGTTTTGTCACTAATGTTTTCATCTTTCACCTAATAAAAAAACGCCCTTAGAAATATCTAAGGACGAATATGTTCGCGGTACCACCTTAGTTCTAGAATATGTATTCTAGCACTCAATTCTTTTAACGCAAGATCTACGCTTTTGACTACTATCAGTTCATCAAAAGAGCTCCTAGGCTACCTTCACTAATCATCACTCAGATTTTCCACCAACCAATCTGTCTCTATAAGTCTTTGATTAATTACTCTTCCTATTCATCGCTTATGTCAATATATTAGCACATAAGTCTTTAGTTTACAAGTCATTCATCCTTATAATTTTTCTCAAAATGCCATGAATCCTTGCACATATCAAATATTGTTTTTTCAGCTTTCCATCCAAGTTTCTCATAAGCTTTGTTTGCATCTGCCCAATATGCTGATAAGTCTCCAGGTCTTCTATCTACGATTTTATATGGAACTTTGACTGCATTTGCTTTTTCAAATGCTGAGACAATCTCTAAAACCGATACGCCATGTCCAGTACCTAAATTATAGATCTCAACTGCATCTTGTAGTTTTTCGATTGCTAAGACATGACCTTTGGCTAAATCAACAACATGGATATAATCTCTAACACCTGTACCATCAGGTGTATCATAATCATTACCAAAGACACTTAAGATTTCTAACTCACCTTTAGCAACTTTAGATACAAAAGGCATTAAGTTATTAGGAATACCATTAGGAGATTCTCCAATAAGTCCTGATTCATGTGCACCAACTGGATTAAAATATCTTAATAGCGATACTTTAAAGTTTTGATTCACTTTAGCAGCGTCCTTTAAAATACGTTCACTCATCGCTTTGGTTTCACCATAAGGATTCGTTGTAGGTAATAAATTCATCGTTTCCACAAACGGTACTTCTTGATCACCATAAACGGTTGCACTTGATGAGAATACAAAACGATCAACTTTATACTTAATCGCTAGTTCACTTAAATAAATGGTTGATAAGACATTATTATGATAATACATAAGTGGTTTTTGTACGGATTCACCAACAGCTTTTAATCCAGCAAAGTGGATCACACCATCAAATGGATGTGCTTTAAATACAGGTTCTAAAGCTTCTTTATCTGTACAATCTATTTCATAAAATGTTGGTTTTATACCTGTAATGGTTTTTATTTTGTCTAATACACTTTTTTTAGAATTAACAAGATTATCTACGATGACAACCTCATGGCCAGCATGAATGAGTTCAACAACGGTATGTGAACCAATATATCCAGTGCCACCTGTAACTAATATGATCATATAACTCTCCCTCTATGATTTAACGATATATAAAATACCAATCGTACCTGCACCACAATGTGCACTAATGACACATCCTGCATGTGACTCGATTAAATGATTGACTTTAACCTTTTCATTTACTTTTTCTTTCATATAAACTGCTTGTTTATCTGCAAATGAATGTGTGATCATGACATAATCTAAATCTAGATTATCATGATCATGCTCATCAAAAAAATCTTTAAGCATGATATCTAAAGCTCTGCTCATCTTACCTGCAGGTTTCTTATAGACATCAAGTTTACCATCTCTAACTTGAATAATCGGTTTAATACCTAAAATACCACCAATAAGTTTAGCAGTTCCACTTGCTCTACCGCCTTTATGGAGATAATCAAGTGTTCTAATCGCAAACTGACTTCTTACTAAAGGTACAAGTTTATCGATTTCTTCTTTGATTTGTTTGGCTGTATAACCATCAGCTCTTAAATCTTTTGCTTTTAAAACAAGTAACGCAATCCCAGAACTTAAGTTCTTAGAATCCACTAAATAAATATGTTCATGACCCAATTCTTCTTGAGCTATTTTTGCTGATTGAAATGTACCAGATATCTTTGAACCAATACCGATATAAACAATATCATAGTTATTAATGATATATGGTTTAAAAAAATCGATGAAATCACCAGGAGATACAGCCTGTGTTTTAGGTAAGAATCCTAAATCATCAACTTTATCATATAAAGCTCTAGTGTCTATATCGACACCATCTTTATATGCATCATCTCCAAATAAAACATAAAGTGGAATAGACTTTATGTGATATTTATCAAGCATTTTCTCTGATAAATCAGCTGTTGAATCTGTCACAATTAAAACGTCACGCATCAATGTCCCCTCCATAGATTTTTTCTTTAAACAATTTTTCAACTAAATTCATATTATCTTTTGTTACATTAGAAACTGAAATAAAGGTTTTAGGTTTTCCTAATGTTTCTTTAATAAGTTTTTCTTGTTTATACTGTTTTGTTTTTGGAATCTTATCTTTTTTAGTTGCAATCACAACGATATCTTTGCCCAATTCTTTTAGAAATTGATAAGTATCTAAATCATCTTTTGTAGGACCTACTTTAAAATCAATGAGTAAACACACAAGTTTTAAATCTAGATTATCTAAAAGATATCGTTCAATCATGATGATAAAGTCATCTTTCATTGATTTTGAACGTTTGGCATATCCATACCCTGGAGCATCGACTAAATAAAATGCTTGATCAATTAAATAAAAATTAAGGAGTAACGTTTTCCCTGGGGTCTTCGATACTCGTGCTAGATTTTTTCTGTTGGTTAAACTATTAATAAAAGAACTCTTACCGACATTACTACGACCTAAAAGCAGTATCTGTGGTAGAGGATCTATTTGACCATCAACATTGGTTAAACTTTTAATATAATTTGCTTCTTTAAACATGTGTGACACATCCTTTACATGAAAAAAAGTAGTCCTGAGACTACTTTTATTATACCTTATTTAAGCGCAATTTTAAAGACTTCATTCACATTTTCAACTGGAATGATTTCCAGTGCGTTTCTAACTTCTTCTGGAATGTCATCGATATCTTTTTGGTTTTCTTTAGGAATTAAAATTGTTTTCAAACCACTTCTATGAGCAGCAATTGATTTTTCCTTTAAGCCACCGATTGGAAGGACATAACCACGTAGTGTGATTTCACCAGTCATACCAACTTCTTTTCTAACAAACTTTTGTGTACATGCTGAGACAATTGCAGTTGCAATCGTAATCCCTGCAGACGGACCATCTTTTGGAATGGCACCTTCTGGAACGTGTACGTGGAAGTCGTTTTCTTCGAATAGTTTTGGATCAAGTCCTAAACTATCAGCATTTGCCTTAACAAATGATAAAGCGGTTTGTGCTGATTCTTTCATCACATCACCTAGTTTACCTGTTAACACTAAATGACCCTTACCTTTGTAGTAAGTGACTTCAACTGGAAGCGTATCGCCACCAAATGCAGTATATGCAAGACCAGTAGCAACCCCAATTTGTTCTTTTTCATCTGCTAAGTTATGTGTGAATTTTTGTTTACCAATATAGTTTGCTAAATTATCTTCATTGATATTAATGTTTTCTGCTTTTTTAAGTAGAATTTCTTTAATACCTTTTCTAATTAATGCGCCAATATATCTGTTAAGTTCACGCACACCAGCTTCTCTAGTGTAGTGTCTAATGATATGATAAATCGCTTCATCAGTAATTGAAAAGTCTTTTTCTTTAATTCCATGAGCTTTTAATTGCTTTTTAATTAAATGACGTCTTGCGATTTGGAATTTTTCTTGTTCTGTATAACTAGAAAGTTCAACGATTTCCATACGGTCACGTAGTGGCGCAGGAACGTTTTCTAAATAGTTTGCAGTTGTGATGAATAAAACTTGTGATAAATCATATGGTTCTTCTAAATAATGATCACTAAATTTAGCATTTTGCTCAGGATCTAGAACTTCTAGCATTGCTGATGCAGGATCGCCTTTAAAATCACTGCTCATCTTATCGATTTCATCTAATAAGAAGACAGGGTTAACGGTTTTCGCATCTTTCATGCCTTTAATGATACGACCTGGCATCGCACCGATATATGTTCTTCTGTGTCCTCTAATCTCTGATTCATCACGTACACCACCTAATGATTGTTTAACAAACTTACGGTTAAGTGCTTCTGCAATTGAAATTGCAAGTGATGTCTTGCCGACACCTGGAGGACCTGCTAAACATAAAATTGTTTGTGGATTACGTTTAGTCATAATCTTAACAGCTAAATATTCAATAATTCTTTCTTTAACTTTTTCTAATGCATAATGATTTTCATCAAGCTTATCTTGTACTTTCTTTAAATCATAATTATCTTTACTTGCTTTCTTCCATGGAAGGTCGACAAGTAAATCTAAATACGTCTTAATGATTGATGATTCAGCCATTGCAGAAGGTGTTGATTGATATCTTGCAAGTTCAGCTAAAGCTTTTTCTTCAATCGCTTTAGGCATCTTTGCCTTTAAGATTTTAGTTCTAAGTTCATCAATTTCTTCTTCTTTTTTCGCTTTATCGCCCAATTCATTTTGAATAGCACGCATTTTTTCTCTTAAATAATATTCTTTTTGATTTTCATCAATAGATTTCTTGATTTCATCATTAATCTTTTGTTCTAGATTAACGATCATCTTTTGTTTGTTAATATCTTCTAAAACCATTCTTAAACGTTTATTTAAATCATTTTCTTCTAAGTATCTATACTTTTCTTGTTCACTTGATTTTAAATTAAACGCAACCATATCACACACTTTTTCAGATGTTAATCCTTGTTGGATTTTTTCCATGAGTTGATTGTTTGGTTGTAATATGGTTTGTTGATGAGATGCGATCTCAGAAACAACCATCTTAACAAGGGTTACTTCTTCATCTGTATCAGTCAAGACAGTTTCTTGCTCATCATATTCGACGACATAATATGGGTCAGTTAAAAAATAATCCTTGACTTTAATACGATTAAGGATTGATAACTTCACTTTATATGCATCATTTGGTAATTTGATTTTCATTTGAATCTTGGCTAAAACACCATATTTCTCTATATCTTCTGTCGTTGGTTCTTCGATTAATGGGTTTTTTTGAATGAGGATAATCACATAAGATCCAAAGTTTTTTTCAGCTTCTTCAACTGCTTTTAAGGAGATCTTACGTCCTACTTCAATTCTAAAATCATTATTCGGAATTGGCATCGTACCACGAACAACGATTGCCGGAAGACTTCTTGATAATTCCATAGACTTCACTTCCTTTGATTTGTTTCAATATTATTATAGCATAATTGTTTTAATTTGCAATCAATATGATTGAGTGCCAATTTATTTTTTTTAAAAGAGGGGAAAAGTGGTTTTCCCCTTTGGTTCATTAAACTCTTTTTGCGTTGTCAATAACGAATTGGTAAGCTTTTTGAATCAGTACATCTTTTTCTAAAATAGATGCTGGAATGTATTTTTTGATTTCATCAACTTCCATCTTATATTGAGCAGCTAATTCTTCATATTTTGCTTTTAATTCGTCTTCAGTTGCAGTAATACCTTCAACTTTAGCGATTTCCTCAATGACTAATGTTGTGCGTACACGTTTTTCTGATTCAACTTTAACTTGTTCGTCAAATTGTTCAGGTGTAATACCATTCATTTGTAAGAACATTTCATATTCTAGGCCATATTGTTTTGCTTGGTTTGCGACATTGTCTTTGTATTGTTTGATTTCGTCTTCAACCATCACTTCAGGAATGTCTAATTCTGCTGCATTAACAATTTTATTAATAACTTCATTCGTGATTGTGTTTTCAACTTCTGTTTTTTTCTTGTCTTCTAATTCTTTTTTAGTTACAGCTTTTAGTTCTTCAACTGTATTTACATTTTCTTTTTCTAATGACTTAACGAACTCATCGTTTAGTTCAGGTAAGTTTTTAGTTTTGATTTCATGTAATTTAACTTTGAAGACAACATCTTGACCAGCTAAGTTTTCAGCTTGATATTGTTCTGGGAATGTAACATTTAAATCCTTTTCTTCACCAGTTTTCATACCAATCATTTGTTCTTCAAATCCTGGAATGAATTGACCTGATCCGATTTCTAATTGATAGTTTTCTGCTTTTCCGCCTTCAAATGCTTCACCTTTAAGGAAACCTTCGAAATCAAAGATTGCAGTATCACCATGTTCTAATGCGCCTTCTTCTTTTAAGACTAACTCAGATTTTTGACCAAGTAAGCTTTTGATTTCAGCGTTAACTTCTGATTCTGTAACATCAGTTTTCATATCTTTAACTTCAACACCTTTGTATTCACCTAATTTAACTTCAGGTTTAACTGGTGCATCAAATGATACTTCAAATGATTCGCCTCTTTTGATATTCGCAAAATCAACATTTACATCAGGTTGACCTACGATTTCAAAATCAGGATGTTGTTGTGCTTCATGATATTTATGATGAAGTACATGATTGATTGCTTCTTCATATAAAGATTCAACACCAAATTTAGTTTCATAAACTTTTCTTGGTACATGACCTTTTCTAAATCCTTTTAATTCTACGTCTTTTTGCACATGATCAAATGCATGATCAAGTCCATGTTCAAATTCATCTGAAGTCACTTCAAATGTATACTTTACACGGTTTGTTGATAGTTTTTCTACTTTCATGTTATATAACTCCTTTAAATATTTTTTGGTATGTATCTATTTTAATTCGACCTTTTCTATTATAACATAGATTAATTTTAAATAAAGTAATTTAGATAAAGATTGCACAATTTCCCAAATTGATATAAAATAATTCTATGTGATGGAGGTTACGAGCAATGATTACAATTAAAGAAGTTAAAAGTTGGTTAGATGGTATTCGCTTTACAGAGTTTCCAAATAAGTTATATAAAGACGTCGATCCTTTCGTCCCAGCACTATCAATGGATGAAAGAAATGTCTTTAACCCAAAGAAAAATCCTGTACACGATTACTGTGATTCAATTCGCTTTCTAGCTTACAAGGATGGCAAAATTGTAGGTCGTATCGCTGGTATTGTTAACCACAAGCTAAACGATGCGTTTAATAAAAAGGAAGTTAGATTTACTAGAATTGATATGATTGATGATTTTGAAGTCACAAAAGCATTGATCAAAGCTGTTGAAGATTGGGGTAAAGCTAAAGGCATGACAGAGATGATCGGACCGATTGGCTTTACAGATTTAGATCGTCAAGGATTATTAGTTGATGGTTTTGATCAGTTATCCATGTTTATTACGATTTATAATCATCCATATTATATGGAACATTTAGAAAAACTTGGATTCTTAAAAGATGTCGACTGGACAGAAAAACAAATACAATGGCCAAGTGAAGTACCTGATAAAGTTAAACGTGGTGCTAAAATCGCAAGAGATCGTTATGGATATGAACTGATTAAATGCAACCGCAAAAAAGACTTATTCAAATATGTCTATGAAGCATTTGAGATGTATAATGTAGCATTTGAAGAATTATATGGATTTTTCCCAATCACAAATAAAGTGATGGATTACTATATCAAGCAAGTGATTGCACTGGTTCAACTCGATTATATTTGGTTTGTATTAGACAAAGAAAAAAATGTTGTTGGCTTTACAGTCATTATGCCAAGTTTAGCAATGGTTAATAAGAAAAATAACGGTCATTTATTCCCATTTGGATGGATTAGACTTTTATGGGGATTAAAACATTATGATGTAATAGACTTATATTTCATCGCAATTGATCCAAAACATCAAGGTCGTGGACTGATTGCCCTTATGTTTGAAGATGGTATTGCAGTAGGTAATAAAAATGGTGTTAGATTTGCAGAATCTGGTCCTGAACTAGAACTTAATGTAGCCATCCAAAATCAATGGAAAACTTTTGATTATAAAGAACACAAACGTAGACGTTGTTATAGAAAAGATATCTAAGGCTCCCTTAGATATTTTTTTTAAATATATGATAAAATAGATAAAACACATAAAGGATATGATGACATGAAAAGATTTCATTTAACAGAACATTATGCTTTAATTAATTTCAATGCTTCACTATGTGATAGCGAGATTCAAATCGTTTCTTCAAAGAGTTTTGAAATGGTTTTAGCACAATATATTAGAGACTTAAGAAGACAAAAAGATTCAACCATTTTAAAACTTAAAGGTGTAAGGGTTAATACCTTTCATGATGCATATAAACAATTACTCATTTACACCTATGATGAACTTTTAAAGAAAAATCCAAATCTTTCAGTGCTTTTAAAAGAAAGAAATGCATTTTATCGCTTTACTGAAATGTTTTATGACAGATGGAGAAAACTAGAACGTTTTGGTATGATCCTAAAAAATAGGAGATATCCATATCAATCACATGCTCAAGATTTGATTTACACATCAGATAATTTTAATCAAAAAATCTTGTTTTTGTATCGTACCATAACCCAAAATATTCTTGGTAGAGAATTTTTAACATTTAGACAACTTCCTGCAGGAATCAATGCAAATATGGTTTTAATGCCATATAAGTTTTCTAATCTACCTAAATATCAAATGCTTCAACATGTCCATTTCATTCAAGACATGTTAACTAGACCTCCTTTTATCATTTATTCTAAATCAAATAAACGTGAAGGCTTATTTAAAGAAATTAAAGAAAACCCACTGAAAAAATTAAGTATTAATCGTTTGCACTATGTAGTGTATCCAATTAAAGTCGGAAAACTGATTGCGTTTGTCTATATTCACAGAGACTTCTTACATCATGGTGTAGCCTTAAGTAATTTATTTGAGCCTGCTTCATTTAATGAATATGAAAATAAAAAACCGGATATAGTCTATATTTATGGCGTTAGAGAAAATGAATATGACTGCACTTACTATAAAGACACTGATTTTATCATAGGTGTTGTCTCAAGACTTGATAAAAATGATTATTTTGGCTATTTAAAGAAAATGCTACTCACACTACATAATATTTATCAAATCGATCATCAAAACTTACCAATCCATGGCGCAATGGTTCGTGTTCTTCTCAATAATAATACATCTAAAAATATCGCTGTCATCGGAGATAGTGGTGCTGGTAAATCAGAAACACTTGAAGCCTTAAGAGTTATTGGTAAAGATTATATTAAAGATATGCGTATCATTTTTGATGATATGGGAACATTTTTCATCAAAGATGACCAAGTATATGCCAACGGGACTGAAATTGGCGCATTCGTCAGATTAGATGACCTAGATGCAGGATATGCGTATCAAGAAATGGATCGTGCAATCTTTTTAAATCCAGATCAAACAAACGCAAGAGTGATTCTTCCTGTATCAACTTATGATTTTATATCAAGTGATCATCAAGTTGATGTCTTATTATATGCAAACAACTATGTAGATACTGATGAAGGATTAAAATATTTTGATGATTTGGATCAAGCCAAAGAAACATTTAAATCAGGAAAAAGATTTGCCAAAGGGACAACAGCTGAAGTCGGACTTGTTGAGAGTTATTTCGCAAATCCATTTGGACCAGTTCAAGAAAAAGAAAAGACCGATGGTTTAATCGATCAGATGTTAAAGAAATTATTCGATGACAAGATCAAAGTTGGTGAACTTTATACAAGACTAGCCATCAAAGGTAAAGAAATGGATGGTCCAATTGAAGCAGCTAAAAAATTACTTCAATTCCTTACAAAAGAGATATAATTTATCTCTTTTTCTTTATTTAAAGATAAAAAGATATTATAATAGATTTAAGTCATCTTAGGAGACTAACTATTAAAAGTCAAGCATTAAAAATATCTCTATACGAA
>SWCB01003012.1_pt1 | contig 12064 bp, 10 predicted proteins | sample 4692901 | NCBI WGS metagenome assembly SWCB01 (sample SAMN10267276, study PRJNA491770) | bioreactor metagenome | isolation source: DHS bioreactor inoculated with subseafloor sediment | place: Japan: off Shimokita Peninsula | collected 2006-08 | reverse complement strand
ATCAAAAGAAAAACGCCTGATGATAATGTTGATAATCTAGTTCTACCGTCTGATTTGATGTTAATCATTGGTTGTCCAATCATGGAATATGGTTTCATCATTGTTCGGTGGCATGGCTGGCTGTGCCATGATTGGACAATCAATGATTAACATCAAATCAGGTGGTAGAACTAGATTATCAACATTATCATCAGGCGTTTTTCTTTTGATAATGGTTGTTTTCCTTGGTGACTATTTAAAGATAATCCCAATGGCAGCGCTTGTTGCCGTGATGATAATGGTTTCTATAAGCACGTTTTCATGGAAATCGATACCAGCGATGAGGCACATGCCGTTAAACTCTAACGTGATCATGATTGCAACGGTTGTTTCTGTTGTCTTAACCGATAACTTAGCAATTGGTGTTGTTGTTGGTGTTGTTATTGCTTCTGTGTTCTACACGAATCAGAGCAGGTTAATCATGAAAGTCACTGATGATATTGTCATTAGTTATAACCACACAATCCATAGGGTGCATGGTCAGATATTCTTTGCGTCTGCTTATACCTTCATTGACATGTTTAATTTCAACAGTCCTTCAAAGTACGTGACCATCGATTTAACCAGTTGTCATTTTTGGGATATAACCGCCGTGGGTGCGCTTGATAAAGTGATTATAAAGTTCATGAATGCGGGATGTGATGTTAAAGTCACAGGGATGAATGACAACACAATGAAAATAATAGAAAAACATGCAATTTATAATAAGCCTGAAAAGCTGGCATTAATGACGCACGGTCACTAGATATACCACGAAAAAGCATCCTTTATTGGATGCTTTTAATGTTTTACTTAATATCATTAAATAGATATTTAGGGATTCTATGCGACCACTTATAACACATGAACCATCAATTGTTGCTACAGCACATTTTTACTACCCTTCTAAAATAACTAAAAATAAAGAAGCACATTCGTGGGTGATTGATAGACGAACGTTAATTGCAAAGAAATATAACGTTCATGGTATTAATAAAGAGTATTCGTTAAAGGTAAGCCCAAATCGTTATGTTTATGAAGCCGATTTGATTAGATACTTCGAGATAAGTAAAAAATCTAATCAGTTCTTTTCAAATAAGAACAAGATATATTTTAGTTAACCGTATTTATCATCAGTAGTATAAAAGATAAATGTAATGTTATTTGTTCGAGTTTTGATATTTGCACGTTACTTTACTATGTGATTGCACAAGTCATTGTCGACGGTGGGATGCAGCAAATAGGAAAGGGCATTAAGAGATTAGAAAATATGTGGCCAGATTAGATATCTGGCTGAATTTAAAGGTGAGAGCTTTCATTATGTCGAACGATCTAAAAAGCGATTTCGATAATCCTTCGGAGGGAATCCGGTTAATTTTTTAAAAGCTCGCGAGAAATGAGCGATATCAGCATAACCTAACTTGGCTGAAATATCGGTAAGGGAGTAACGAGCATCTTCCATTAATCGACAAGATGTCGCGAGCATGATGTTCTCTCGTATTATCTTGAACGTGGTATTTTCTTTAGCCAAGCGGCGTTGCAATGTACGCGCTGAGGTATTCAATACCTTAGCGGCTTCATTGACATTCATTGATGGCTGGCCAAGATAGGGTGTTAATGCGAGATAGACGGTTTCTATATATGTTCGTTTTTTTGGGGCGCTAGAGGCTTTTTTTTCTCTAAAGCTTGCAGGCAGTATAACGGGAGTATTAAGAATAGAATCTGATAGCTCAATGGCTGTTACGTTGCGATCTGAAACAAACTGAATAGATTGCCCTTTAAAGATTTCAAGCATAGGTTCGATGTTTGAAGACTGAACGGCAACCGAGGTGGGTAACCAGTGAGTCTTTGTCATAACGTTGATAAATTCGATGGTAAATAATATCGCAAACACTTCAGCCCAAAAAAATCCCTTGGTATCTTCTTTCGTTTTATAGCGGCAAAACCAAGGTGTTCCTTTAAAATGCTCGATAGAGATTTTTGCTGACGGTGAATCGTGAATAATGGCCGTCGCAAGAGAATTAAAAGCCTCTTCAAGATTTTTTGGAGCATGGATATGGTGCAATAATTTGGGGATGAAATACTCCCGAATGACTATGCGTAATAAATTGCCATAATGTTCTGGATCCGCTTTTTCTGCCATTAGCGCCAGTAAGTGTTTAATGGGCTCTTCTGGCATAAATTCACTTTTCGAACGCAATATATCCTCAGGTAAGCCCGCAGTCTTGAGTAATGGGTAAATATCTTTTTCGAAATGCGTCAGCAATTCAACCAATGTGGCGGCATGCACGGTTTTGATTAGAGGTGTGAGCTGGTTGGCTGCCATAATAGAGAAATATCCTTATTACCGTCATTGGTATGAGTTCTATTATACAGGTTTTGTTAATAATAAAATGATGGGATTATCTTCAGAAAAAAGGAAAAGGTAACGGCTGCTTCCATGCAGCAGGAATAATGTTGCTTGGCTATGATTGTACATGCTCTATGTCAGCTTTTTTTATAAGAGGTGTTGCCTCTGATTTTTGGGATGGTTTAAAAATATTAATGATCGCTTTTATGGTGAAGTAAGCGCATATCACTGTAAATATTGCAGCACTAAAATATTCACCAGATTGAATCGATGCCCCTACGATGTTGAATGCTTCTCCACCAAATTCTTTTACATAGGTTAGCGCCCATTTATAGACAAGGTAGAGCTTGGTAAGCGTAATTAGCACGAGATATGCTTTACCGTAAGGTGTTAGAAGAAACTGCTTTACTTTATTCCACATACTTTTCATTAATATCTCTCGCTCTGACTATTATGGTTTGTGCTTGTTGAACGAGATTAAGTTTACGAATTGAGGGGGGTATTTTTGATCATTTAGCGCCAAGACTTGCTGTTGTTCCTAAATGTCTTTGGTGGCGTTAAATGGTAACAAATGAAGAGAGAAGGAGATTAGTATTAGAATGATTTCAATCATTAGTTCGATTTATTACGTTGCATATGCAGAACAAAATTCTGTTTTGTTTACTACGAGAATAATCGAAGAGGATAGACATGAACCAAAATAAACAATCGTCTCATTCTGAAAAGCCACAAGCCCCACAGTTAACTGAGCAGCCTTTAGCATCTAGTTCTCTGCCCTCTAAAAAACAAGTCAGTATTAAAGCTATTACGCAGAGTGTTTTATGCCTGTGTATTGGGCTATTTGTTTTCTATTTAGTCGCTGATCGCTTTATTCCTAATACTGATATGGCGCGAGTACGCAGCCATGTAATTCCTGTTACGCCATTAGTCTCTGGTTCAATTATTGATGTATTAGTTAAGCCCAATGATGTTGTAGAAGCTGGCGATGCACTTATTCGTATTGATCCGAGTAATTATGAAATTGCGCTAAAAGAAGCAGAACAAGGCTTAAAGCGAGCTGGAAAACAGATTGGTGTGCAAACGGCTTCAGTTGCGGTTGCTCAAGCTAAATTATCAGATGCACTTGCCCATCAAGAAAATATGCGAAGCCAAGCATCGCGGGTTTTGGCGATGGTTGATAAAGGCATTGTTACTAAAGCGGATGCGGATAAAACCCGAGCTAGTATGGCGAGTGCTAAAGCGCAAGTTGCATCGGCTTCAGCGAATTTAGAGCAAGCCAAAGAGCAATTAGGACAAACTGGTAGCGATAATATCGATATACAGTCGGCATTATTAGCATTACAAAAAGCGCAGTTAAATGTAGAGCGTACAGTCGTTCGTGCACCTGCATTTGGTGGTGTGTCTAATTTTCGCTTAGATGAAGGGTATTATGCGCGAGAAGGGCAACCATTATTAACATTTGTGTCTGGTGAAGATATTTGGTTAGAAGCGTATTTTCGTGAAAACAGTTTAGGTAATGTGCAAGCCGGTAATAACGTTGAGGTTGCCTTAGACTATGCACCTGGTGATGTGTTTAAAGGACAAGTTATTAGCATCGATTATGGAGTTAATTGGGGAGAAAGCAGTCAGGCCGGTCAGCTTGCCTCTGTTTGGGCTCAAACGGGTTGGTTGCGTCAAACTCAGCGTTTTCCAGTGATGATCCGTTTTGATAATGAGTCTGCTAAGGGGCTATTACGTGTAGGCGGACAAGCTGATGTGATGGTGTATACCAAAGAACAATCCATTATGAACATATTTGGCCGTGTGTGGATTCGACTACTGAGTTGGATGTCATATGTCCGATAATTCGGTGTCTTTAGTGAGTGTTAATGCAATACAACCTTCGGTTGATCGCCGTATTACCCGTTTTGTGCTGGGAGTCACCGTTGCCGCAGCACTTGCTTATGGCATAAATTGGGGATTGTCTTTTGTCATGCCCGTTTTCTTGGCAAAATTTTTAGTTGATAAGCCTGTATTAACTCGCCAGATCTTTGATGAATTGTTTTTGGCTATGGTCGCAACAGTATTAATTGGTTTAAGTATTAGTAATGGCGTGACCCATTATCCATTAGTGCTGTTGTTACTCGTTGGTCTATTAATGTTTGGGGCATATTATTTATTCATGGATCCTGAATGGAATTTATTTGCCACTATTCTTATTATTTCAGCCTTACTCATTCCTTATATGGGCATTATTAACCCTGCTGCGTCTTTATTTCTAGGGAAAGCGTTGATGATTTCGGGTGTTGGGGCCGTCGTCATGTTTGTTTTGATGCACTGTTTATTTCCCGATAAAGCGCCACAATCAGTAAAAGCTAAACTTAAGCCCGTATTACCCTCATCTTCCCAACGCACGAAAGAGGCATTACGTGCGTTGATGATCAGTTTTCCCGTTATTGCTTTCTTTTATTATTTTCAGATAAACGGTGCACTGCTCACACTCGCCTTTATTGGTATATTGTCGTTGCAAATAACAGGACAAAAAAGTGTGAAACTCAGTGCTTTCTTGTTACTGACTAACAGCATTGGAGGCATATTAGCCGTTATTGCCTATGAGCTTTTGGTAACAGTGCCTTGGTTCCCGTTTTTGGTGGCACTAATTGCGTTATTTACGTGTATATTTGCGAATAAAATCTATAGTAACCCATTAAAAGCACCTATCTGGAGTGGTGCTTTAACAGCATTGTTCGTGGTGTTGGGAACGGCACTGTCGAGTGAATCCAAAGACATTGATGTTGGTTTTTATACTCGAATTACTCAGATATTTTTAGCGGGAATATACGTGATATTCATTTCCTTTTTATTGGAAAGTCGTAATAAATCCAAACACGATAGTTAATGTTTGATTGTTTATTAATTCAATGCCTGCACAATCCCTGAACTAACATCACAATATTTAACACATCTCTCTGATTAATGATTCTGAATTAATTAATAGGTTTATTAAACAATAATTGAGATGAAGATCATTCCTTCATAAATAAGAAAAGTTATTCATTTAAAAGTGAATGCTTCCAGTTGTAACGATGGGTTTCGTTTACTAGTATCTTTATTAACGGCTTTTATAATAACGTCTTTTACAGGGAAAAAGTAAATGAGCAACATGGATAAACAGCTCAAAAATGTGGATCGTCGCCAATTTATTAAAGGAACGGCAAGTGTTGTTGTCGCAGGGCTGAGTACTTCAATATTTGCAAATACGGCAAATGCGTCCACTTTGCAGACAGATTGGCAGGCGGTTAGTCGGAGTAAAAACGACAAGAAGTTTTGGCAGAAAGTACAAAAACAATTTGTTTTAGATAAAAGAACAACATACATGAACGTTGGCACAACAGGTTCTATGCCAAAGCATGTGCTCGCTGAATTTAATGATAATAATAAAACGGTTGCGAAATACCCATGGGACATGGACGGAATGTTTGGTTCTTGGCCATATGTATCAGACATGGTGAATGATATTGCTTTGGGCTTTGGGGCCGATTCCCATGAGATAATACTTAGCCGTAATACCACTGATGGTATGTGCTCTATAATTAACGGTCTTCATTTTGAAGAAGGCGACGTTATTCTTACTACTCATCATGAGCATGTTGCAGCAACATCCCCAATGAATGTTGTTAAACAACGTTTTGGCGTCAACATTGTTGAAGTGCAACTTCCTGTCTATACCGGCTCAGAAACAGTGTCTGAAGATGATTATGTTGAGGCGTTTGCAGCTGCTCTTAACGAAAACAGCAATGTTCGCCTGATCGTCTTTTCTCATATCACATACAAAACCGGTACAACATTACCTGCAAAGCGCATTTGTGCATTAGCAAATCAATATGCTGTACCCACTCTTGTGGATGGTGCACATACTGTGGGTATGTTTGATTTGGATTTTCACGATATTGATTGTGATTTCTATGCTGGTTCAGGTCATAAATGGCAATGTGGACCTGGTGCGACGGGCATTTTATATGTTCGTGATAATGCAACACGCTTAGATGAATATTGGAGTGACTGTATTAACCCACTTTGGCTTATTAACTCCTCGTTGTCTCATGCTGGCTATTTTGGTACTCAATTGCAAATGCAGTATATCGGTAATGATAATTACCCTGCTAAACAAGCATTGGCAGATAGCTGCAAGATGTGGGATGAGATAGGTAGGCATCGAATTGAAGAGCGCGTATTACATTTAGGCGCGTTGTGTAAATTATTATTAGCAGAAGCTTTACCAAACGCGAAATTCTTCTCACCGAATGTGAAAGGGTTAACGAGTGGCCTTACTACATTTAATCCTTTTGGATTTGAAAGTGGTGACTTGCTTACAGAGTTTAGGGATCGGCTACGTAATGACTATGGTTATATTATTCGTACGACTGATTTTAGATTATACAAAGATGATACCGTCGAAACACATGCACTAAGAATCTCTACACACCTTTTTCATGATGAAGAGGATGTGAAAGGGTTAGTCAATGCAATCCAGGAATTGTATGAATATATGAGTTGATGTTTGAGCGCTCTATAACAGCGCTTTCTTGATGACAGAGAATATGTATCGAGTGTGTTGATGACTGTAAATAAACTAAGAAAAAAGATAAGCCATATTGTGTTTGTTGGTGCTGCGATCATTTTCAGCCAAAATTCCTTGGCAACTGATCTAGCCGAAATTAAAGAGAAAGGTGTCTTACGCCATATTGGTGTACCTTACGCGAACTTCATCTCTTATATTAATAGAGATGATTTTCAATTACTAAGCGGCTTGGATGTCGATATTGTAAAAGGTTTTTCTGAGTCAATAGGGGTTGAGTATCAATATGTTCCGGCAGAGTGGAATAACGTTATAGGTAAATTAATCGGTCAAAATGCTCAATTTAAAAATAACCAAATTGTATTAGGCAAGAAAAGCCCAATTGAAGGCGATATTATCGCCAATGGTGTGACAGTTTTGGATTGGCGATCTGAACTTGCTGACTTTTCTGACGATTATTTTCCTTCCGCGGTATGGCTGGTGGCGCGTGCCGACTCTGATTTGGAACCCATTCAACCAACTGGCTCGATTGATAAAGATATAGAAAAAGTAAAAAAACTCATTAAGGGAAGAGATGTGCTGACGATGGAGCAATCTTGTTTAGACCCTAACTTATACAACCTCTATGAAACAGGGGCAAACATCATAGAGCCAGAGCGTAGCCGCAAATTAAATGAGATGGTACCTGCAATCCTTAACAAGGATGCAGAAAGTACATTGCTTGATGTTGCTGACACCTTAATTGCACTTGAAAAATGGCCTGGTGAAATAAAAGTGATAGGTCCTATTTCACAAGATCAAAGAATGGCAGTGGCATTTAGAAAGAGTTCTCCAGAACTTCGTAAGGTATTTAATCAATATTTGGCTACGATTAAAGAAGACGGGACTTACCAAAAGTTAGTTGAAAAATATTATCCGTCGGTATTTTATTTCTATGGTGATTACTTTAAGGAAAGTAATCAGTAGAATTGATAAAGATAGTAATAAAAGGATTTATGAAAAAACGGAAGCAGAAACTATCGAGTAGTCGTTTAATCATTATTGCAGCGGTATTGCTTGCTGCATATTTGGTGTTGATTTTGGCTGTGACTAATCTTGGTCAGACACGGCTAAAAGAGTCTCAGTACCGAGAGCTTAATCTCAAGGTACAAAGCTACACCAGCATGCTGGAGTATTTCTTCTATGTCACTAATGATGAGATAACAAACCTCGCCAGTGATAAAGAAATGCAGACATTTTTCGCTAATTTGGCATCAGGAATGTCAATGAAATACGGTCTCGGTGCGAGCTTGATCAATCTTGATAGAGATCTTATAGCGCTAAAACAGTCGACTACAATAAATCAAAAATCGGTTTATCGGCGCTTTATACTTATTGGTTATGATGGGTCCATCATTTCAAACACTACGCCACATCAAGATATTTCTTTTGATATAACTCAATACAAAAATATCAAAGATCCAGATATGATGATCCGTACGGTTAAAAAGTCTGGCGATATCAGTATTCAATTGATCAAGCCCGTTAAATATGGGGGTAAGGCGGTTGCTTTATTGGTTGCTGATATTAATAAGCAAGTTATCATCGACCAGCTTACCGTTCAGGAGTATGCCGAAAGTCGAAGTAGGATGGATTTAGTCGCGGATAGTGGAAATATTTTTATTTGGGATTCGTTAACAGCGAGCCAAGAAGCAGAAGGGACAAGCACGTTAGTCAATAACCTTTATTTTGAAATGCAGATTAAAAATACACCGTTTAAGTTAAGGAGTTGGTTTGAGCCGGTAAATGAAAAAGATATTTTCACTTCAGGGTGGTTTATCGCAGGTCTTTCATTTCTTGCATTTCCTGTTATTTTTGGACTGTTATATATCTTTAAAATTAATAGCGCTAATATTATTTTGAGGACTAAATTTGAAGAAAGTAATAAACAACATAGGGCTTTATCAGAGAAAAATGTACGTTTAACGGAAGAGATTGATAAAAGGAAAATGTCTGAAGAAAAATTGGCTTACCAAGCATCGCATGATGCATTAACAGGTTTACCTAATCGAAAGTATGGTAATGAGCGATTAGAACAAGAGTTATTCAGAGCGAAACGAAATAATACTAATGTATTAGTCATGTATATTGATCTTGATAATTTCAAACAAATTAATGACACCTTGGGGCATTTAGCGGGCGATCAATTCTTGAAATTAAGCACTTCAAGGTTGCTAGGCTCTGTGCGTCACTCTGATACTCTGGCGCGCTTAGGTGGCGATGAGTTCTTATTAGTTATTCCTGATCTGAAAGATTTGAAGTCAGCCAAACTATTAGCGACAACGATTGTATCGTTATTTAATAAACCGTTTTTTTGGCAAAAACAGGAGTTTTTTGTATCTACCAGTATTGGCTTATCGGTATTTCCGCAAGATGGCGATAATGCTCAGCAGTTACTCGCGAGTGCCGATACTGCGATGTATCGAGTAAAGCAAGATGGCCGAAATGCATTTAGCTTCTATAACACAGACATGAATAGGGATGTGCAACGTACATTAGAATTAGATGGACGATTGCGACAGGCGATTACGAATGACAGTCTGGAACTCTACTATCAGCCTATTATTGAATTAGAATCCAACCAGATTGTTGGGGCTGAGGCACTTATGCGTTGGAATGACGCAAAGTTTGGTTTTGTTTCGCCTGAAGAGTTTATTCCTCTTGCCGAGAAAAATGGATTAATACACCAGCTTGGTGAATTAGCCATTAATAAGGCCTGTATGCAGGCCGCAGAATGGCAAAAAATCTCACCACTACAAATATCAATTAACTTTTCGAGCGTTCAGTTTAGGTACTGCGATAAGCTCTTTAAGCAAATATGTCATGGATTAACCCAGTCAGGTTTACCTGCTGATAAATTAGATATTGAAGTAACAGAAAGTTTGTTGATTGATCACAGCGATGAGGTCGTCACATTACTTAATAAACTGCAATCCATGGGGGCACAGCTCACCATTGACGACTTTGGTACGGGCTATTCATCGCTGAGCTACTTACAGAAATTCCCGTTTAATAAACTGAAAATAGATCGAGCGTTTTTGCAAAACATGCATGCTAATGATGCTGACCGTGAGCTTGTAAATGCGATTATTGCGATGGCGAAAGCGCTTAATTTAAAAGTGGTGGCTGAAGGAATAGAAGAACAATGGAATGCTGATTATTTGAGATTCATTAACTGTGAATATGGACAAGGTTATCTATATAGCAAACCTGTACCCGCGAAAGAGTTTGAACTTTTACTGTCGCATAAATTGAAACCGATGTTGTGTGAGCAATTGAATAGCTGAATACTTTTATTATTGTCTACAGTTTCGCTCTACTGCCTGTTATTTTTCTTATCAATCCTCACTTTCAAGCCATTAAAACACCAATCTGTCGACAATCTAGACTAAGGTCTAATACATATTGTTAACAATTGACTTGTAATTGTGCGATTTTAACGCTAAATTTTGATTACTAACTGACCAATTGTTGACAATGTAAATGAAAAAGAACGATGCAACACTACAAGCTGTCGACACTACCTCGGTGCCTTCGAAAGATATACAGCTAATGCCTATCAAGGCAGAGTGTGAATCAGGTGTAAAAGAGCTGACTAAATCTGAAAATCTTACCGAGCAGTTGATCGAGTTCATCGTTAGCGGTGAATACCAAGCTGGTAGCAAAATTTCGGAGCCAGAATTAGCCCGTAGCTTTAGTGTCAGTCGCGGACCACTACGTGAAGCCATTATGCGTGTTGAAGCCCTGGGTTTAGTTGAGCGAGTGCCGCATGTTGGTGCGCGGGTTGTTGAGTTAAGCCAAGAAAAGCTCATTGAAATTTATGCGGTACGTGAAGCCTTAGAAGGCATGGCTGCAAGGCTTGCCTGTATTAATATTACCGATAAAGAAATTGATGCCCTGCAAGTTCTATTAGAACAACACCAACGCCATATTGAACAAGTCGACGGTGCCTCTTATTTTCACCAGCAAGGGGACTTTGACTTTCATTACCGAATTATAAAAGCCAGCCGAAACACCAAGTTAATCAGTTTATTGTGTGACGAGCTTTATCATCTGTTACGCATGTACCGTTTTCAATCACCACGCAAGCATTCAAGGCCTACTACTGCATTGAGTGAACATATTCACATTCTGGCAGCCATTAGAGAGCGAGATGGTGAGCTCGCAGAACTATTAATGCGCCGCCATATTATGCGCAGCCGCCAACTTATTGAAAATCAGCTTACAGAAGATATAAAGAAGTGATTTTTTAGTGTGGGATGAAACACAATATAACGTATGAAGAAACGAATTCAGGAAGAAGAGATATCGAATAGGAATAAAATCACAAGGAGATAGCACCATGAGCCCAGGAAAACGCTTCCGCCAAGCGGTGGCCCAAAATAACCCATTGCAAATTGTTGGCACCATTAACCCTTATTGCGCAATGATGGCTGAACAAGTCGGTCATCAAGCCATTTATTTATCGGGTGGGGGGATTGCCAATGCATCGTACGGCTTGCCTGATTTAGGGATCACAACATTAAATGATGTACTGGAAGATGTTCGGCGAATAACGGCTGCCACTCAATTACCCTTACTGGTCGATATTGATACTGGTTTTGGGGGCGCATTCAATATTGCGCGTACAGTAAAAGAGATGGAGCGCGCAGGTGCTGCAGCTATTCACATGGAAGATCAAGTGGCACAAAAGCGCTGCGGACATCGTCCCAATAAAGCGATTGTTAGCCAAAGCGAAATGGTTGATCGAATTAAAGCTGCTGCCGATGCGCGGGTAGACAGCGATTTCGTTATCATGGCGAGAACAGATGCATTAGCTGTCGAAGGGATGGATTCAGCCATTGAACGCGCAATTGCCTGTGTCGAAGCGGGAGCTGATATGATTTTCCCCGAAGCAATTAATTCCCTTGAGCAATACCAGCAATTTTCAGATGCTGTGAATGTCCCGATTTTAGCCAATATTACAGAGTTTGGACAAACGCCCTTATTTTCAGGTGAAGAGTTAGCGGAATGCGGTGTCGATATGGTGCTTTATCCACTGTCTGCTTTTCGTGCCATGAATCAGGCTGCTTTGAATGTTTATCAGCATCTTAAATCAG
>SWCB01001363.1_pt1 | contig 12113 bp, 7 predicted proteins | sample 4692901 | NCBI WGS metagenome assembly SWCB01 (sample SAMN10267276, study PRJNA491770) | bioreactor metagenome | isolation source: DHS bioreactor inoculated with subseafloor sediment | place: Japan: off Shimokita Peninsula | collected 2006-08 | reverse complement strand
TAGAAATAGATGATATATCTTCCAACGTTTCTGAGCATCTTTCATATTTTGATTAAGCAAATCAGCAGCATGATCAGGATTAATTTGAGCTAATTGTGAGTATCTAGCTTCATTTAATAAGTAATCATGATATTTATCCCAAACAGGTTTTTTACTGTCAACTTGGAATGGGTTTTTACCTTCTACTTCTAATCTTGGATCATATCTAAATGTTGGCCAGTAACCACATTCAGTTGCAAGTTTTGATTGAAGGTGAGAATTTGTTAATCCACCTTTAATACCATGTTCGATACATGGTGAGTAAGCAATAACAATTGATGGACCATTATAGCTTTCAGCTTCTTTAAATGCTTTAACAACTTGAGCTTGAGAAGCACCAGCAGATACTTGAGCAACATAAACGTGACCATAACTCATAGCAATTGCAGCTAAATCTTTTTTCTTAGTGTTTTTACCAGCAGCTGTAAACTTAGCAATAGAGCCTGTAGGTGCTGATTTAGATGATTGTCCACCTGTATTAGAGTAAACTTCAGTATCTAATACTAAAATGTTAACATCTTCATTGTTTGCCATAACATGGTCAATACCACCGTAACCAATGTCATAAGCCCATCCGTCTCCACCAATAATCCATTGTGAAACTTTTGAGAAATAATCTTTTACATCAAGTAAATCTTTAGCATATGTTTTGTCGATTTTTTCTAATTCTTTAACCATATCAACTTTTAATTTTCTAGTCATTTCTGAACTTGCTCTATGTTCAATCCATTCTTTTGATAATGCTTGAAGTTTTTCTGGCATTTCATCTAAATGATCAAACAATAACGTTTGAATTCTATCTCTTATAGTTTCATAAGCGATTCTCATACCAAAACCAAATTCTGCATTATCTTCAAATAATGAGTTTGCCCATGCAGGACCAAAGCCTTCAGGATTTTTAGTATAAGGTGTTGCAGGGAATGATCCACCATAAATTGATGAACATCCTGTTGCATTTGCAATCACTAAATGATCGCCATAAAGTTGAGTTAATGCTTTAATATATGGTGTTTCACCACAGCCAGCACATGCTCCAGAGAATTCAAATAATGGTTGTTTGAAACTTAAATTCTTAGGATTGTTATTACCCATATCTTTATAAGTTACTTCATTAAAGAAATAATCAGCTGTTTCTTGAGATCCATGAGCAAGTTGATCACCAATTGGAACCATCACTAGTGATTTTTCTTTTGAAGGACAAACTTGAACACAAACACCACATTCTGTACAATCAAGTGTAGATACTTGAATAGAGAATTTGTATCCAGCCATATCTTTACCTCTAGCGTCTAAGAACTTAGCGCCTTCAGGTGCATTTGCAACTTCTTGTTCACTAGATAAGAATGATCTGATAACACCATGTGGACAAGCAAATACACATTGATTACATTGAATACAATTTTCGCTTTTCCATTCTGGTACATAATTTGCAATACCACGTTTTTCATATGCAGTTGATCCGTTTTCCATATGTGCATCTTCATAACCTAAGAATGCAGAAACTGGAAGTGAATCTCCTTCAATTGCATTGACAACATCAGCAATTTTTTTGACAAAGTCTGGACGATTATTATCAACTACTTCTACTGAATCTTTAAGTGTTGCCCATTCTGGATTAACTTGAACTTCTACTAAATTAATATATCCTGCATCAATTGCTTGTTCGTTTAGTTTAACAACAGCATCACCTTTACGGCCATAAGCTTTTTTAGCATAAGATTTCATTAATTTATTTGCTTTTTCAGCATTTAATAAATGATCATTTAATTTAAAGAATGCAGATTGCATAATTGTATTGATTCTTCTACCAAGTCCAATTTCATAAGCAAGGTCAACAGCATTAATGATGTAGAATTTAGCTTTTTTAATTGCTAATTGACGTTTAACATTATTTGGAAGAAGTTTTTCAATTTCTTCTTTTGGAGTTTTAGTATTTAGTAAGAACGTTCCGCCTGATTTTAAACCTTTTAACATATCATATTTTGTAAGATAAGTATCTGTTGAACATGATACGAAGTTAGGGTAATTAACTAAATATGTAGAACGAATTGGTTTATCAGAAAATCTTAAGTGCATACGTGTTACACCACCAGCTTTTTTAGAGTCATAAGACGCATAAGCTTGTGAATAATAACTTGTATTATCACCAATAATCTTAGTAATGTTTTTAGATGCTCCAACTGTACCATCAGAACCTAATCCAAAGAATAATAATTCTGTTGTATTTGCATCAGTTAAATCTAGTGAAGTATCAATTGTTAATGAAGTATGAGTTACATCATCATTAATACCTACAGTAAATTGATCTTTTTGTGCGCCTGTCATGTTTTCAAATACTGAAACAATCATGGCTGGTGTTGTATCTTTAGAAGATAGACCATAGATTCCACCTAAAATTTGAGGTTGATCTTTAGATCCATAATACACTGACTTAACATCTAAGTATAATGGATTTCCGGTTGCACCAGGTTCCATCGTTCTATCAAGAACTGTAATTCTCTTAACAGTCTTAGGCATTTTGTCTAAGAAATATTTAGCGCTAAATGGACGATATAAATGAACAGTTAATAAACCAACTTTTTTACCTTTACTTACAAGATAATCAATTGATTGTTGAGCTAATTCACAAACTGATCCCATAGCAATAATTACATCTGTAGCATCTTTGTCACCATAATATGTAAATGGTGCATAATCTCTACCAGTTACTTTAGAGATTTCTTGCATATAATCATTTACGATATCAGGTACAACTTCGTAATGAGTACCTTGTAATACTTTAGTTTGGAAATAAACATCATCAGATTGAGCACTACCTCTTGTAACAGGTCTCTCTGGATTTAATCCGTGAGATCTAAACTTAGCAACCATGTCTCTATCTAATAGACGATCAAATACTTCATAATCCATAACTTCAATTGATTGAACTTCATGAGAGGTTCTGAATCCATCAAAGAAATGAACGAAAGGAATGCTTGATTTAATTGCTGCTAAATGCGCAATACCTGCTAAATCCATAGATGATTGAACAGATGTTGATGCTAAGAAGGCAAACCCTGTTTGTCTTGCAGCCATCACATCTTGATGATCACCAAAAATTGATAATGCTTGTGCAGCAAGTGATCTTGCAGCAACATGAATAACACCTGGTAACATTTGACCAGCAATCTTATACATGTTAGGTATTTTTAATAATAACCCTTGTGAAGCTGTATATGTTGTCGTCAATACACCCATCTGTAATGACCCATGTACTGTACCGGCAGCACCTGCCTCACTTTGCATTTCGATAATCTTCACTGGCATTCCAAATAAATTTTTCTTGCCATTTGAAGCCCAAAGGTCAACATATTGTGCCATTGGTGAAGATGGTGTAATTGGGTATATCCCAGCTACTTCGGTAAAAGCGTATGAGCAATATGCTGCGGCTTCGTTACCATCCATTGATTTAATAACTTTTTTAGCTACCATAAATACTTCCTCCTGATTCTATATCTAAATTAATACTTTAAGTATCTCAGCTGCATTCTCTTTTGGAGATGCCTTTTCAAAAACGTGAGTGATAATCCCATCTTCATCTAAGATGAACGTTGAACGATTAACGCCCATATACTTTTTGCCATACATGCTCTTTTGGACATATACACCAAAATATGAACAAACTTTTATATCCTCATCACTTAATAAGATAAATGGTAAGTCGTGTGTTTCTACAAATTTTTTATGACTTTTTACACTATCTTTTGAAATTCCAATGACGATGATATCATTTTTCTTAAACTCATCATATGTGTCCCTAAATGCACAAGCTTGAGTTGTACATCCAGATGTAAGATCTTTGGGATAAAAATAGATAACTACTTTTTTGCCTTTATAATCGCTTAAAGTGTGAACTTTATTTTCTGCATCAGGCAAACTAAAATCTTGGACTTTTGTTCCTATTTTTAACATCATATTCCTCCATTTAAATAAAACGAACTCACTATTAAATATTATAACTCATTTTAAGCAAAATTTTAAGGTTTTTTTAGAATTTCACATATATTTAATTCATATTAAAAAGATTATAAACTCTAAGCCTCCAAATAAAAAAACGACAAAGTCGCTTCTTTTGATAGTTGGTGCGGGTAACAGGAGTTGAACCTGCACGCCGTAAGGCGCTAGATCCTAAGTCTAGTGCGTCTGCCAATTCCGCCATACCCGCGCAAAAAGAATTATACCTTTTTTTTACAAAAGTGTCAATTCTTTTTTTAAAATTTAAAGATATTTTTATTTTTTCTTTCTATATATAAATACAACTCCAAAAACAGCTACAGGAATGAGTGATAATAAATATATACCTTTAAATTCAAATTTATTTTCTTCAACAACATCCATCAAAACTCTAGTCTGATAAACCTTATCATCTACTTGATAATCTAGATAGACATAATACTGTCCTTTTGTAGTTGACCTAAGTGTATACTCGTTATGGTTGATTTTTATATTTTCAGCCTCAATGCCTTCATTTTTCAATGTTAATGATACCCAATCGATAATATCAGACTCGCTTTTTATTTCTTGTGCTGAAACTATAATAATAAAATCTTCATTAATGTTAAATTGTGGTCCCCTATTATCTATAACATGAATATATACATCTTTAGTGGTTGTATTTAATGCGTGATCTGTTGCTGATATAGTTATTTGATATACCCCAGGAATCATTTGTTGTAAATATTCATCAAAAATAATATCAATACTACTTACATCTAACCCTATATCATCTGTTATCGTAAAATAATTTAAAATTTCTGTATGTGTGAGTGAATCATCTGATACATATAGATATATTTCATCACTTCCTTTTATTGTAGGTCCAACAAAATCTATAAGTTCAATATCAAAAGTGTGTGTGCATAAATTTCCACTAGAATCTATAACTTCAACTGTCATTGGATATATGCCTATCTCACTAGCATTTGAATACGTATCTTGTGTAATTATTAAATCATGATAATCAAGATCATCTACATTATCACTTACATTAATATAGGATTTTATAGTGTTTAAATCAACTTTATTAACTAATGGAACTTCTATAGGTGAATCTATAGAAATTACAGGTGCTGTTAAATCTTGAACCTCGATAGTCAAAAAGAATTCTTTTCTTATTTGATTATAATTAGTTTCATAAATCATTTCATAAACACCTGGTAGTTTTTGACTAGATGAATATGTATCTGCAGTAATATTTATATTTACAGGTTCATCATTTGAATTGGTTGCACTTATATAAGATGATATAGCTTGTGTTGTTAATAATTGATCATAATTAATGAGTAATTTTCCATAATACTCTATTTGATCATTTTGGGATAGATAAGGTTCAAACCCAAAAAAATCTTGATACTCTCCTTCATATAAAACCACTTCATAATTTGGTAATGAATGATTTTCAGGCATATGAATAATATCTATATCAATATATTCCGCAATATTATAAAATTCAACATACACTCTTTTTTTTAGATCATCTTTATATATGGAAACTCAAAAATTTCATATCCGGGAACACTTGTAATTTCCATAGTTTTTGTTTCTATATCTTCATAAAGATATTTTAAAAATGCTTCACTCATCACAAATGTATACATTGTATTTTGTTTAACTTTAAAAGGCTCTTCTGTACGATATACATTTTCCAATCCTGAAGTTTTAAACATTCTACTAAAATCAAAATAGTTTCTACCTATAGGTAAGTTTTCATCATTTGCATAACTACTAGACATAAACATTGTAAAACTTAGTAAAAATAACATCATAAATATCATTGTTTTTTTCATAATCTCTAACCTCCTAATTCATAATAAGGTTTTATCGATCATTTTACTTTTTTTATATTGTAAAAGAAAAAAGAAATGATTTCTCATTTCTTTTATATCTTTTAAATGGTAGGCCCAGCTGGATTTGAACCAACGGTGAGGGAGTCAAAGTCCCTTGCCTTACCCCTTGGCTATGGGCCTATCTATAGAATGGGGCGGCTGAAGGGAGTTGAACCCTCCAATGCCGGGACCACAACCCGGTGCGTTAACCGCTTCGCCACAACCGCCATATCTATTGCGCAATTACTATTATACAATATATTTCATATTTGTAAAGTGAAATTGTGTAATTTTTTTGATTTGTTTGCCTATTTTAAAGATATCATGTATTATATTTTAGGAAAGGTGTGGTTAAGATGATGAAATGGATTGGACGTTCAATTTATGTCCTAGTAATTATATTTGTATCTGTAATCATTTACAGATATGCTTATACTGCTAAATTACAAGAATATTACGATGCAGAAATAAGAGACAACATTAATGATGATGAAACCTTATTAGTTGGACTTAATACACTATTAACAATTGATTATTACAGAGAATCACCTTTGCTCTATCAATATGTTAGTGATACGGGAGATTATCAATTCACATTATCTTCTTATGCAATAGGTATTACATATGGAGATGTTTCATATGATGGTTTAATGTTTGTAGTTAATGATGTAAAAATTATAGAAAATGGTGAACTATTAACTAATCCAGTTTTAAAGATAACCGTTAATTTAAGTCATAACACTTTGTTAGTTGAAGATGAAAAAACTAATTTTGGTAGTGTATATTATGATCCACTTTTACCTTTTAGTATTTATAATGTCCCTGCACTATTTTTATTTAATGCAGAAAATTATTTATTAATACCTAATGAGGATGACACTTCAGATTCACAATATGCAACTATAGAAAATGTTACGATAGAATATTCAAATGGTGAAGCAAACGAAGAGAATACATATGCCTTTAATGAAATACCTTTATTTGTTGGATCAAAAACTGAATATAGAGATGCAGCATTATTAAAAGATAGTACATTTAATATTGATACTGATTTGTATCAACTTAGTGATGAATTTGGCGTAGATGGATTTACAACTAGTGATATTGACACTTATAATTTAATCATTAATAAAGATGATTTATCACCTTATAATGGAGCAATTTGGAGAATCATGGTTATCTATGTAGCACTTATTATTGTAATAACCTACTTCCTATTCTTCCACAAGATGGTAATGGGTCATATGCAATACAAAAAAAGAATGTCAGATAAAGAAAATACAGCCAAAAATACCGAAGTCATATTTAAAGATGCCGATATTGATATAAAAGACGGAAAATAATTTTCGTCTTTTTCTTTGTTTTAACAATTGCATTTTTATCCTTGATTATGCTATACTTATACATGCTGTTAGGGATATGGTGTCAATGGTAGCACAGCGGTCTCCAAAACCGTTAGTACGGGTTCAAATCCTGTTATCCCTGCCATTAATAAATTTTAAAGAGCATTTGCATGCTCTTTTTTTTATAGTACTATCTTAATTTCTGTTCCTTTTTGTAAAATTGAAGTCAATTTTATATCGCCATTATATTTAATAACGATATGTTTTACAATGGCTAATCCTAATCCTGTTCCACCTTCAATTCTACCTTTATCAACTCTATAAAATCTTTCAAAGACTCTATGCTGATGCTCTTTATCAATACCTATACCTTCATCTTTAACAATAAAATTAATTTCATTATTTTTACTTTTTAAAGTAACAAAAATAGTTTTGTCGCTTGATGAGTATCTATAAGCATTTTCTATCAGATTTTTAAATAATTTTGTGAAATCTATTGGATCACCAAAATATATGGTTTCTTCTATTTCACTCATAAGCTTTATATGCTTATCCTTATATACTTGTTTTAATGAATTTATGACTTCTATCAATATTTTAGATAAGTCAATATTTTGATAATGCTCTTCTTTAATATTTTCTAATCTAGAAAGCATAAGCATATCTTCTACTAATGCATTCATAAACATGGTTTGGTCAACAATTTTACTAGAAATTTCAATAATCTCATCAGGTTTTTTAATCATATCTAATTGAATGAGTTCAGCATACCCTCTGATTGCGGCTAGTGGTGATTTTAATTCATGTGATGCATGTGATATGAAATCTTTTTTCATTTGTCCTAATTGTCTTTCTTCTGAAACATTATTTAGTGTCACTAATACTTTTGCTAGATCATTTGATTTTAATTCAACGTGCAAAGGTAAAACAAAAGTATCATAATAACTATTATTTATTTTAATATCTTGATGAAATGTTTGATCATGATTTAATGCGTCATCAATTGCAGTTTCTAATTTGTGCTCTCTGATGAAATTATAACTATTTTTGTTTAAGAGTTCATCTTTTAAATCAAATAATGATTTGGCTTTTGAATTATAAAATATAAGATTTTTGTTATGATCAAATAAAAGTATAATTTGATTGATTTCATTGAGTATTTCATTAGATTGTTTCTGATAATTTTTAATTCGAGTTAAGTACATTGCTGTATCAAAATTGATTCGATTCATCTCATGTAACATATCATTAATTTCTGGATATTCGCTATTTAAAGTCATCATCTGATATTTCCCTTGGTTTAATAATACTAATCCATTTTTTATTTTATCCCATGGCTTTAATAAATTGGTATTTATTTTTTTTAATCCAATATAATAAATAAAAGAGATAATTAATGAACTTGCAATAAAGATTAATATAGCTTGATTATACGTGCTTATTTGTGCTTCTACTGGAATTGAAACTCTTAAATAATAATCATTATCTAACCGTGTAGCTATATATAGTAATTCAATACCTATGGTATCAGATTTTCTAGATTGTACACTTCCTAAATCTAAAATTTCTGGTCTTTGACTTTTATCTTTACCTACAGCATCATCGTGTGTATCAGCAATCACAAATCCATTTTCATCTAAAATAGTGATACGTCTTTGTGTATGTGTGAAAAGTGTGATAAATTCAGTATCTGATTGATCAAAATTTTTATAGCTTTGTTCTACTTCATCAAGCAAAAAAGACATCATTGTTAATTGATGTTTTTTCTCAACTTGATATAGTGATAAAAATGCAATAACAAAAAATACAATGAGCGCACTTAAAAGTAAGAGCATATTTTTTCTTATAATAGTTTTTTTCATTTGATTTGATATCCTACACCACGTATGGTTTTTATTTCTAAACTTGATTGTTTATGCTTTAATTTTTGTCGTAATGATTTAATATGCATATCAAGTGTTCTTGATTCACCTATAAAATCAGTTTGCCATATTGATTTAAAAATCATTTCTTTTGAGGTTGCACCATTTTGATTTTTGATTAACAATTTTAAAATATCATATTCTTTATTTGTTAAATAGACTTCATCATCATGCATATAACACACATGTTTATGATCATCAATTTTAACATCTTTGAAACTATAGATATGGTCTCCTTGAATATTTCTTAATCTTGCTTGTAATCTTGATGTTAATTCTAGTACTCCAAAAGGTTTGGTCATATAATCATCAGCTCCTAAATCAAGTGCGATCACTTTGTCCATTTCATTTTGAAGGGCAGATATCATCATGACTGGTATCTTATCATCAATTTTTCTAATAAGCTTTAAAATATCTAATCCTGAAATATCTGGAAGCATTATATCAAGTAGAATCATATCTGGTTTTTGCAATTTGAATTTATTAAAAAATGCTTCGCCAGTAGAAAATCCATGCCCTGTATATCCGGCATTTTCAATTGTTTTTTCTATAACATATTGTATGGCTTGATCATCTTCAACAAAATATACAATTGGCATGATAATCCTCCTAGAATAATAAGGTGTTTTTGTGTGTTCCTTTAACAATGAAAATAATCCATTGTGCAATGTTTACAGCATGATCTCCAACACGTTCAAAATATTTTGCAACCATAAGCACATAAATTAATTCATTTGCATCAATTTTATCATTTTTTAACTCAGTTGTCATCTTAAGAATGAGCTGTTGAAATAAATGATCAACTTCATCATCTTTTTTAATTACATCTAAAGCAATTGACTCATTGACTTGTACCAATCCCTTAATGCTTAATAACACCATTTCTTCAACGATATCTGCCATTTGAGATGTAATAGGTAAAACTCTTTTATTAAGCTTACCATCTAAATGCAAAGTCATTTCAGCTATATCAGTTGCATGATCACCAATACGTTCTAAATCTGCCATATGCGCTACATTTTTCTTTAACTCTTCAATCATTTCTTCTAAATGTTGTCTTAATGTCATATTATTTTTCTCCTTTTATCCAAATCTACCTGTGATATATTCTTCGGTTTTCTTATGCTTCGGTGTTGAAAACATATGATTAGTATCCCCAAATTCTATAACTTCACCCATTAAAAAGAATGCTGTCTTGTCAGATATTCTTGCAGCCTGTTGCATGTTATGCGTTACAATAACAATCGTGTATTCTTTTTTTAACTCTACGATTAAATCTTCAATTTTCGCAGTTGCTACAGGATCTAGTGCACTTGTTGGCTCATCCATTAATATAACTTCTGGCTTCATCGCAATCGTTCTTGCTATACATAGCCTTTGTTGTTGCCCACCTGATAAAGATAGAGCACTTTCTTTTAATCGATCTTTAACCTCATCCCAAATTGCAGCTTGTTTTAATGATGTTTCAACAATATCATGTAAAACTTGTTTATTTTTAATACCTTGACACTTTGGTCCATAGGTTATATTGTCATAAATACTCATTGGAAATGGGTTTGGTTTTTGAAAAACCATGCCTACTTTAGTTCTAAGTGCAATGATGTCAGTATCTTTTTCGTAAATATCCTCTTGGTGATAACATACATCTCCTTTAATAACACATGAATCAATTAAATCATTCATTCTATTTAATACTCTTAGAAATGTTGATTTACCACAACCAGAAGGTCCGATTAAGGCTGTAACTTCTTTTTCGTATATCGGTAATTCTATTTGTTTTAAAGCTTGTTTTTCTCCATAAAATAAATCTAGATTTTTCACACTAAAGGTGATTTTGTTATTTGTTGTCATTGTGCTACACCATACTTTCTCATAAATCTTTTTGAAATAAACTTAACTGAAATATTTAAAACCAATACCATAAATAAAATAATGATTGCTATTGTTGATGAGAGTTCTATATTTGCTGGTTCATCTGTCATCATAGACCATATATGAACAGCTAATGATGCTGATTTATCGGTTAAATAGATATCATCTTTAATTGATGTTCCTATCGCAAATACCAATGCTGCACTTTCACCGATGATTCTACCTATCGCAAGTAATGTAGCAGTTAAAATCCCGCTAAAAGCACTAGGAAGAATGACCTTGAATACAGTTTGCGTCTTACTTGCTCCAAGGGCTAAGGATGCATATCTATAGTCATCTGGGACAACTTTAAGACTTTCTTCTGTTGTTCTAATGATGATTGGAAGCAATATGACTGCTAAAGTCATTGATCCAGAGATTAGATTACCACCAGTTGCTGATGTTAATCTAATTGTAATGGGAACAAATATTGCTAATCCCATTAATCCATAAATAATCGAAGGTACACCCGTGAGTGTTTCTATAAATGTTCTTAGCATATTATTAAATCGATTATTTTTTGCATATTCATTTAGATAAATTGCTGCACCAACTCCAATAGGTAGTGCAAGAATAAGGGTGAGACCTATTAAATAAATAGTGGTTATGATAGATCCTCTAATGCCTCCACCTGTTGTTTGAAACTCTAGTTCTCTTATATTATCTTGTGCATCTAATAGAGAAATCATATTTTGAGCACCCCTGCTAGATAATGCACTAGATGATCCTTCAAAAGCAATTCTTATGATTTCATAATTTTTTCTAAGGGATAAGGTTAATGATCCAACACCCTTGTTATTTAATGTTTGTAATGGCGACTCTTCGTGGACATAAGTTACAACAATAACGTTTTTGCCTTGTAAATCTGTATCATCAGTTAGAGCCACACCCCATTTTTGTGAATAAAATGTATCTTCATCAAATGTCTTACTTGTTTGATATTCATTTAATTCAAATCCATCATTTAAGTCCGAAATATATGTAACTGCTGTATAATTATGCGTTATTAAATCAATATTTAATAATTTTATCCC
>SWCB01009476.1_pt1 | contig 12137 bp, 11 predicted proteins | sample 4692901 | NCBI WGS metagenome assembly SWCB01 (sample SAMN10267276, study PRJNA491770) | bioreactor metagenome | isolation source: DHS bioreactor inoculated with subseafloor sediment | place: Japan: off Shimokita Peninsula | collected 2006-08 | reverse complement strand
AAAGCCCTGATGCTGTCTGACTTTAAGACTGTTTTTTAATTGTTTGACGTAGATTTTAGGATATACTTTTAATCATAGTGTTAGTGTGGGGATCTTAGCACTAACTTTAGGAATCGGATATGGATTAAATAGAAATGATTTATATGATCTTACTTTAGGATGTATGCTACATGATACTGGAAAGATTTTTATCCCAATGGATATATTAAATAAGTCAAAAAAATTAAATGGAAATGAATTTGATATAATTAAAGGTCATTGTGAAAAAGGATTTAGATACTTAAGAGATAATACAGATTTGAGCCCAAGAGTAAGGATTATAGCCCTTCAACATCAAGAGCGGTTTGATGGGTCTGGATATCCACAAGGACTTAAGGGAAGTGAGATTAATAAATTAGCACAAATATCTGCGGTAGCTGATGTGTATGATGCACTCACTTCAGATAGACCATATAGAAGTGCTCTATCACCCCACGAAGCTATAGAGTATATAATGGCTTCAGGAGGAACCCATTTTGACACGAATATGGTAAAGACGTTTTTAAAAAAGATTATTCCATTTCCTGTTGGTACTGTGGTGGAACTAAGTAATGGGTTTATTGGCACTGTTGAAAAGATCAATGAAAATATGATATTAAGACCAACATTAAAAATATTTAAATTTGGTAAAAAGCATTTAATTCCCTTTATATGTGATTTATCTAAGGAAAATAAGATTGTCATTAAAAATATAGTTTATGATTTAGAATATAATTAATAATTTTTTTAAAAGAAAATACAGATACTATTTATAGAAGCAGATAGAAGCATAAGGGAATAATTATTTAGTTTTAATAGATGATACAAATACCCCTTTTTAGGGGTGTTCTTACTTAGAAAGGGATGATAGCATGAAAAAGTATTTGATTGAAACTTGGGGTTGTCAAATGAATGAGCATGACTCAGAAAAATTAGCAGGAATGTTAGCTAGCATGGGATACCTTGAATGTGATGAAAAAGAAGATGCAGATTTAATAGTATACAATACATGCTGTGTTAGAGAGAATGCTGAGTTAAAGGTTTATGGGAATCTTGGGCACCTAAAGGCGTTAAAAAAAGAGAGACCTGATATGATAATTGCTGTTTGTGGTTGTATGATGCAGCAAGCTCACATTGTTGAGCATATTAAAAATAAGCATCCATTTGTAGATCTTATTTTTGGAACTCACAATCTTCATAATTTTCCAGTTCTACTTGCAAACTGTAAAGAAGAAAATAAAATGTTAGTAGAGGTTTGGGATGAAGAAGGAGACATTGTTGAGGGAATACCAGTAATAAGAAAATATGGCCTGAAGTCATTTGTAAATATAATGTATGGGTGTAATAACTTTTGTACATACTGTATAGTTCCATTTGCTAGGGGAAGGGAAAGAAGTAGAAAACCAGAGGATATACTAGATGAGATTAAGGGTTTGATAAAAAATGGTACTAAAGAGATAACCCTTCTTGGACAAAATGTAAATTCTTATGGTAAAACATTAGATAATTCTGTTTCCTTTGCAGAATTATTGTATATGATTAATGAAGTAAAGGGACTTGAAAGAATAAGATTCATGACATCCCATCCAAAGGATATATCTGATGAATTAATAAAGGCTATTAAAGAATGCAATAAGGTGTGTGAACATATACATCTTCCAGTACAATCAGGTAGTAATAGAATATTAAAAGCTATGAATAGAAAATATACAAAAGAGCAATATCTCAAGCTTATAGATAAGATAAAGAAGGAAATACCAAATATAAGTATAACCACAGATATTATTGTGGGCTTTCCTGGAGAGACTGATGAAGACTTTAATGATACACTAGACATGGTTAAGAAAGTTGAATATGATGGTGCTTTTACCTTTATATATTCTGTTAGAAAAGGAACTCCTGCTGCAAAGTTAGAGGAACAAGTTCCTGAGGATATTAAGCATGATAGGTTTAATAGACTCCTAGATACTTTACACCCTATAGTAGAAGAAAAGAACAAAGAATTTAAGAATGAGATTTTAGAAGTGCTTGTTGAAGGCGAAAGTAAAAATAATGAAAATATTCTTATGGGAAGAACTCGAACTAACAAGGTAGTCAACTTTGAAGGATCTAAAGCATTGACTGGAAGCTTAGTGAATATAAAGATATCAAAGCCAAAGAAGTTTTCCTTATATGGGATTATAGTTGAGTAGAGGAGATTATTATGAGTGGAATAGATTTAGCTAAGGAGTTAAACAAGGTTATTGTAAATTCTAAAGAATATATACAACTTAAGGAAGCTGAAATGAAAGTTTTCTCCAATATTAGATCTGAGAATCTATTAAAGAATTTCATAGAAAAGCAAAGTGATTTTCAAAGTATGCCAAAAGAGTTAAACAATGATAACAATATTAATAAAATAAGATTAGAATTAATGGATCTATACAATAGAGTGGAAGAAAATGCTGATCTTCAGCTTCTTATGGAATCTCTAGACAACTTTATAAATTACAAAGAAGATATAATGAAAGTAATAGATAGTAATATTAACCTAAATCCTGATATTTATATGTTGAAAGCTAAAAAAAGCTGCAACAAAAAATGTGGAGGATGCAAATGAAACCAGGATTTAATCCTGGTTTCATTTTATGTTATAATATATAAAAACTAGTCATAAAAAGCCTATACTTTAGGAGGAATATAAATGGATAATTTAACTCCAATGATGAAGCAATATATGGAGATTAAGAATAAATATAAGGAACATATACTTTTTTTTAGGCTTGGAGATTTTTACGAAATGTTTTTTGAAGATGCTGAAATTGCGTCTAAGGAGCTAGAGATAGTATTAACAGGTAGGAGTTGTGGATTAGATGAAAGAGCATCCATGTGTGGAGTTCCTTATCACGCTGCTGATGTATATATAGCTAGATTAGTTGAAAAGGGTTATAGAGTTGCAATTTGTGAACAAGTTGAAGATGCTTCTAAGGCAAAGGGAATTGTGAAAAGAGAAGTTGTGAGAATTATAACTCCGGGAACTATTACTGAACCGGAAATGTTAAATGAAAAGATTAATAATTATATTTTAACTTTATTTGAAGATAATGATGGAATAGGTATAGCATATGCAGATATAACAACAGGAGAGTTTAAAACTACAGAGCTTTTGGGAAGAATAAGTAATAAAAACTTGATTAATGAAATATTAAAAATTAATCCTAGTGAGATTGTTATAGCAGATAATTATGATTTACCAAAAGAACTAGATGACTATGTAAAGAGCTATAGTAAGACCATAATAACCAAGTATTTTTTCAAGGCATTTAAATTTAGAAATGCTCAGGATACTCTTATTAAGCACTTTAACATTTACTCATTAGATAGTTTTGGTTTATCTGAAAAAAAGTATTCAACCATTGCTTCTGGTGCACTGCTAGACTATATATATGAAACACAAAAGGTTCCATTAATTCATATAGACAATATTGATATCTATGGACATGAGAATTATATGATAATTGATAAATTCACAAGAAAAAACTTGGAGTTAACTGAAACAATTAGAGGAAATGATAAGAAGGGCTCACTATTATGGGTATTAGATAAAACTTGTACATCCATGGGAGCACGAATGTTAAGAAAATGGATAGAAGAACCTTTGATGGATAAAGAAAAGATTATGGATAGATTAAATTCAGTGGAATTATTAAATAATAATATTATTCTTAGGGATGAACTGAAGGAGTTCTTAGGTAAAGTTTATGATTTAGAACGAATATCTTCTAAGATAGTATATGGAACCATCAATGGGAGAGATCTAATTGCTCTGAAAAATTCCTTGCAGGTGTTACCTGAAATTAAAAATATGCTTAGGAATAATAAGAAAGGGACATTAGAATATATCTTTAGTGAACTGGATGTTTTAGATGACCTTTATAGATTGTTAGAAGAGTCAATAATGGAAGAACCACCCCTAACAATTAAGGAGGGTGGTATAATAAAAAGTACTTTTTGCCAGGAACTTATGGATTTGAGAACAATAATAAACGATGGCAAAAAATGGATTGTTGAGCTAGAATCAAAGGAAAGAAAGAATACAGGAATAAAATCTTTGAAAATTAATTTCAATCGAATATTTGGATATTATATTGAAATAACTAAATCTAATATTAAGAATGCCCCAGATACATATATTAGAAAACAAACTCTAGCAAATTCAGAAAGATATATAATGCCAGAGCTTAAGGAATTAGAAAATAAAATTTTAGGAGCAGAGGAGAAAATTACAGCTCTTGAATATGATCTATTTATAGATATTAGAAATAAAATCCTTTCAAATGTAAATAGAATATTAAAAACTGCAAAGGTTATAAGCACCTTAGATGTATTACAGTCATTTGCAGAAATTAGTTCTATATATAGATATAACAAACCTTTAATTGATCAAGGGGAAGAGATTAAAATCATAGGTGGAAGACATCCAGTTGTGGAAAGGGTATCGGGTGAAGAAATATTTGTTCCCAATGACACTGTGTTAGATGGAAATAAAAATAGGTTTTATATTATTACAGGTCCAAATATGGCCGGAAAATCAACCTATTTAAGACAGGTTGCATTAATAGTATTATTAGCTCAAATTGGATGCTTTGTTCCTGCTGATGAGGCTTATATTGGTATTGTTGATAGGATATTTACTAGGGTTGGTGCTTCTGATGACCTCTTTCAAGGTCAAAGCACTTTTATGGTAGAAATGAGTGAGCTATCAAATATATTACACAATGCTACAAATAGAAGTCTAATAATTTTAGATGAAATTGGCAGAGGAACCAGCACATATGATGGACTTAGCATAGCTTGGTCAGCGGTGGAATATTTAAGTGATAAAAGCTCCCTAGGTTCAAAAACCTTGTTTGCAACCCATTATCACGAACTTACTGAGTTGGAGGGTAAATTAGATGGAGTTAATAACTATTGTATTTCTGTTAAAGAAGAAGGAGATAATATAGTCTTTTTAAGAAAGATAATTAGGGGTGGAGCAGAACAAAGCTATGGAATCCAGGTAGCTAAATTAGCAGGGGTTCCAAATAAAGTAATAAATAGAGCTAAGGAAATATTATTCCAATTAGAGCTAAATGATATTAATAGAAAAAGTAGTGATGAAGAAAATATTTTCATAGCCTCTACTGTAGATGAAAAACTAATGGATATATTTGATTATGAATATAGTGAGATTATAGAGGAATTAAAAGGAATAGACATTATAAACGCAACTCCTATGGAGGCTATGAATAAATTATATGAATTAGTTAAGAAAGTAAATCTATTACAAGGTGATATAAAATGATAAATAGAATTGAAAAGCTAGATAAAAACATATCTAATAAAATAGCTGCAGGAGAGGTAATTGATAGACCATCTTCTGTAATAAAGGAATTAGTGGAGAATGCAGTGGATGCAGGATCAACATCCATAATTGTTGAAATAAAAGATGCGGGGAAATCCTTTATAAGGATATCGGACGATGGTGTGGGAATTAATAAGAAGGATCTAGAATTAGCATTTGAAAGACATGCTACGAGTAAGATAAAATCTGACCATGAGATTTACAATATAAAAAGTTTAGGCTTTAGAGGGGAAGCTTTGGCCAGTATTGCTTCTATATCCGATGTAGAAATAATTACTAAAACCCAAGATGATGAAACTGGTATAAAAGGTGAGGTAAAAAATGGAGAAATGGTTAACAAACAGGAAATTGGCTGTCCACAGGGTACTACTATAATAGTTAAAGACCTATTCTATAATATCCCTGCAAGGTTCAAATTTCTAAAATCTGACTCCAGTGAGACAAATAGCATAAGCAATATGGTAAATAAGCTAGCTTTATCTCACCCAGAAATAGCAGTTAGATACATTATAGATAACAAAATTATATTTGCTACCCAAGGTAAGGGTGATATCCATAAAACTATTCACACCATATATGGTAAGGATATTTCCAAAAACTTGATTAAAATATCTAATAAAGAAAATGAAATAGCTATTAATGGATATATATCAAATATAAGTACTTCAAGGGGAAACCGACAATTACAAACTTTTTTTATTAATGGAAGATATGTAAAAAGCAAAGTGTTATCAGAGGCAATAGATTTATCATATAAAACCTTACTTCCTTCAAATAAATTTTCCATATGCTTTTTATATATAGATATTTCCTACGATAAGGTTGATGTTAATATTCATCCTGCAAAGACAGAAATTAGATTTAATGATGAAAAGTTGATTAAAGGCTTCATTGGGAGTACTATAAAAAAATATCTGTTGAATACAAACTTAATTCCTAAGGTTGGTATTGAAAGTAATCATAGTGCAAGAATAGTTGATACATCAGAGCAGGTTAATAAAAGGGAATATATTAACTCGGATAAGATAAATGAGTCTGCTATAAAACTTTCCCAAGATGCATATGAAATATCAAAATATAAAGATGTTTCTAAGGATTTAACAGAGGACTATCAAATAAAGATGCAGGAAAAAGAAATGTCAAAATTCGATCATTATATAGATGATTATTTTAAAAATAATACTAAAAAAACTAGCAAATAAAGATGAACAAGTGATGGATGATAAAAATAGCATTTTAAATGAATTGAGAATCATAGGACAGCTTTTTTCTACCTATATTCTATGTGAAAAGGATAATTCATTAGTATTGATTGATCAACATGCTGCCCATGAAAGAATATTATTTGATGAATTTTTTAAGAATTATAAAGAAAGCGAAATAATTTCTCAAATTTTATTAGAACCTATTGTTTTAGAAATAAATTATTCGGATAAGAAAATTATTTTTGACAATATAGATTTCTTTAGAAGACTAGGATATCAAGTAGAAGAATTTGGACATAATACCATTATATTAAGAGAAGTCCCGATGATCTTTGGTGTGCCATCTGCTAAGGGGTTTTTCATTGAAATATTAGAAAATATTGATGAAGATGTTCAACATAACTATGATATAAAAACAAATAGGATAATTGAAATTGCGTGTAAAAAGGCAATTAAGGCACATGATAAATTAGTTGATATAGAGATAAAAAGTTTATTATCACAACTGAAAGAGTTAGAAAATCCTTTTACATGTCCCCATGGAAGACCAATTATAATAGATATTTCTAAAAAAGAAATTGAAAAAAAGTTTATGAGAACATAGAAGGGATTGTTATATTATGAATAAACCACTTGTTATTATAGTTGGCCCCACTGCTGTTGGAAAGACAGATATTTCACTGGAAATTGCAAAGAAGCTCAATGGGAATATAATCTCAGCAGATTCCATGCAAATATATAAGCATTTAAACATAGGTAGTGCAAAACCGACGAAGGAAGAAATGGGAAGCATAAAGCATTATTTAATTGATGAAATAAACCCTACTATGAAATTTTCTGTTGCTGAATATCAAAACATGGCAAAAAAGTATATTGATAAAACAATACTTGAAGATAAACTCCCCATTGTTGTAGGGGGAACAGGTTTATATGTTAATTCTTTGATATATGATATGGATTTTGGTAAAACAAGGGAAGATTGTAAAATAAGGGAGACATTAGAGAAGGAAGCTGCAGAAAAGGGAATTAATTATATTTATGATAAGCTTAAGGAGGTGGATAAGGAGGCGGCCAGAAGGATTCATCCTAATAATGTTCAAAGAGTAATAAGAGCTTTAGAAATAGTTTATAATAAAGGAAATAGCATTAAGGATTTTAGCAAGGATATTAAAGAAAATAAGGACTATCAATATGTTTTGATTGGATTAAACAGAGATAGAAGTGCTTTGCATAAAAGAATTAATATGAGAGTAGATATTATGCTTAAGGAAGGGCTTATTGATGAAGTTAAGGAATTAATTAATATGGGATTAACTGAGCATGATATATCAATGAAGGGTATAGGATATAAAGAAGTAATAGGATATTTACAAGGGAAATATGACATATTAGAGGCTGAAAGGTTAATTAAAAGAAACTCTAGGAGATATGCAAAAAGGCAAATAACATGGTTTAAAAGATATGATCAGATCCAGTGGTTTACTATTAGTGATGATAGTAGTAGCAATGATAAAATAATTAAGGATATTATTTATTTTATTGAAGGAAATTTAGATTTTTAATAGAATAATAGAATAATAGATTAATAAGTATTACATATTTGTTAGGAGGGTAATTAAAAATTATGAAATCCCCATTAAATTTACAGGATATTTTTTTAAATCAAGTAAGAAAAGAACATATTGCTATAACTATATATTTAGTTAATGGTTTTCAAATTAAAGGCATGGTAAAAGGGTTTGATAGCTATACTATAGTAATAGATAGTGAAGGAAAGCAGCAAATGATATATAAGCATGCTATTTCTACCATTGTCCCCTCTAAGTCTATAAACTTTCTTGCAAACAACATAAAAAAAGAAGATGACTAAAGCAACAAATACGGCCATAATAGCCGTATTTTTATGTCTAATAATATTTGGTAGGTAGGTGCTAAGGTGAATAATAAAACGTCAGATATATTAATAAACTTATTTAATATAAATAAAAAAATTATTGAGTTAGCTACAGAGACAGAAAAAGAAATTCAACCTGTATTTGTAGATATAGATGATATTAGGGGCTATAACCAGTTCAAGGTTCTTAATGCAATGCAAATTAATAGACTAAATGATACGCATTTTAGCTGGAATACAGGTTATGGATATAATGACTCAGGACGTGAGACTCTAGAAAAAGTTTATAAAGATGTATTCAATACTGAAGATGCAATTGTGCGTCCCATAATTGTATCGGGAACCCATGCTCTAACTCTTTGTTTAACAGGCTTGCTTAAGAATGGAGATGAATTAATATCTGCCACTTCAACGCCCTATGATACATTAGAAGAAGTTATTGGTATTAGGGGTAGCAAGGGATATTCATTAATAGACTACGGCGTAAATTACAAGCAAATTGACTTTAAGGATGACGGAGAAGTAGATATATCCAATTTAATAAATAATATAAGTGAAAAAACTAAAATGGTATATATACAGCGCTCAACAGGCTATGGTTGGAGGAAGGCTTTAACTATAGACAAAATTAAAGAAATAGTTATTAGTGTTAAAAATATTAAAAAAGATATTATATGTATGGTTGATAATTGCTATGGTGAATTTCTAGAAACAAAGGAGCCTACAGATGTTGGAGTAGACATAATGGCCGGTTCCTTGATTAAAAATCCAGGAGGTGGATTAGCACTTACAGGTGGATATATAGTTGGAAGGAAGGATTTGATAGAATTAGTATCATATAGAATGACATCCCCTGGAATTGGTAAAGAATGCGGATTAACATTTGGACTTACTAGAAGTATGTTTCAAGGATTATTTTTGGCTCCAAAAGTTGTTTCAGAAGCTTTAAAGGGTTCTATACTTTGTTCAAGGATTTTTGAAAAGCTAGGATATGAAGTATGCCCAAGGTGGAATGATAAAAGAAGTGATATAATTCAATCAATTATGTTAAAATCTCCCGAGAAAGTTATAGCCTTTTGCCAAGGTGTTCAGCAGGCAGCGCCTGTGGATTCATATGTGAATCCAGAGCCTTGGGATATGCCTGGATATGATAGTAAGGTAATCATGGCTGCTGGGGCTTTTGTTCAAGGGTCATCAATAGAGTTAAGTGCAGATGCTCCCATTAGAGAACCGTATATTGCATATTTTCAAGGTGGGTTGACTTATGATCATTCAATGTTTGGGGTTATAAAGGGCCTTCAGAGTATGTATGATAAAGGTCTACTGGAAATATAAATTTAAATTAAACATAAAAAAAGTTGGTGAAAATCACCAACTTTTTTTATATTTAAATTTTTCTAAATACTCCCTTAACTAATCCCAAAACTTTTACATCCCTAACCAAGATAGGGTCCATAGAAGGGTTTTCAGGTTGAAGTCTCACATGGGATTCTTCTCTATAAAATCTTTTAACAGTAGCAGAATCTTCTATTAAGGCTACTACTATATCCCCATTATCTGCCATAGGTTGTTGTTTGACTAAAACAAAATCATTATCTAATATTCCAGCATTTATCATACTGTCACCAGAAATTTTCAACATAAAAAACTTACCAGAATCAATAAAATCTGAGGGCACAGGATAGGTATCTTCATAATTTTCAACAGCTAGAATTGGTTCTCCAGCAGTAACCTTACCTATAATAGGAATATGTACTATTCTATGATCATCAGATATTAATTTGTTAGTAGAATTTAGTAACTCTATAGCTCTAGGTTTAGTAGAATCCCTTCTAATATAACCCTTTTTTTCTAGTCTAGTTAAATGACCATGAACAGTAGATGTTGATTTAAGACCTACTGCTAAACAAATTTCCCGTACTGAAGGAGGATAACCTTTATTATTTACCTCCCGTTTAATAAACTCCAAAATTTTATATTGTTGATTTGATATATCTGAATTCATAATTGCACCTCACTACTGTGATTTCTTATATTATAACATAATGAGTATAGTTATTCAAACATAAGTTCGCATAAATTCGATAAAAGGCTTTACAAAGAACAGATGTTCGTGTATAATCGAAATATACGAACTTATGTTTGGAGTGATTGAATATGAAAAAGAAGAATAAGAAGAGAGTTAAAATAGTAAATAAATTTAGATTTGTAGTTAGCTTATCTTTTATATTGGTATTAGCCTTTACTATGGTATCATCTATATTTTTATCAGGTAATAAAGTTGAAGGATATCAGGAAGATGAATATATTGAGATTTATGTTGATTATGGAGATACGATTTGGGATTTATCAAGAAAAAATTCACCTAAAAATAAGGACATCAGAAAATCTATATATGAAATTAGTCAGATTAATAATTTGAATACATATGATATATATCCTGGTCAAATTTTAAAAATACCTAAATAATGATAAAAAAAATTGATTTATGTAAGATTGTGGAGAAGTATATATTCTGTAAAGTAGTATATTAGATTATTTTGTATATAATTGTTCATTGCCCCGGTAATAATGTACTATTAATTGAAGTTAATAAAAGCCTACTATGGAAGTATTACCATAGTAGGCTTTTAAGCATTCTATAATATAACATATTCATTTTGTTTTATCATTATCTTCTAGCCATTCAAAATTTTTAATTATTTCACGCTTAACATTTTTTTTGTGGGCGGCATAAAGTTGAGTGGTTGTAACATTATCATGATCTAATAGATTTTGTACATCGTATATAGAAAATCCATATTGAATTAATGAAGATGCTGCAGTGGCTCTCAATTTATGGGGACTATAACCATTATCCCGTGTAGTACTCAATGCAATAGAAGTATATTTTTTTACTAGCTGTCTTATCGCTTTTTTAGTCATTCTTTTCTTTTGTAGGGAGAGAAAGAGGGCGTCTTCTTGATCCTGGGGTAAACTACTTGCGTCATGCCTTTCAATTTCAATATAGTCAACTATTGCTTTTTCTACAGAGCGATTTATGGGCATGTTCACTTCCTTGCCTCGTTTTCTATATATCATAAACTCCCCACGTTTAAAATTAAAGGATGATATATTCAACTGATAGATTTCATTTAGTCTTAATCCATATGTAGTGAATAGAATAAGGATTGCCTTATCTCTTAATTTTGTTTTCTTCCAGTATTGTTTTTCTTTTTCGGTTAAACCTTGTCCAGTCTCAACTGTATCTAGCATAATGGCTACTTCATCAATTTCTAACTTTTTTATAGCATCGGGTTGAGGTTTAGGTAGCTTAATTGGATTAAACCCCTCGGTTATATTAACTAATAATATTTCATCCCTAAACAGAAACTTAAAAAGAGAAGCGAGGGAGGATTTTTTCCGTGCTAAGGCTCGATTGTGATTTTCCATAATGACAGTAGAGGAATCCTTATTGATATAATATCTGGTACAGTAATCACCAATAAATCTATTGACATCACGGGCTTTAATCTTTCTAAAGTCCTCTATAGAAATTTCTTTTGGGTTTTCACTAGAGGTAAGGTTAGTTTCTGAAACTAAATATTTACTAAAGAATAAGATGTCTTGAAGATATGCATAGCGTGTAGATATAGAA
>SWCB01004945.1_pt1 | contig 12155 bp, 11 predicted proteins | sample 4692901 | NCBI WGS metagenome assembly SWCB01 (sample SAMN10267276, study PRJNA491770) | bioreactor metagenome | isolation source: DHS bioreactor inoculated with subseafloor sediment | place: Japan: off Shimokita Peninsula | collected 2006-08 | reverse complement strand
CATCAATTACGAGTAATAATGGTAATTGGTGGCGTTTTAATCGATGATGGTTCTTGGTATTAGAGCAAGAAGGCTTTAATGCTTACGCTGTGGGCCATTACGAACAAGATCTTTACCGTTTTCATAAACGTCTTGAGAAATCCACTGTGCAAGAATAAGTTTCTGGTTATTATCGAATACCGCAACGAAAGGGCGGCCATCAGTGTTATTGGTTGCCATGCCTACACCTGCAACGTCTTTTAAACCCAGACCACCATTTTCAATAGTCAGTAGAAAACGTTCTAGTTCTTCTAGGCTATCAATTACATCATGTTCATTTTTCATCTGTTCAGTACTCTTTCTTATTTAGCAAATCTACCCGCTTTATACAGCATAGTGCTGTTTTGTCATCTAATGATGTGATGGTCGGCAGCTTTAATCTGTTTGGATTATTACCGTTGAACAAGAGAGGATTAGCGCCTCTATAGTAATGTTTTACGTACTTTACAGGTGATAGAAGATGATTGGAACCATGTTTATGACTACTGTTTCAAAACATTCAAAACATTCAACGCATCAAGTCTTTCTTCTTGCTGTACAAACTCAGAAAGTGAAGCGCTTATCATCCATACTAACAAGAGCAATGTATTACTGGTTTATAGGTATAAGACACAAGTGAACAAACTTGATCAAATACTGCGCGTTCAGTTGGAAGAGTATGGGTAAGAATCAGGTTTGTGTGCTAAGGAGGAGTGATGAAAAGTCTACTCATTATTGCAGTATTCGTATGCATATCGTTTTCAGTCCATGCTATTAATTGCACTACCTATGGGGCTGGTTCAATGAAACAAACCCATTGCAGTGATGGTTCAACCTACACCAAGTATGAGAGCCAAACTAATAAAGTGGATACAAAGGAAAAAAAGAGGTTTATCAGTAACCAAAAATCAAGCACTAAGTTTGAGACAAGAACGGACTCCCAAGGTAACCGAAAGTCAGCCACCTGCCGTACTGTTGGTAAGAATACCTATTGTGATTGATGGTTGTTAACGTTAAACAAGAAGCGCTTGTATTCACAATAGCATTGAGCCCTTTAACTGGTGATTGAAGATAAAATCGCCAGTGTTGACTAATTCTTTGTTGATAAGGCTTATAAAAAATCATCTTGATAATTTATAGCTACAGTTCAAAAATGAAATCTTAGTTTTTTGTATGTTATATCGTGAGGAAATACCATCTATAGTCGTTCATTAACTAATGAATATTGTTTTTTATAATCCTAAGTGCATGATATGTATCACTATGTTTTGATTTGGTAGCAAGGCCATGTAAGTGTTGTTTTAATTAGTTACCTTAAATTGATTGGTACTACCATTTTGAACATTGTTCTATTGTGTGTATAATCCTTTTTTTATATGTAATATCAATGAATATTTTTACCATGAATATAGTCAGCATGGCTCGTGAAGCCAGTAGCCATAAAAATAGTGGAAAGAAAAAAGCTATAGTTAAATTCATCACTCGAGCGTTGTTACATTATCCCTACATAAAAAAGATGAATGATAATTTTGCTCATGATGAACGGAAAATGCTTTTTAAAAAGCAGCCAAACTTTTTAACAAAATGCATAACTCCTTACTTGCGTAACGGCTTAAGTAGACAAGAAACTATTGATATTTTAGTCAAGCACTATGACTGGTTTGAACACAAATTTTCAACTGATGCACGCCATAAAATATATGACGATGTGTTAACCCTTTATAAACTAGAAATTGGCGAGCAAGATTATTTAATAAACCTAAGCTTTGATAGAAATTCAAGAAAAGAAGGAGAGCTTACACTTACGCTTACAGACTCAAAATATAATAAATATTATGTGCTCGCGTTTACTGTTGTCGATAATGATATTTATATTGGCTGTATGCAAGGCGGTGCTAATGATAATGGTTTCAGTAAATTATTCACCAAAACAATTTATGGTTTACGTCCAAAATCATTCATGGTTGAAACATTACGTTTACTCGCTGCTAATTTGAACATAAATCATATTTATGCCGTTAAAAATTCAGCACATATATATACTGCAAAACGTTATGGAAAAAAGAGCCAAGCAATTAACCTTGATTATGATCGTCTGTGGAAAGAGCATAATGGTGAGTCTCATAATGACTATTTCTATGCGCTACCGATTAAATCTGAACGCAAGGCTATGGAAGATATCAAGCGTCCAAAGCGTAAAATGTATCGTGAGCGCTATGCTTGGGTAGATAACTACGACAATGAACTTAAGAATACACTTGATTATATCTGTAATTAAAAAACGGCATGTAGGAAGTATTACCTTAAAGTTTTTTGAGTAATAGGCATCGATTATTAACGGTATTCTCTAGAGAATCGTTTTTTTTCTGAGAAAAATGGCAATACGTTTTATCGTATTGCCATTTTTATAGTGATACTTTCTAAGTATTAGAACTGAGCTTTGATCCAAACCATGCGGTGATCTGAAGATACTGATTTACCATCACCGTCTGCACCGTCGTCACTAATTCGAGCATCATTGAACAGTATGCGACCTTCTTCGTAAGACGCAGGCCAGTAAACGCCAGTGTCAACAATATGCAAGTTTGCAGATGGAATAGCGTAATCTACGCCAAGACCAAATGTCGATGAGATACGATTTGGTTTAGGGTGAGTCAGTGATTTATCTACTGCGTGTTCTGAAGCACCGTAGCTGGTAGGGTACAATTCACCGTTCATCACATCCTGGTTTACCAGTGGGTCACGATGAAGTATTTGCATCACATCACTTATACCATCACCTGCAATTGGATCTAGGTTTTGGTCACCCATGATCACGAATTTAGCATTGTCAGCTAATCCACCATTCAGGCCTGCATCGTCATAGAAGAAGCTTTTACCTTGAATATATTGATTCCAGAATTTAACTTCTGCAGCATTTTGAGCTTTGTTTTTGCCTGTATCGAATACTGGCGGTGTAGGGTGAGACATTAGAAGGTGAATGACTTCATCACCATTCGCTGTTGGAATGATGATCGGTGCATCTACGTGGTTCTTTGAAGAAAGGCGAACTTGTTTCCACTCTTCAGCGGAATACCATTCATCACCACAGCTCATGCCAGTTGGAATTTTAGCTGGGTTGTCACAAATAGTGATAGTCGGAATCTCTGAGCCTTCGAGATCTTTCCATTTAAATGTTTGGAAAGAACGCGTGTTATCAGTATCAATTTCGTACTGCGACATCAACGCGAACGCATATTTACCATGGTACTGACCAAAGCCCCAATCGTCGCCTAGACCTCCAATTGTACCGTTATTGTCTAAATCAAGACCGCTGGCTAGACCTGTGTTTGTAGAGTAAGACTCAAAGTGAGGGAATGTAATTGGTTCAAGATTAGCTTCACCACCAGCACCATCGATGCTTTGAGCGACAGATAAATAGTTTGCTTGGAATCCAATTAGCGCAGCCTTGTCTTCACCAATACCATCGTTGTTGTACTCAGCCATCATGAGTACATTAGGACGGTTTTTCTGAATAACGGCAGCAACGTTACGAATCTGAATTACTTTTTCAGCTGTCGGTTTGTCAGCATCAGCAATTGTACCGTCTAAGTATGTTGTTACGAGTTGTTCTTGTTTCGCTGGTGCAATTTGCATCTCGGCTACAAGATCTTCAAATGTATTACGGTCAAATGAAAGATTATAAGTCGCTATTTTTACTTCGGTTGGTTGAACGTAATCAGTATCGTTACAACCAGTAAGAAGAGCTGCACTGACAACTAAAGCAAGGGTAGAAAAAGTTTTCATGTGTATGGCGTACCATTTAGAGTAATTGCGCAAATAATACATGGCACACTAAAAAATCAGTGCGATTACAGTCACGTGAAGGTAATATTTGTTTCATTGTTTATCTTTATTTTGCGATCAGCATTGCACTTTTTCTTATGTCAAGAGTAACTATCCCTACAGGGAATAATTTGTTTTTAGTTGTATTAGAATGTTGAAATTACAGCTGTATTTAGTTTGGGATACTAATGGCTTTTGGCTTTACTATCGGCGGCTAGAAAAAGACCGAAAGGCACATTCAACGAAGCTGAAGAAAGCCAAACAGAAAATAAACCCCGAAATCGAAAGGGCCGAAAAGCCTTACCGGAACATCTTGCGCGTGAAGAAAAGTCTTACGTTATTGAAACACCAACATAGGCGGTATGAGTTGAAAATCACTCGCACCTAATCAACATTATTTTATTGAATAGTTAATTTACGTTGTTTTACGCTCATTCAACAGCGGTTTACTTTCATTGCGTTATTATAATACCGAACTCATTAAAAAGTTAAATCATGCCCGATGAAAGAACTAAAGGAATGGGACTCAAGGGATTAGTTAAAATTTAACAAACTATGATGTATTTATTTCGACATAACGAGAAGTAAAAGAGGTTGGATAGGTGTTAACACAAAAGTAAATCGATTAACTTGATGGATTATTAATTGTTATGTCGTTATTTATCATCACCTGAACATTTAACGTGGAAATAAGACGAAACCTGTACTTGTTTCCAGTATTTATAATAAGAAGGTTTGTTATGAAATTATTAAATACAGCTGTTGCCGTCATGTGTGTTGTTTTTTCAACTGTTACATTAGCGGATATGAAAGTAGTCGATACAGCCAATGGTGCGTGGGTAACCGTATCTGAGCAAGGTGCACCGGTTGCTAACGCTGAGGTGACAGTCAAAAATGTTCCTCAATCGAAAGGAACCTATATGACCAATGAGAATGGCCGTGTGTTTGTACCATTATCATTGAACAGCTCTCGTTCAGTGAAATATAACGCTGTTACTGAGAATGGCACTGAATATAATCGCTATGCATTTCATAGTGACAGCAAACGTTAATATCGTTTACGCTGTATCTTGTCATGAATAAATATATAAGGTGGGATCGTATCTCGCCTTTTTCAGTATAAATGAACGACAGATAGAGAAAGAAAAAGCCACGCAGAATTAAACTTGCGTGGCTTAGTGTGTACTAGTTTGTAGCGCTATATTTTACTAAAGGCGCTAGCTACGCTTTATACATCATCAATAACTGCGAGGGTTGCTGCTAGCATGTCATGACCAAACGCAAGGCTACGTTCTGGTGACCAGCCGTAAAGTGCATCTGGCTGTGCATTATGATCTTTAAACGGCATTTCTACAGTGTAAGATAGGCACTTAAACTGCTCGGCAACCCAGTTAGAACAAACCGTTAGATTTGCTTTACCTGGCTCATCTTTGTCATAGCCATGCTCATCTTGGAACTCAGGTGTAATTGTTAGTAATGCTTGCTTAAACTTATTCTCTAAGTTGGCGTGGCGTTCATCATAAGATGGAATACCTTCACTACCCGCAACAAAGTTATAAGGAATAGCTTCATCGCCGTGAATATCGAGGAACATATCGATACCGGTTTCAAGCATGCGTTCACGTACTAAGAAAACTTCAGGGCTCTTTTCCATTGATGGCGTTTGCCATTCACGGTTTAGGTTCACACCTGCTGCATTGGTACGTAAATGTCCACGAATACCACCATCTGGGTTCATGTTTGGCACTACATAGAAAACGGCTTTATCGAGAAGCGCACGACCAACCGTATCTGTTTCATCAAGTAAGCGCTGTAGCAAACCTTCAATGAACCATTCTGCCATTGTTTCGCCTGGGTGTTGGCGTGCAATTACCCATACTTTTTTCTTATCATCAGCGGGTTCACCAATAGTAAGCAGGCTCATGTCATTGTTATCTAGTGTGCTGCCCAATGTTTCAAGTTGGCAGTTGAAGTTAACTTGTGCTTGATGCAAAAGATCTTGGTGGCGATCGTAGGTGTATGGTGCAAAGTAAGCAAAGTACATAGACCCTTGCTCTGGGAAGAAGCGGAAAGTCAGTGTATCACCATCGAACTCGGCAGGTATACGGAACCATTCATCACGATCGTAAGATGCAACAACATCATAGCCTTGCCAGCCTTCAGGGTAGGCCGATTTAGCAAGGCTGAGTAATTTTACAGTGTGTTCTTCTTGCGCTTGTGTTTCTAAGCGGAAGTGAAACCATTGGTAATATTCAGATTGATTGTCATTTGGAATAGTGAGTTGAATATCTTCTGGTGAGTCGGCTTTAACTACATTAATGTTGCCGCCATCGAAATTACTAAAAATCTTCATCGTTGTTATTTCACTCGCTATGCAATACAAGAGGATGAGGTTATCACAATCTTGGAATAAACAAGCAAGCCTAAATTAGAGAAAATATAAAACGTAACAAAATGATAACCTGCTAGGGCGTATGTTTCTTTATATTTTAATGGGTTAGATAAACTAGTAGGGTTCGAAAAGAGTAAACCATTTTTACCCGCTGTATGGTAGCTGAATAGGCCATAAGATTTAATTTATGTTTCATTTTGTCGTGCCATAATCTGCTTTTATTTTAATGATTCACTGTTCAATAGCTTGATTCTTATAGCTCAGCTACATTCTACATTTAGCGGGTAAGGGCCTCCATGTATCGCTTTGTTTCTATCGTTTCGATTGTATTTATTTCTGCCTGTAGTTCGCTAGAGCGACAAGATATGTCACAAGAACAGCATGTCTCTTATGAGCCGTTAAATACTGAATTATTACGCTACTGGGGAGACACCAGTGAATACCCAATCCCGAAAGATCAGCTGGTGGCCTTAAAGCAGCGCCAAATGGATGCTGGGATCCTAACTGACGAGAATGGGAATATCAAAGCTGTGGCGCATCTGGCATTGTCGGGTGGTGGTACAAACGGTGCTTATAGTGCGGGATTGTTAAATGCATGGACCGACAATGGTGATCGACCTGAATTTGCGACAGTAACTGGCGTTAGTACTGGCGCAATCATTTCGGCATTTGCCTTTTTGGGGGCAGACTACGATCTGTTTCTTAAGCAGTTATATACTCAAACGAAATCGGATGAACTGTACGACGTAAATACAATTTTCCAAATTGCAGCAACTAAATCATTACTGAACACCGATAAGTTCGAAGCTATGGTGCGTAAAACGATTACTCCGGCCTTATTAGATGAGGTTGCAAAGCAATATGCTCGTGGTCGTATTCTACTAATAGGCACGACAAACCTCGATGCTCAGCGACCTGTAATCTGGAACATGGGCGAGATAGCAACATTGAATACACCAGAGGCTGAAGCCTTGTTTGAAGATATTATTATTGCCTCGTCATCGATTCCGGGAGTCTTTCCTGCCAAGATGATTTCTGTGCAAGTGGTGAAGGGATCAACGCTGGAATCGTTTGAAGAATTGCATGTTGATGGTGGTGTTACTAATCAAGTGTTTTTATTTCCTGAAGGCGTAGACCTTTCATTGTTGCCACAAAACAGCAGAAACAAAGTGTATGTGATACGCAATTCAGAACTTGAACCACGTTGGAAAACCACAGAGTACACATTCAAAGGCATTGCCTCCCGCTCAATAGACACTATTTTGAAATACCAAGGGCTAGGGGATGTAAACCGTATTTATCAGCAATCACAGCGAACGGGTATGGAATTTAATGTTAGCTATATAGAACCGCAGTTTGAATCAGAGCAGCCGAGAGATGACATTAGCCCTGCATACATGATTGAGCTGTTTAACGACAGTTATAAAAAGATGCGAGATAGACAATCTTGGCACCAAGTGCCGCCAAATTTACGTTCTCATATTGTGAAATAAAGTCTCGTACAGAATTTTTACTTATAGATACGTCGACAGAGCATTTTGATACTGCATCATAAACTCGTACCACTTTCTGGTTTCTTCAAGCGTTTGTCAGAGCATGGCATACGCTTTCTTTCCTTGAAGTAACCTCACACATTAGCATTTTTTTTCATATCTTTACGTTAATTTACCTTTATAGACAACGCTTTACGGTTTTCGTCGTAGAGTGAAACACCATCAACGGATGAGTTAACCTCTTGATTTAGAGGTGATCAATAAATGTGACTAAAAAACAAGTGAATGGTTTTTAGTGACCTTGATGGATGAGTCAGTCAATGAATACAAAGTATACCGTGCCGCTGTTGTTTCTTTCTGTGTGTTTAATTTGGGGGACGACATGGTTTGCAATGGAAGTGGCAGTCAGTTCGATTCCGCCCATTTTTGCAACCAGCTTACGCTTCTTGATTGCAGCACCGATTCTTGTGACGTTTACCCGATGGTATAGGCAGCCGTTAATGTTCCCTAAAGGGCGTCGGCATTGGATGGTGATCGTGGCTGTTTTTTATTTTGCTATTCCCTTCACGCTTATGATTTTTGGCGAGCAATATATTTCTTCAGGTCTAGCGGCGATCATCTTTGCCAATATGCCAATTGCGGTGATGATGACTTCTACCTTATTCCTTGGTTTGAACTTAGGAAAACACCAAATTGCGGGCTTGTTGGTAGCTGTTGTTAGCTTGAGCGTAATTTTGAAAAATGAAATGAATATTGGGGGCGCTAGTTATTTGATAGGCATGAGTGCGCTCAGCGCAGCTGTTATGATTCATGCATTGATGTACGTGTTTGTTCAGAAATATTGTAAAGATATTCCAGTGCTCACATACAACACCGTACCGTGTTTCATGGCGTCGATATTGTTGGTTATTGTCTCTTTATTGTTGGAAGGGGCTCAGCCAAGCACGTTCTCATCTGAATCGTTTTTAGCTGTGTTATATCTAGGTGTATTTGCAAGTGTCGGCGGCATTGTGGCGTATTTTAAATTGAATGAACTGTCGACTCCGTTCACTGCTTCGTTGTGCTTTTTATTGTTTCCTATCGTGGCATTGATGATTGCAGCATGGAACACTGCACAGCCCATCTCTCCGCTATCTATCGGCTTATTATTGCCACTTTTTGCTGGAATTTTAGTGACTAAAACAGATAAATCATTTTGGGCTCTAGATCTGATTTTTAAACCAAAAATGTGTTCTGTATGTCGTGCTGATGCAAAAGCTCTTGACCTTGAAGTTAACTCCAACCTTTAGGTTGGGGTTGATTTTAACGAGCTAATTAATCATAAATGGTGAAAAGAATGACCAAACAAAAACTGGCCCTTTTACTTGCAAGCGTTGTGACTGGTGCCACCGTGACCTCAGCGTTTGCTGCTAATACGACAAATACCGCTTCTTCTTTTTCTGCCGCACAGCAAGAAGAAATTGGCAAAATTGCGATGGAATACTTGGTAAACAACCCTGAAGTATTGATTGATGCCAGCATGGAATTAAAAGCGCGAGAAGACGCCAAGCAGAATACTTTGAGAGTCAGTGAGGCAGTGAAGCAGAAAAATGCCCTGTTAAATGATAAAGAGACTCCGTTTGAAGGGAATGCTGATGGTGATGTGGCCATCGTGAAATTCTTAGATTATCAGTGTTCATATTGTATTAAATCGTCACCGATTGTGGATGCCATCTTGGCAAAAAACAGTGATGCTAAGCTATTAATAAAAAACTTCCCAATTCTCGCGAAGCGATCCAAGTTGTCAGACACGGCGGCACGTGTGAGTTTAGAAGTGTTTAAGCAGCAAGGTGAAAAGGGCTTTGCAATTTACCACCAAGGCATTATGCAGCTGGGGCTTGATGGCGAGAAACTAACTGACGTTAATATTCAGGCATTAGTGAAAAAAACAGGTGCAACGGTCGATTTGGCACAGCTTGAAGAATGGTCTCCTGAGTTGATGAAAACCATGAAGCTAGCACAAGATCTACGCTTTAGTGGTACACCCGCTTATGTTGTGATGCCAGTTAAAGGTGCCAATGAACAGAATACAACAGTGCTAGGGGGCTATGTTGAAGAAGCCACATTGCAAGCGGCGGTTGCTTTAGCAAAGCAGCAAGGCTAGTACCACGATTATACTCTTAATGCTAAGAGGCTATTGTAAATCTCAAGTGTCTTTTTATCGTACACAGGTTATTCTCAATAGACGTAAGGTAACAGCGGTGAGTGCGTAGCTCACCGTTTTTTTTTGCTAAGTAAGACAAAACAGTACACGAAATAAAAGGAATAGGGGTATGAGTGAAGAAAAGCATTACAACGCCGTGCATGATCGTACAAAACAGGCTTACTTTGTTGAGTTAGAGGTGGGTTATCAAGCTGAGGTCAGTTATCAAATCGCAGGTAATGTGCTCACGCTAGATCATTCTCATGTGCCAGATGCATTGCGTGGGAAAGGGTACGCCAGCATTATGATGGAGGCTGTTCTAAAAGGGATAGAGCAAGAGGGTTATACAATAATTCCAACGTGCAGTTATGTTGCCCATTACATGAACCGTCATAAAGAATGGCAACATTTACTGTCGCCTAATCAATGATAGGAAAAGGCGAGTAAGTCGGTATTGATGTTATTCTTCAGCAGCAGCTTGTTTGGGTAATGGCATCAAAATATCCCCTCCCATTTCAGAACGAATGATACTCGCGTTTACAAGTTGTCCATCGATCATCACACCCATCCATTGGTCTATATTTTCACGTGTAAAGGTACCTAAGGCATTGGCACCGTTATCTGTAAGTTTGATTTCTAATACCGATGGATCTTCTGCTTTCTTACGGATATACAGAAAAGCATCTGTATCCAGTAAAGGCGTTGAGTCAAAGCACAGTGTTTCATTTTCGTTGGTGTAATTAAGGCAGTTTTGTTCATTGCTAGAAAGCTGATGAAAAGTGACAGTGTATGATTTGATCGCACTCAATTGCCAATCTAGAAAAGGTATCGCTTTTGATTTACCCAATAACATACCATTCGATTCACCATTGGCTGCTATCGTGATAATTGGCTGCAACTGATAAGAATCACCACGCTTACTGGTTTCAATGACGACGACTTCTATGTTTACGCTGCCGTCTTTTTTCTCTATAACCGAATAATTAATGGCAGTATTGTGGTCAACATTGAACGTTCTGTCACTGTTATTGAATATATTGAACGCAGGAGGCCCCATTGTTTGACCATTTTGAATGAAGGTCGATTCAACATAAAAATTGTCAGCCAATGCTGTAAATGAAATCAAAGGTATGGTGGTTGCCAGACATAATCTAGTCAAACCTGTTTTTGTCAGTTGCGTTTTCAATGTTGCCGTCCCAAGCCAGTTTATCTGCGTGTGAGCCTAACATGAAATGCAATACAGACTAAAGTAAGTATCTGATTGTTTGCTCATCCTGCATCATTAAACTCATCTTAACGTTTCAGTCGTCAACTACGCCTAGACGATTCATTGTCTGTCTTATTGGTTACTTTCTGACATTAGTGAACGTTGTAAATCAATTAGAGGCTGTTGGCTAACAGCAAGAATACTTCGATTAGGCCTATCGAGTTCGATAATTAATGTTAAAACAAGGGTGAAGGCAAGGGCAAATGGAAGTGCCGCTATTAGCATTCTAGCTTCACTTTGTGAGCCAACCTGAACACCTGTAAGCACCATTGTTAGAAAAGTGAGCAGTATTAAACTAAACCAGATACTAATTGGAATTCGGCTTTGAAGGCTTTTATTTACACGCTCGGTATGGATATCGATAACTTGGTTGAGTGACTCAATATAGAGCTTGATGATCTGGTTTTGTTCAACGTTATACGCACTAACTGCATTGCGCCATAATTTTCCATGCAATATGACACTATTTGTTATAAGTAGATTAACGCGATCTTCACTCTGTGAGGATTTAAGTACTCGCTTTTTTTCTTCTTTTGATATTAATCTTTCATTGATATAAGAAACGAGTAATAATTTACTGTCTTTTTTGTAAGGTTCAGGCAGAAAATCGGTACGCAATACGGCGGTACCTACTGCGTTAGCTTCATCTAAAACCAGTTGCTTTCTGGCATCATTTTTTCCTGCAGCCATGCTGAATGTTATAGCAAGAATAAAAGCCAATAATCCACCCAACCCCCCCGTCATTGGGCTGATTGCTTTATTCAATTTATCCGCTAGAAATATGCGTGCTAATCGATAACCAAATTCAAATACTAATAAAATCGAGCCAAGAATTAATCCTGCCATAAGATAAATTGGTAAAGAATCGATGAAATGCATTTTATACATATCGTAGCCTTATTAAGCCCATTTCACAGAGTGTAAAAAGTGAACTTAAAAAGTATAGAGGCTTATTAATGCATTGGTTGATTCAAGGGT
>SWCB01016223.1_pt1 | contig 12167 bp, 14 predicted proteins | sample 4692901 | NCBI WGS metagenome assembly SWCB01 (sample SAMN10267276, study PRJNA491770) | bioreactor metagenome | isolation source: DHS bioreactor inoculated with subseafloor sediment | place: Japan: off Shimokita Peninsula | collected 2006-08 | reverse complement strand
TAGTATTGAGGAAACCTCTTGGGGAGAGTATACTTTTGTCCAATTACTATTTGGAGCCCCTATAGAAAATTCATCCTTAACGCCTTGTATGTAGGGTAGAGAAATACTCCATATGTTTTCACTACTCTCAGTATGTCCTCCACTATTGGAATGGAAAAAGGCGCTAATAATTCTCCCATCATAGGTTAATATTTTTCCTGCAGTATCATCAACCGCCTGATTGCTTCGAGGTTTCTCCACTTCAAAACCACCATAGACTTGGCAATCAGTAGTTGTGCAAACATCGAATCCATATTCACCATGCTTCCCAATATTAGCAATTCCAAAATTCCTAGCAGCTACAGCCTGAGTCTTCAAAGCTTCCATGGGCCAATCCCCTGACATCTCCCTTGGTAAAACCCCATATAAGTATTCCTGTATACTCAAATAATTTATTACAGTTAAATTACTATCACCATATCTCTTGAATTGAACTTCTCCTCTAAAGCTTTTTCCATTTACTTTTATAATATTATTGCTATCCTTTTCTAAAAAACTTCTAAAGGAGTAATCCATTTCAGAGGAATCAAACATTAAAATAACTTTACCCTTGTCATCGAGTACCTGAACAATTTTATTATTTGGATTGATAACATTGAAGCTATTACTGATTATCCCTTCATATTCAACTATAGAATCCCACGCACTTTCTTCACTTGTAAATAAACCACTCCAAACTTTCCAGCCATTTCTATATGCTAAATAAAATTCTATATCCGTACTATTATTGAGAGTGTATAAATAATCAATTGCCTCTTCCCTTGTTTGAAAATTCTCTTTAACTTCAATGTGATATGGTCCTTGAATTTCATTGTTTGCTGAATGGGATTCATTGGTATATGCTTCGATGTATGAGTTATTTAACTTCATAAAGTATCCATTTTTCCTAATAACTATATCTTTATTACTCATTAAATTCAACAATAGCTGAAATTCTCCCTTGTTATAATAACCAAAATCAAAGCCACTTCTAGAGTGCAAATCAACTAATGCCGTAGAGGTTTGTCCATACATTAATCCAACCTTTATCATAGTAGGCATATTTCCCTTATCATATGCAGATACACTTATAGTGCTAAAAACTAAAATTATTATAATATGTATAATAACGAAGATGTTTTTTCTCATTTAAATTCTCCTTATTTTATAATAATATTATAACTAAGTAACATATTGTTTTCTAAAAACTATATAGGCCATCACAGTGAATATTATTCTTCCAATATGTTCCACAATTTTACCTCATCACCATTAAATTTAATACCCATGTGTTCATAGGCTTTTCTGGTGACTACCCTACCCCTTGGAGTCCTATTTATGAATCCAAGTTGTAGCAAGAAGGGCTCGTATACATCCTCAATAGTACTTTTTTCTTCTCCCGTTGAAGCTGATAAAGTATCTAATCCAACAGGACCTCCATCAAAATTTTCTATAATCATTTTAAGAATTTTCCTATCTACTCCATCTAGTCCAAGTTTATCGATTTCCAAAAGTTCAAGGGCTTTTTGTGCTATATCAAAGTTTATATCTCCTTCACCAAGCACCTGGGCATAATCTCTAACTCTTTTTAGTAATCTATTTACTATACGTGGTGTTCCTCTACTCCTCTTTGCAATTTCAATAGCTGCATTTTCTACGATTGGCACCTTTAATATCTCCGCTGATCTTATAACAATGGTTCTTAAGTTTTCAGCTGTATATAGTTCAAGCTTGCATATTACACCAAATCTATCCCTAAGGGGAGATGTTAATAGTCCCGCCCTTGTTGTAGCACCAATCAAAGTGAATTTTGGTAAATCTATTCTCACTGAACGTGCACTTGGTCCTTTGCCTATGATTATATCAAGGGCATAATCCTCCATAGAAGGGTATAGTACCTCTTCTACACTCCTACTTAACCTATGTATCTCATCAATAAAAAGGACGTCGTTCTCCTTTAGATTGGCAAGTATCGCAGCTAGATCTCCTGGTCTTTCAATAGCTGGCCCTGATGTAACTTTAATATTTACCCCTAATTCATTTGCAATTATATTTGCCATAGTTGTTTTTCCTAGACCTGGAGGTCCATATAACAGTACATGATCTAATGCTTCTTCTCTCATTTTAGCCGCATCAATAAATATCTTCATTTTATGCTTTAATTTATCTTGTCCAATATATTCATTTAGTGATTTTGGACGTAAGCTTCCTTCTACTTCATGCTCGTCTTCGGTAAATTTCGGTGTTATTATTCTATTATTATCTATATTTTCATTCATTACAATCCCTCTTTCTTACTATTTCATAAGCAGCCTTAAGGCCTGTTTTATTATTTCTTCTATTGGTAAATTAACATCTATTTTTTCTAATACACCTTTAGCTTCATTTTTAGTATACCCTAGTGTAATTAGTGCATCTAAAGCCTCGCTGTTTCCATTACTTACGTTTACATTACCTACTTCAATATTCAGCTTATCTATACTGGTCAACTCTATCTTTTTCTGGATCTTATCTTTTAACTCTAGTATTATCCTTTGAGCCGTTTTCTTTCCAACACCAGGAGCTTTTATCAATGTAGATGCATCCCCATTTATAATAGTCCTAGCTAACTCAATGTAGGGGATAGCCGATAGAATTCCCAGTGCTACCTTTGTACCAACACCATTTACTGTTGTAAGTAACTGAAACACTTGTAATTCATTACGTGTAGCGAAACCACAAAGACTTATAGCATCTTCTCTTACAATCATTTCAGTATATACTATTGCCTTATTGTTGTCTGTAGCTAAGTCTGAAATAGTAAAAGATGATGTCATTATTTTATAACCAATTTCATTATTTTCTATAACAATATAACCTTCTCCAACGTAATCAATATTTCCTTTAATAAAATCTATCAAACTAATCACTCCTAAAAAAATATATGACAAATCCTCTGCTATCCTAATATTCTACTACAAAGTATACCTATACTGCAATTCCCTTAACAGGGTAAAATGTTCTCATTTCAAAAACCTTTTCAAACATACATTCTATAAATCTTAGTCTTATCCTTCTAAAAATTATTTTCTAACATATTTTACCATATTAAAAACATTAAAGGAAAGCAGCCTTACTGCTTTCCTTAGATATCCAATAGTTTAATTAATAATTTTTTAACTACTATAATCTTGAATTATGCTTAAGGCGTCATCAAAGTTTTTAACCACTATGCCTTCCGTAAGTTTTTTTCTATCAATTTCATTAAAGAGGGATAATGATATATCAGTTTCATAATGTAATATTTTTTCTCCATTATCATTAATTTTATATACTACTATAAAGCCCTCTTTTTCTTGAATAATAAAATGGTTTGGGGTATACCCGTTCTTCTCTTGAAATAGGGTTACTGCTCCTGGAGAAATACTTCTAATTTTCCATGTAGAGTAGTAATCCTCTATGTAATTTTTAAACTCACTTAGTCTTATACCTACCAAAGTAACAGGAACATTTACCTTAGACACAATCATATCACCTGTTTTTGTATAATATGTATTAAAGATTATTTGTGTATTTTTAGATACTAGATTATCATCACTTGTTTCCTGAGAATCTACAATATCATCATTTTCATGGGATGTCTCCCTTGCCTCATTATCATCTGTATTACTCTTTGCTACCTCATTTTCTTCTATGCCTTTATTTTCTTCTTCAATACCATAGGGCATACCTAATGGTTCTTTATCATTTGATAAATAGCCATATACTAAACCTATAAACAAAAGCAAACAACATGATAGTGCTATTATTTTACCCTTATTTCTTTTTCTCCTATAGTACATATTTTATTCCTCCTTATGTATATCCACAAATTACAGTGTAATTTATTAGCTATTATAACTCCATGATTATCTAGTATTGTAGCCTTTTCCAGTGGTTTTTATGCAGAATTTGGAATAAAATACCTTTAATATACAAATAATTGTTTTTCGACATATTTCTTTCTTTTAAATTATATATTGACATTTTTCTAATAATACTGTAAAATAAAATGGAGTTATGTTCCGACACGTTTATAACTCATTTTTAGAACCTTTGGGTTCTTATTTTTTTTGCTTTTTTATATTAGTACATACAAAAAGCCCTTCAATATATTTTTTTAAAATATATTGAAGGGCTTTTTTTTTTGTAAATACTCTTTTAATATTTTTTATATATACCTTTTTCCCTTAAAGCACTGGATGTTTTACTTATATATGATCCCTCGGAAATATTTTTAAATCCCTTCTTTGAAATAATACCTTTAATGTAGTCTACATGGGGACATCTATCATAATGATAGTTATCCGTAGTCATACAAGAAGCTAAATGTATATCTACATTTATTTTATTTATTTCATTAGTAGCTTTTAATTTCTTGCTAAAATGCTCAAGCTTAGCACTAACGCTTTTACCGCAGCATCCTCCACAGGTAAATGAAATATATCTTGTTTCTTGATCATATTCCTCAAATGGTCCTACCCTGTTATAAAACCCTTCCGTACAAGCATATCCACTACATCTGTTATGGGCTATATCACACTGAATTATTACCACATACTTTTTTTCCATATTTGAACCCCCTTATATCATGTTCCTTTATACAATCATACAAACATAATTCTACAAATAAAAACAAACTCCTTTTTACAAAAAATAATACTATAAATAAAAATAATATTACAAAAAACTTCACTTCTAGGGTCTGTCCCTAGAAGTGAAATGGTCTGTTTCATGTTGTAATAAAAATAATGGATTAGTCGAAACTAACCCATTATTTCTTGATTTCTTTTATTATATTATTATTTGTTTTTTCTAAATTAGCAGTCTGCTTTATAGCCCTTAAGTAGGCTTCGAATTCTTTATTGCTTCCCATAAAAGATAATATCATTTTCATACTCTTTCCCCCATATAAGCTATAATTTTACTTCACAGTATTTTCTAATATTATTTATATGGTTTTTAGGGAAGGATTATTCTCAATATTTTTAATATTTTCTAAGGTCTTATAATTTTCAAAGCTTCACTAATCAGTATTTTATTCTTGTTTAGCTCAGGATCTTCTAGCACCATATCCAGAAGTATATTTAAAATAGCTCCTATTTCTTTGCCTTCATTTACACCAAGCTTAATAAGATCATAGCCATTTATATGTAAATCTTTAATAGTTAATGGATGCTTTTCATTTAGTATCTCATTCCACAACTCTTTGATTTTTATTATGCTTGAGAGATCATGGGGTGGTTTACCCCCTTTAATATCAGCAGTGCATAGTTCTATTAGTCTATCTATATTATGAACACCTATTCTATTAACTAATCCTTTTAGGGATTTTGAAGTAGTGCAATTAAACCTTGTCATATGATCTTTAACTAGTTTTTTTACATTATCAATAGTAGTTAAATCATACTTAAGATTTCCCAGGATACTTTCAACCATTTCCACTCCAACTCTATGATGATTATGAAAATGTCCTACATTATTTTTATCAATGGTAAAGCATTTCGGCTTTGCTATATCGTGGAGTAGAGCAGCCAATCTAAGCACTAAATCACAACTAGTGTTATCCACAACACTCAATATATGTCCATACACATCCTTATCATGATATGGACTCTTCTGACCAAACCCAATAGTATTCTTTATTTCAGGGATAATATAATCAATTAACCCTGTGTTTACAAGCTCTCTAATTCCCCTTGAAGGTATATCTGATAGTAATATTTTATTAAACTCTTCCCTTATACGCTCTGCACTAACACTGTTTAATAAACTCACATTTTTAATAATGCTTAACTTTGTTCTATCTTCTATTATAAAGCTCAATTGGCTACTAAATCTTATTGCCCTTAGCATTCTAAGAGCATCTTCATTAAACCTTTTATTGGGATCTCCTACAGTTCTAATTATACCCCTAGATAAATCCCTGTTACCATTAAAGAGGTCAATTAATCCATTATTATGATTGTAAGCCATTGCATTTATTGTGAAATCTCTTCTTGATAAATCCATTGCTATATCTTTTGTAAATACAACACTCTCTGGTCTACGGTTATCAGTGTATTCCCCATCAATTCTATATGTAGTAATTTCATATGAAATATTATTTATAATAACAGCTATAGTTCCATGCTTTAATCCTACTGTCACTAGCTTATAATTCTTAAAGATATCTATAACTTCATGGGGTTTTGCATTTGTAGTTATATCCCAGTCTTGAGGAATTCTTCCTAATAGGGAGTCCCTTACACAACCTCCTACTACGTAAGCCTCGTAACCTTTTATGCTTAGTAAATCCAATATCCTTTGAACTTCAGTTGGTATATTTATATTCAATGAATTTCTCCTCCAGATAACCTATTATTATTTCTATCCCTAGTGTGTTTTACTTTATATTATATACTAATATATATCGTTGGCAAAAAAATAGAGCATATTAAATGCCCTACTTTCTCTTCTATATTATTTAAAATCCATTTCCCAATATTCTGCTATTTTTTCTTTGATTTGATCATTTCTCATTTCTATTCTTTTTTTATAATCTGATTTTGTTAATATTCCTTTTTCCTCTAACAGTTCAACTAATACAATTTGACCTACTAATGAGTCTGTGGCCTGTCTTACTAGTCTACTTAGAATTTCCCCTAATTCATCATGGTTTTCCTTTGCATTATTTCTATTCATAATATATATCTCCTCCAATGCTTGTCTTTATAAAATCATATTCGAGAAACAAGTTTTTATGCAAAAAAAAACGCCACCCTTAAATGTATTTCCATACATATAAAAGTGGTGTGCAAATGTATATCATAGTTCGAGCAATATTTTAAGGATTTTCAAGTTCTTCAACCTCTACAACGCCTCAAATTACTATATTCCTACAGTTCTTCAGGCATTTCCCAGTTATGATACACGTTTTGAACATCATCGTTGTCTTCAAGCATATCTACTAGCTTGTTCATGTTCTTTATTTCACCTTCAGATGATAGTTCTGTCATTGTTTGTGGTAAGTATCTTAATTCTGCCATGGTGAATTCATATCCTGCTGTTGTTAATGAGTCTCTAACACTGGCAAAATCAGCTGACTCAGTATATATCTCATAGTGTTCTTCTTCTATACTAAAATCTTCAGCACCAGCTTCTATTATTTGCATTTCTAGGTCTTCTTCATCTATGCCTTCGTTTTTTTCAATTACTAATACACCTTTATGATCAAACATAAAGGAGACACAGCCATTTGTTCCTAGGTTTCCTTTACACTTTGCAAAATAACTTCTTACATCTCCTGCTGTTCTATTTAGGTTTTCAGTTAGGCACTCAACTAAAACCGCAACGCCTCCAGGACCATAGCCTTCATAAATAATCTCTGTAAACACCATTCCCTCTATTTCGCCGGCACCTTTTTTTACAGCCCTATCAATATTATCATTTGGCATATTTGCTGCCTTTGCTTTTTCTATAGCCGTCTTTAGAGCTGCATTATACTCAGGATCTGATCCACCTTCTCTAGCAGCAACCATTATATATCTACCTAGTTTAGTAAATATCTTTGCTCTTTGTGAATCCTGCTTATTTTTTCTGCCCTCAATATTGTGTATACGACCCATTTAATCACCCCTTAAATGTATATGATTTCCATACTAAAATATATTTCAAAACAGTTCTATTAATTCTAATATACTAAACCCAAGATATTTTAACACAAAAGAAGCATTTCGTAAATATCAAAATTTGGGAGGTGCTGGGGGCATATTTCTTTTATGCTCAGTTCTTTTATTCATTCTTTCAATAATTTCTTTATCCTCTTTAGGTATTTCTTTTCCTTGTAGAAAACTATCTATCATGTTATAGGTAGTACCCATTTCATTTTCATCTGTCTGTCCTTCCCAAAGACCTGCTGATGGAGGTCTCTCCAGTACACTTTGGGGTACTCCTAAAGCCCTTCCCCATTCATATACTTCTCCCTTGGTTAAATTAGCGATTGGGAGTATATCAACTCCACCATCTCCATATTTTGTAAAGTATCCTGTATGAAGCTCTGCAGCATTATCAGTTCCTGCAACTAAATAGTTACGATAGTTAGCCACTGCATAAAGGGTACTCATTCTCATTCTAGCTCTAAGATTAGCATCAGTTAATCTCAATGTATCATAATTTCTTTTTTCTTTATTATCCAGTTCATTGACTACTTTTTTAAGCAAGTTATCTTGTTCATCAGTTAAGTCTACTAATATATGTTCAACCCCTGATTTTTCTGCAACTTGTAGGGCATCTTGCCTATCCTTATCATTGCTTTTACAAGGTATTATTACTCCCATTGAATTGTCTGGAAAAGCCCTCTTAATCAAAAATGCTACAACAGATGAGTCAATCCCACCGGAAAGTCCAACAAGAATCCCCTTTGTACCTGATTCCTTTACCTTCTCCTTAAGCCAATCTATTGTCATATCAATTTTTTTCTCAATAGACAAGTTCATTACTATCTCCTCCTAGTCCAAGGTTACTAATATTTTATATTATAACACAAGTAAGTTTATGATACTGTAAATAAATATAGAGCAGAACATATTACGATCCCGCCCTTATATCTTTATATAATATTATAGTATTTTGAATTTATTGAAAGTCATATAGTGGAGTACTTAAATATCTTTCTCCGTAGCTAGGGATAATTACCACAATCTTTTTTCCCTCTCCCAATTCAATTGACTTCTCTATAGCCGCATGTATAGCAGCCCCGGATGAAATTCCAACTAATATACCTTCTTCAAGAGCTACATTTCGAGCAGCTTTATATGCATCGTCATCCTTTACCTTCACTATTTCATCAATCACATCAGTATTTAGAGTTTCTGGAATAAAACCTGCTCCTATTCCTTGGATTTTATGGGGACCAGGATTTCCACCTGATAAGACTGGTGACCCTGTTGGTTCAACGGCTACAATCTTAACATCCTTTAATTTTTTCTTAAGTACTTCTCCAACCCCAGTGATTGTTCCACCTGTCCCTACTCCAGATATGAACATATCAAAATCCTCATCCATTTGTTCTAAAATCTCTACTGCTGTAGTTCTTCTGTGTACTTCTGGATTTGCAAGGTTTTTAAACTGTTGTGGAACAAAATATTCAGTATTTTCTTTAGCCATTTCCTCTGCCTTTTCAATTGCACCCTTCATTCCTTTAACACCTTCAGTAAGAACTAAGTCGGCACCAAAAGCCTTAAGTAGCTTTCTTCTTTCTATGCTCATTGTATCGGGCATAACAAGTATTACCTTATATCCCTTGGAAGCTCCAATCATCGCTAAGCCTATTCCCGTATTACCACTTGTTGGCTCTACTATAGTTCCACCCTCTTTTAATATGCCTTCCCTTTCTGCTGTTTCTATCATGCTGAGTGCTATCCTGTCCTTAACACTGCTCCCAGGATTAAAAAACTCTAACTTTAAGTAAATATCCGCTCCATCTTTAGGTGTTAATTTGTTTAGCTTAATCATTGGCGTATTACCAATTAAATCAGTAATGCTATTTGCAATTTTCATATATAAAACTCCTTTCATATCATAGTATTCATATCGGTATTCATGGTTTTATTTTATAACATTATTCTTTTATTGTCAATCAATTCCATATAATTAAATCCATTTATTTATGTATCGTAATAACCAAAGAAGGAAAAATTAAAATATACAATTATTATTTTATTAGTGCTTTTTAAATTATTTTTATTAGGATGGATTCTATGAAAAAAAATATTCTGAAAATTAGTTTTCTTGGGTTATTTACTGGATTATTAAACGGCTTATTTGGGTCTGGTGGCGGTACTCTATTGGTACCGGGAATGATATTTTTGTTAGGCATTGAGGAACACAAAGCCCATGCAACTGCTATATCCATAATCTTACCCTTAGCTATCATGAGTACATTTATTTATTTTAACTCTGGTATCATATCCTTTAATGTTACTTTTAAAGTTGCAATCGGTGGAGTAATAGGTGGTTATGTGGGAGCAAAGCTTCTAAATAAAATTCCTAGTAATATTTTAAGAAAAATTTTTGCAGTTTTTATGATGATTGCTGCTTTTAGGATGGTGTTTTAATTGCTTTCATTGATAGGATTTTTTTCAGGAATAGTAAGTGGAATGGGTATAGGAGGAGGAACTATCTTGATTCCTGCCTTAATATTTTTTACTAATTTGACTCAACATCAAGCACAAAGTGTAAATCTCTTCACTTTTATTCCTGTAGCAATTGTAGCTTTAATAACTCATTTAAAAAAGAAAAATGTAGAGATTAAGCTTTGGCTTCCCCTCACTCTCACAGGATTAATAGGAGCTTTTTTAGGATCAAAGTTAGCCCTAAATCTTTCTTCTGATATTTTAAGAAAAATGTTTGGTTTTTTTTTGTTTGCCATGGCTATTTATCAGTTTTTTTATAAAGAAAAAAAGCCACACTAAAAAATGTGACCTTTAAATATATTTAACCTAAAGCAACCAATACACAATCGTGGTAAACAAAATTCAAACCCTTTTCCTCTGCTAGCGTAATAGTTTCATCAGTAAATGTTCCAGGTTGAAACCACACATTTTCAATTCCTTTTTCAACTATGTTTTCAATCTCTAAATTAGATACCTTTGGAGGTACAACCATATCTATACAATCAGGTGTTACCTCTAAATCCAATATACTTTTGTAGCATTTGTCCCCGTCCACCTCATCTAACCCAGGATTTATAGGGTATACCTCATATCCTCTATTCTTTAACTTCTTATATATTTTATAGCCAAATTTATCTTTTTTGTTTGTTGCTCCTAGAACAGCCCAAACCTTCTTATCTAACATTTCTTTTTTCAATATTTCCATATCCATTTTAAAATGTCCTCCTTCAAATTATTAATTGATTTATTTGTTAGTTTGATTATACCCAGTTTGTTGATTAAATATCATCTTTTAAACATCTACTACTTTTCCATTTAAAAGGGTTAGATATACTGAATCCATTTCTTGAATATCTGCATTATCACTACTCAGTTCTTTGATCATTTCGATGAAGGCTTCCCTATCCCTTGGTCTAGAGTATATATGCATATTAACCTTATCATCATAAACTGTATCCTTTAGTAGATATTCCCCATTAAAAACTTCATTTTGTATTTTCCCATGAAGGGTATAGTCTATGCGAATAATATATAAATTATATAAGACCTTATATACTATTTTAGAGGAATTAAATGCAAGCTTAGCTGCACTTGTGTAAGCCCTTACTAATCCACCTGTGCCAAGCTTTATACCTCCAAAGTATCTTGTGACTACTATAACAATATTTTTAAGTTCTTCTTTTTTAAGAATATCTAGTATTGGTACCCCAGCAGTTCCTGAGGGCTCTCCATCATCACTATATCTTTGTATTTCGTTGTTTTCCCCTATCAAGTAGGCTGGTACATTATGGTTTGCATCCTTATGCTTTTTTCTTATCTCTTCGATGAATTCTATAGCTTCCTCCTCTGAGTCTACAGGCTTGGAATATCCAATAAATCTAGATTTGTTTATTATTTCTTCTACTTCACCATACTTAAGTATGGTTTTGTATTCTGATTTCATTTATTCACCTACCTATTTATTTCAAGTAAAAATTTAATTATATTTATCATTGTTTTTTCAAATAATAAGGTTAATAATATATTTTGGAGGATGATTATTTTGCATATTATATATCATTGTGTTGAAGGATGTCACTGTTCTGCCACTGCAGCTGCAATACATTTAGATCTTTTATCTATTGATTCTAAACCAAGTCACCATGATTTAACTAACGTACCCTATTTTGACAATATTTTAGAAAGTGAAAAGGGTAAAATTATATTAAGGGGAACTGATAAATATAATAATAGTGTATATACATTATGTAGATCATATTACCCTCACATTGTTTTACCCACTATTTTAGATGTATGGACCTCAATGGGTGGTGAAAAAAAAGATTTATTACTAGTGAATACCCAAAACTCTTCAAATAGATTTATGAAGTACGGAAAATTCATGTCTGGTAAGTTTAACCTTACTAATCATGGTAAATCCATGGCTACAAAGGGCACTCTAAATAATTATGAACAAATCGCACGAATTGTTGAGGA
>SWCB01000159.1_pt1 | contig 12205 bp, 12 predicted proteins | sample 4692901 | NCBI WGS metagenome assembly SWCB01 (sample SAMN10267276, study PRJNA491770) | bioreactor metagenome | isolation source: DHS bioreactor inoculated with subseafloor sediment | place: Japan: off Shimokita Peninsula | collected 2006-08 | reverse complement strand
ACACATAGCACGGCCATCCTGGCCGTGCGGCGAAGCCAAACTGGCTTCGCAATGTGGGATGATCGGTCGACGCTCTACGCCCCGCACCGACGGCGGGTGCAGATGGCCCCGACACTCATCACCCAGAGCGCCCCGGGGGCGGGGATCGTGGCAGCGAACCGCGCCGTCGTCTGCTCTTCCTTGAAGACGAGCAGGCCGCCCGTTGTCATGATGTCGCCCATCTCCCACTGCACCAAGGAGCCGGTTCCCTCGATCGGGCCGAAACCGCTCTCCATGAACCACTCCCCGAGTTCGTCATCGTTGGGCCCCAGGAAGAGATCGGCCCCGTCGCCACCCGAGCGCGAGAAGCCGACGATGCGCACGCCGTTGTTGACGAAGGAGCGCGTGGGCACGAGGAAGTCGGAGGTACCGACCCCTTCGATCCAGATGGAAGCGTGGTCGTGCCCAATCCACCAGCCGGCCCCGAAGGTCAGGCGATCGTCGGTGTCGCCGACGCCGGTGATGCGGAAGTCTGCGTCGAGAAAGCCGACGCCGTCCAAGGTGCCGGTGCCGACGCCTTCGTGGATGAAGGTAATGGATTCCGCGTGGAGCGCCGTCGCAAGAACGAGACCGCCGGCGCCGAAGAGTGCCACCTTGGGGTGCATCGAGGTGCCCTTTCGCGCACGCCTCCCGACACGAGAGTTCCTGCCAGATCCTCTGGCGAGTATGGAAGCGGAACCGCAGCCGGTCAAGATGAATTCCTCCGCTTTGCTCTCGCCTGCGCCGCCGGCCGCCGCCACAGCCCGATCCAGGGCGTCTCCACCATCCAGACCGTACACTAACGCCATGCCGGAGCAGGACCTCAACCACCTTGATCGTGTCTTCCAGTCGTTGACGGCAGATGGCTTGGCCGCCGAATTGCTGCGTCTGGCCGTGCGCGAGGATCTCGCCTCGGCGGGCGATGTCACCTCCCGCGTGGTCTGCGGTGAAGAAGCCTGTGGCCAGGCCCTGATCCGGGCTCGGCAGCCGGGCGTGCTGGCGGGGCTGGCCGCGTTCGAACTGCTGAACGACGCCTTTGGGGCAGAGCTGACGCTCACGGTGGAGATACAGGACGGCATGGCCCTCGAGGCCGGCGCCTCCCCCGCTCGGCTCAGCGGTCGCCTGCGCGAGATCCTGACGGTCGAACGAACGCTGCTCAACCTGCTCGGTCGTCTGTCCGGCATCGCCACCCTCACCCGCCGCTACGTCGACGCCATCGAGGGGACCGCCGCTCGCATTTGCGACACCCGCAAGACGACGCCCGGCCTGCGCAGCCTGGAGAAGTACGCCGTCCGCTGCGGCGGCGGGATGAACCATCGACTCGGCCTCTTCGACGCCGTCCTCATCAAGGACAACCACCTGGCCGGCCTCACGCCTAAGGAGGTCGCCGACACGCTGCGCGAGGTGATGAAAAAGTGCGCTGCCGAGCCGTCCGTGCGCTTCGTGCAGGTCGAGGTGGACACCCTCGACCAACTCGACGCCATCTTCGCCCTGGGCAAGGCTGGTCCCTCCATGGTGCTGCTGGACAACATGACGCCCGAGATGTTGCGCGAGGCGGTGGCCCGGCGCGAGGCCATGCAACCGGACCTGGTTCTGGAAGCCTCCGGCGGCATCACCCTGGAGAGCGTGCGGCAAGTCGCGGAGACCGGCGTCGACCGCATCTCGATCGGGGCATTGACCCACTCCGCGGTGCAGCTTGACCTCGGCCTCGACATCGAAGGCTGACTACCCGCACCGTCGCGGTACTCGCTTCAGCTCACCAAACTCACGCGCCTGGTACACCCCGCCGCACTCCGGACAGCGCAGCTGTCCGTTCCCACCTCCCGGTGCTTGGAGTTGGCCCGAGACGAGATACCCGCAGTTCGGGCAACACTCGGCGCAGAGCGGGCCGGCCCGGCGCAGATGCAGCCGCATGATGTGGCCGCCCCAGGTGAGAAAGAGCATGCCGCCGGCCAGCACCGCCAGCACGGCCATGCCGGTGTGCAGCAGGAGCGTTTGCTTCACGTCGAGCTGCAACGACTGCTGCAGCCGGGCATCGAGCCAGTCGAAGCCAAGCAGAATCACGCCGACGGCAAGGAGGAAGACGTAGATTCGCCAGTCGGTCCGCACCAGGTAGAAGGCCCGCCACCAGACCCGGTGCCGCGCCCACCGCTTCGTCAGCGGCCGCATCTCGGGGTACGACTCGTTGGTCCAGTAGACGCGCATGAAGGGATAGTAGGTTCGACTGGCCGGGTCCTGCCAGTGGGAACGGGCCGCCCGAACCTCGCCATCGGCCGCGCCACCCGCGCGCCGCGGCGGTCATGTCTCAGCAAGTCAGTCGGCTTACGGAGACGCGACGGGCGCGTTCTGTCGCAACGTCTCCAGGGCCAGCGTGGCGTCCGTGGCGGAGTCGAAGGAGAGATGCAGCACGTAGCGCGTCCCCATGACCGCTGTGGAGAGGCCGCGCAGGCTGATGCCGACTTCGGCCACCTCTCGCGCCACGTCCGCCACCACGCCGGGTCGGCTCGGGCCTTCCACGCGCACGGAGTGAAGGCTGCTTGAGACATTGAACCCGAGATCTACCGCAGCGGCGATCTCCGCGTCTCCGCGCAACGGAGTCACAAAGACGACGGCTGTGCCCGGCTCCTCGGGCGCGCGCCTCGCGATGATGAAGTCGAGGTCGGCGCCAGCGTCGCGCAGCCCTTCCAGAACCCAGGCCACGGTTCCTGGCTTGTCCGTCTCCAAGCGGGCCGCCCAGACATCCACATGTTCCACAATTCGGTCCATCGCTTGCCCTCCAGCTTGCTACGAGACCTAGTGTCCGCCTGCTTCTCTCGCTGGGGCGCCATGCGGGCCGTTGCTGTGCCGGTCCCGATGGGCTCCGTGGGCACAGGCACCAAGCAAACCATATCACGCCCTCGGCACAGTAGCGCTAGGAAAACTCACTATTCGGTTGACGCTGAAACCCGGAATCTGGGGAGCAATTCGCGCCTGGCGCTGGCCCCTGGGCCCCTGGAGAGACTGACAGGCAGGGCCTGTTGAACAATTCCACAGATGATGCGGTGCGTCGCGAGGCGCTGCTAGCGCCCGACCGGGACCCGACCCGGGGGCACCGCCGCCTCGGCGACCGGTCGCCAGCGCAAGCAAGCATCGCAGCCGCCGCAGGGCTTCTCCCGATCGTACTCGCACCACCAGGCCGCTTGCACCGGGGCGTCGGCGTGCAGGGCGATCTCGCCGACCTGGGCGTCGGTCAGTTCCACGAAGGGCAGTTCGATCAGCAAGGGCTCGCCCTCGATGTCGAGTTCGATCAGGTGCGTGACCAGTTGGGCTCGCTCCAGGGCAGCGCTGACCGCCTCGTAATCCGGACCGATCTGCACGGGCCAGACCAGGCGCCTGCAGCCCTGATCGAGGGCATACTGGGCCGCCGCCATGAGCACCACCGAGGCCGCCATTCCTTGCGGCTCCAGGCTGACGGCGGATTCGGGCTGGTACAGCGGGGGTGCGAGGGTGACCTGTTCGATGCCGAAGATCTCCGCCTGCCGCTGCACGCAGCGCGTGAAGGCCGGGCCGGCGGGGAGGTCCAATCGCGGGTGCCAGATCCCCAGTTCGCCATGGTTTGTTTGCGTGGCCAAGGCGGTGGCGCCGGCGAGGTTGCCAAGGTTGATCAGGAGCGCTTCGATACCTGCCATATCGCTCTTATCGGCAGGCTCGACCGCCTGTCTCGACATTCCCTCGCCTCACGCGCCGGCAGGCGGAGTCGCTAGGATGGCGGATCACGGTTTCCGAACGGATTCTTGCCGTCTCTGAGCGGTCCGGAGCCGAGGCCGACGAGCAGCGAAGGAGCGACCCATGGCGTCCAACCCCGTAACCGACTACCTCCCCGCCATCCAGGCTGTGCAGCAAGCCGGCGTCCTCTGCCAGCGGGTGCAGGCCTCGCTCGTCACCGCGGAGACGCTGGAGAAGAAGGATCGCAGCCCGGTGACGGTCGCTGACTTCGGCTCGCAGGCGGTCATCTGCGGGGCCCTGCGGCAGGCCTACCCGGATCTGGAGATCGTCGCCGAGGAGGATGCTGCGGAGTTGCGCGAGGAAGGCAACGCTGCCGTCCTGGCCCAGGTCGTCGAGCAGGTGCGTGGGCTGGGCTTGGACCTCGACAAGAGCGCCGTCCTCGACGCCATCGATCTGGGCAACCACGACGCCTCCGCCAGCCGCTACTGGACGCTCGATCCGATCGACGGCACCAAGGGCTTCCTGCGCGGCGAGCAGTACGCCGTCGCCCTGGGTCTGATCGAGAACGGCGAGGTGGTGCTGGGAATCCTGGGCTGCCCGAACTTACCGTACGAGAACGGCCAGGGCTGCCTGTTCATCGCCCGCAAGGGGCAAGGCGCTGCCTGGGCCCCACTCAACGAGTTGAGCAACCTCAAGCCCGTGAAGGCCGACACCGTCACCGACGTGACGAAAGCCTGCTTCTGCGAATCCGTCGAAAGCGGCCATAGCTCGCACAGCGACTCAGCCAAGATCGCCGAGATGCTCGGCGTCAAGGGCGAGCCCTTCCGGATCGACTCGCAGTGCAAGTACGCGGCGGTCTCGCGCGGCGATGCCTCAATCTACCTGCGTCTGCCCACGAGGAAGGGCTACGAAGAGAAGATCTGGGACCACGCCGCCGGCATGTTGGTCATCACGGAAGCGGGCGGGCGCGTGTCGGACGTGCGCGGTAATCCGCTTGACTTCGGCCAGGGCAAGACGCTCAAGATGAACGCCGGCGTGGTGGCGACGAGCGCCGCGATTCACGCTCAGGTCGTGGCGGCGGTGAAGGCAGTCTTGGGTACGTAGGCCCGCACTCGACTCGTCACCCACATAGCGAAGCCATCCTGGCTTCGCCGCACGGCCACGATGGCCGTGCTATGTGTCGCGCCGGGTGCCACTGGGCGCTTGTCACCCAGTGCTGAACGACGTCAGTCGTGCTTGCCGTGCAGGTGACGAACGCCGCGGTAGATCATCAGCGCAAAGCCGCTGATGAATGCGCCGGCGACGAGGCCCCCGATGGCGCCGACGATCGGCCCCACCCACGGCTCGTCGATCAGCGCCATGCCGATGGGGGTGCCGAGGATGAGCCCCACCACGACCGCGACCAGTTGCATGAGATTGTCTCGCCGGCGGAAGTTGAGGCCGCTGACCGTGTCGGTGACGAGGTTGTACGTCTCACGCCCCGTCATGTCGGGCTCGCCCCCTGTTTCGTGAGCCCGCCGCAAGGGCATTGGCATGGGGATGGGCGCCTCGGACTGCGGATGATCTGAATCCTGTTCATCGCTCATCCCGGAATCTCCGTGCACGCGACATCAGCATCTTCCGGAACTTCGCAGGCGTCAGGGCACGATGCGCTGCAAAACGCCGGGCAAGCCCGCGCCGCTGAATGGGCGGCACCGCTCAATCATCGCGCCAGAGCGGCAGGCTGGCGCAGCGGAACGACCCGCCACCCTTGGGCGCTTCGTCGAACTTCACTTCGATCACGGTGAAACCAGCTTCGCGCAGCTTGGCGTTCACCCGGTCCGATCCCTTGCGCGAGATAACCTCGGTCGGCGAGACGGACAAGACGTTCGATGCCAACTCGAACTGCTCTTCGCGGGTGATCTCGATCCACTCGTAATCGTGCTCGATGCACTTGGGGATCTGGTGGAAACCCTCGGGGTAGATCAGGCAGTGGTGCGCCCCGACGGGCAGGAAGGTGCAGTCCATGTGCAGGATGTCTTCATCGTGGTGCAGTTCCTTGAGGGGGACGAACTGCACGCGGTAGCGCCAGGCGTACTGCTCGCGCATCCACTCCGCCCCCTCGATGCTGGTGCGTTCCGACAAGCCGATGAAGAGCTTGCCGCGATCCAGGATGACATCGCCGCCCTCAACGGAAACATCGCTCGGGACGCGGAGAATCTTCTCCGCGGGAATATCGTCGAGGACTTTCTTGATGCCCGTCCACTCGCGTTTGCGGCTGGCCTGCGACATGGCGGCGAGGACGAAGGTGTCGCCCATGACAAAGCCGATGTCACGAGGGGTGAGTTGATCGGGCACGCCCTCGACCGGGTCGGGGATGAGCACCTCGACGCCGCACGACTCCAGGGCCGACTGGAACTCCCGGAACTCGGGGATGAGCTTGGCGGCGGTGGGCGCTTCCGGGTGGTCGGCGTGGTAGATCTCGTGCTTGGGGTTGATCGGTTCGGGCAACACGAAGTTGTCCGGGTAGCCGATGACCACGCTCTTGAGTCGCCCGGTTTCGGAATAGACCTGCAGGTTCCGCACAGCCACGGGAGCGCTCCTCGCCTGGGGGTGGGCCGATCGACGGAGGCGGTCACTCGTCCGCCCCGGCGTCGGCGGTCAGGATAGGCGGCTTGCCCCAATCCCTCCAATCCGGTGAAAGGCCACCCATCTGGGTCTTGGAATCCCGAAAGCCGTTGTTCGGGTCCAGGGGTGGTGCGACAATGCCCGGTCCGCCAACCCCCACGATTCCCCCCGAACCGCCACCAGCCACCGCGAACCCCGTAGGACTCCCCACCATGACCGTTCCCGCCTGGATCGAGCGCTACGCCGACAAGATCTGCCAGCCCGAGGACGCGATCAATCGCATTGCCCGAGGCCAGCGGGTGTTCATCGGCTCCGGCTGCGCCCAGCCGCAGAAGCTGACGGAGGCCCTCGCCGCCCAGGGGGACCGCCTGGCCGACACGCGGATCGTGCACATCCTGACCTTGGGGACGGCTCCCTACACGGACGCCCTGCTCGACGAGCGTTTCCGTCACAACGCCTACTTCATTGGCCCCAACACTCGCACCGCCGTCGCCGAGGGCCGGGCCGACTACACCCCGATCTTCCTCTCGGAAATCCCCCGCCAGTTCCGCCGCGGCAAGGTGCCCATCGACGTGGCCCTGATCCAGGTCTCCGAACCGGATGAGCACGGCTACTGCAGCTACGGCGTGTCGGTGGACATCGTCAAAGCGGCGACGGAGTGCGCCAAGCTGGTCTACGCCGAGGTCAACACCCAGATGCCCCGGACGCTGGGCGACTGCTTCATCCACACCAAGCAACTGGACGGAATGATCCCCGTCGATCTGCCGGTCCTCGAGTCGAAGCACGGCGAACCGGACGCAATCGCGAAGCGTATCGGCCGGCACATCGCCAACCTCATCGACGACGGCTCGACGCTGCAGATGGGCATCGGCACCATCCCCGACGCGGTGCTGGCCAACCTGGGCGAGAAGAAGGACCTGGGCATCCACACGGAAATGTTCGCTGACGGCGTGGTCGATCTCGTCGCGCAGGGCGTCATCAACGGCTCGCGCAAGACGCTGCACCCGGGCAAGATCGTGGCCAGCTTCGTCATGGGCTCGCGCAAGCTCTTCGATTTCGTCAACAACAACCCCATGTGCGAGTTTCACCCCACGGAGTACACCAACGATCCCTTCATCGTGGCCCAGAACCGCAAGATGATCAGCATCAACTCCGCCCTGCAGGTCGACCTCACCGGCCAGGTCTGTGCCGACTCGCTGGGCGAGTACTTCTACAGCGGCATCGGCGGGCAGGTGGACTTCGTCCGCGGGGCCTCACGCAGCGAAGGCGGCAAGCCCGTCATCGCCCTGCCTTCCACAGCGAAGAACGGCACCTGCTCGCGCATCGTGCCGTCGCTGTACCCCGGGGCCGGCGTGGTCACCAGCCGCGGCGATGTGCACTGGGTCGTCACCGAATGGGGCGCGGCCAACCTGCACGGCAAAACGATGCGCGAGCGGGCCATGGCCCTCATCCACATCGCCCATCCGGACTTTCGCGAGGAGTTGATGGAGGAGGCGCACCGGCGTCACCTCATCCCCGCCGAGCAGACCGTGGCCATGAAGGTCGGGTCGCCCGAACTCTACAACTTCGAGAGCGTCTGCCCGACCAAGGACGGTCGAAAGCTGCAGGTCCGCCCCATCGAGCCAACGGATGCGGACATGCTTAAAGACTTGTTCTACTCGCTGTCGCCCGAGACGGTGATGCATCGCTTCATGCACGCCCTGAAGAGCCTGCCCCGGGACCAACTGCGCCGCTTCGTGACGCTCGACTACGCGGAGCACCTGGCGCTCGTGGCGATTCATCGCGAGGACGATGTCGAGGAGATCATCTCCGTGGCGCGCTACGGCGTGGACCCGGCCACCAACGCCGCCGAGGTGGCATTCGTGGTGCGCGAGTCCTGGCAGGGGCAGGGCATCGCCAAGCACATCTTCAAGGAGTTGATCCGCATCGGTCGAGAGAAGGGTATTCGGCGGTTCACCGCCGACATCATGGCCGGCAACCACGCCATGCTCAACCTCTTCCATACCTGCGCCATCGGCCCGGTGAAGACGACACTGCAGGACGGCCTCTTCCACCTCTCCTTCGAGGTCAACCCCGACCGCAGCCAGCCCCTCTGAGCCCGCGCCTCAAGGACCCGGACGTGCCTGCGTTGCCACACTCACTTCAGCTTCGATTCAGCGTCGCCGGCCTTCTCATCGCGGTCAGCCTGACGGCCTGCTCGACCCCCCCACCGCCGCCCGAAGTGGACGCCGTCACCCAGCCGACCTGGACCGATGCGGACTGGGCGCCCGCGCCGGCCACCTCCCCCGCCTCGCTGCAGTTCCTGGTCGGGGTCTCGGTTGAAGGACGGGAGATTGCCTGCCAGCGCCTGGGCCAGGGACCCATCGCGGTTCTCTATCTGGCGACGATCCACGGCAACGAGGCGGCGGGCACCCCCTTGCTGGAACATCTGGCCGAGTATCTGCTCGCTCATCCCGAGCTCACCGACGGCGTCAGCGTGCTCCTGCTGCCCGTCGCCAATCCGGACGGCATGGCGGCGAACCGGCGCAGCAACGCCAACGGCGTCGATCTGAACCGCAACTTCCCCACCGACAACTGGCGGCCCAACTCGACCGGCGGGGCCGCCCCGATCAGCCAGCCGGAATCCCGCGCGCTCTACGATCTGATCGAGCGCCAAAAGCCGCGGATCATCGTCAGCCTGCACCAGCCGCTCCGCTGCATCGACTACGACGGCCCCGCAAAGGAACTGGCGCACGCCATGGCCGCTGCCTGCGATCTGCCGGTGCGCAAGCTGGGAGCGCGGCCCGGATCGCTCGGTTCCTACACCGGCGTGGAGTTGGGCATCCCGACGATTACCCTGGAACTGCCCCGCAGCGACGATCAGCGCAGTCCTGACGACCTCTGGCAGGCATACGGCGAGATGCTGCTGGTGCCGCTGCGCAAATCGGAAACCGCACCGGCAAACGACGGCGCGGCCGATGCCGCGGCGGGATTCAGACCCTACGCTACACCGCATGTCGATCGTCACTGACATCCTCCGCGAGATCTGGCTGGTCCTGGTGGCCTCAGCGCCGTGGTTTCTCATCGGCTGCCTGGGCGCGGGATTGCTGCACGCGCTCCTGCCCATGAACGCCGTGGCGCGGCATCTCGGCGGCCGGGGCATCGGGTCCATCCTCAAGGCCACGCTCATCGGCATTCCCTTGCCGCTTTGCTCCTGCTCGGTCATTCCGGTGGCGGCATCGCTGCGGCGGCGCGGGGCGTCGTCGGGATCCGTGACCTCGTTTGCGATTTCGACACCCGAGATCGGCGCGGACTCCATCGCCTTGACGTACGCCCTGCTGGGGCCGGGCTTGGCAATCGCCCGTCCGATCGCGGCGTTTCTCAGCGCGCTGCTGGCAGGTGTGGGCATCGGGGCGCTTGGCGCGAGGCCTGCTCCCACATCGAGCCCCGAGGCCGGCTGCTGCGATAGCGAATGCGGCTGCGCGGCGCAGGCTACACCCGAGACCGCGCCCCGAAGCTGGCGCGGTCGACTGGGGGACGCCTGGCGCTTCGGCTTCTTCGATCTCTTTGACGATCTGGCAGCGTGGCTCCTGGTGGGATTTGTGATCGCCGGCGTCGTGTCGGCGCTGGTGCCGGAAGACGCCATCGCCGCCTGGGGAGGCGACACCGTCTGGGCGCCGGTGGTCATGTTGCTCGCGGGTCTGCCGCTCTACGTCTGCGCCACCAGTTCCACGCCGATCGCGGCGGCCCTGATGCTCAAGGGGCTCTCGCCGGGCGCGGCCCTGGTGTTTCTCCTGGCCGGCCCCGCCACCAACGCCGCCACCATGTCCTGGGTATTGCGCGACCTGGGCGTCAAAGCGCTGGCGGTCTACCTGGCGAGCATTGCCATCGTCGCCCTGAGCATGGGGTATGCGCTGGACGCACTGAATCTGCCGGTGCGGATCGCCGGGGCCATGGCGACAAGCGGTGAGTCGCTGGATCTCGCCGCGCACTTCACCGCCGCGGCGCTGCTGCTGCTAATTCTGCGACCAATTGTGACCCGCATGCTGAGGCGCGCGACACCGGGACGACCCATCCCGCCAGAAGTGACGACCACGTAGCGAATCAGCACTGAACGAGTCAACGCCTCACTTCGACCATCAACGCATCGCGATCGCATCGCCCACGCGGATCGATCCTTCGCGAAGCACGCGCAGGTAGACACGGCTGAAGCCGGGGTGTCTGGACTGCTTCATCCGCACGAACTCGCCGTCGTTGAAGCTCGCCTTGATGGTGCGGCAAGGCTCGGTGAACTGCGTCACCTCCAGCTCCACACCCTGGTCCCCCTCGCCAATCACCAGGCGTGTGCCGGGCTGCACGCGATCCCAATCCACCCCGATCGTTGTCAGGTTCTCTCCCGTGCTGCCGGGCGTGATAGGGTGGCCTTCCTCGCGCAGCGCCTCGATGCGCTCCAAGGCAAAAGCGCAGACAGCGCGGTCGGGCCCGCCGTGGTGTTTGCGATCGCTTTGCCAGTCGCCGGCAAGTCCAGCCTGCGTCACCCGCACCTGTTCGACCGAAGTCTTGGGTACGCCGCCGTTCGAGATGTGCAGGCTGTGCACGCGCATGCTCGGCCTCGCCTCCGTCAGGCTTCGAGCTCGACAGGCGCATCCTCGCGGCGCATGTCGGCAAGTTTGTCGCGCAGGCCCGGCTTGTCGCTTTCATCCGCCTGCTCTTCCGCACGCTCGACCGCCTTGGCGTCGATGACGCCGCCTTCGCGCACTTCGTTGAACTTCACCTTGACGCGTTTGGAGACGCCGCGCTCCTGCATGGTGACGCCGTAGAGTTGATCCGCCGCCTGCATGGTGCGCTTGTGGTGGGTGATAATGATGAAGTGGGAGCGATCCAGGAAGGGGCCAAGCGAGTTGCAGAATCGATCGACGTTGGCATCGTCGAGGGCGGCATCCACCTCGTCGAGGAAGCAGAAGGGACTTGGCCTGCTGCGCATGATGGCCATGAGCAGTGCCACGGCGGTCATGGTGCGCTCGCCGCCGGAGAGCAGCGTGATGGAGCGCGGCTCCTTGCCGGGCGGCTTGGCGATGATTTCGACACCCGACTCGAGCCAGTCGATCTCGCCGTTCTCCTCGGGCATCATGCGGATTTCAGCCCGCCCGCCGCCGAAGAGGCGCCGGAACATGCCGTCCTTGCCGGCGAAGTTGCGTTCGATCGTTTCGAAGGTCTCGCGGAATTGAGCTTCGGAGGTAACGCTGAGGCGTTCGATCAGCGCTTCCAGGCTGACGCGGGCGCTGTCGATGTCCTGCACCTGGGCAATGAGTTGATCGTTGCGCTCTTCGAGCGTCTTCTCTTCCTCGATGGCGTCGAGATTGACGTTGCCCAGGGACTTGATCTCCTGCCGCAGAACTTCGATTTCCTGCACGGCTTCCTGGGCGTCGACCGCGTCGACATCGCCATCCTGCATCAGTTGCAGGTATTCGACGTGCAGCACGGGCAGATCGAGTTCGAGCTCCTCGGCCGCCCGCATCTCCAGGTTCTCGCGCTTCACTTCCAGCTCGCGCTTGGAGACTTCCAGGGCATGCCAGTCGCGTTCGATGTGGCTGCTCTGCTGCCGGGCTGCGAGCAGCGTCTCGCCAAGTTCCTGGGTGCGAACGGTCGCCGCCTCCACGCGTTCGACGAGCGGCTGTCGCTTCGTCTCCAACGCCGCCAACTTCTGCTCGGCTTCCTCGATCTGGAAGGCGGCTTCATCGATGGTGCGCTCGTGGTCGATGCGACGGGTCTTGCCGGCCTCGCATTGCTTCAGCTCGGTCTCGTACTGCCCGCGTGCTTCCTCGATGGCGAGTTCCAAGCGGCGGCGCTCGCGCTCGGCGGAGGAGAGCTGTTCGTCGAGTTGGCTCAGGACCAC
>SWCB01005061.1_pt1 | contig 12215 bp, 12 predicted proteins | sample 4692901 | NCBI WGS metagenome assembly SWCB01 (sample SAMN10267276, study PRJNA491770) | bioreactor metagenome | isolation source: DHS bioreactor inoculated with subseafloor sediment | place: Japan: off Shimokita Peninsula | collected 2006-08 | reverse complement strand
TTAAATCTAGCAGAAACGCTGTATAATGAAATAATTAAGGGATGATCACATGCGATTAGCAGATGTATTAAAACTTCCAAAGCAACCACATAGCTTATCAATTATTAAAGATTATTTAAATCAATCTTTGTCACATCTTGATTATCAAGCTGCATACAATTACTATTTCGAGATATCTATCGAGCTATCTCTTTTTGACATTGTTTATGATGAAGCTAAAATAGTTTTAGAAGAAATTAAAACACAAACTGAAACGATGTATTATGAAAAAATCCTTGTGCATATGATTGATGCTTCCATTCATTTAAATAAATTAGAAGAAGCAAAAAAATATATTGAAAAAAGAAAAGAAGTCCTACCAATCATTAAACAGTACTTAGGATTTTTAGATGATATAAAACTAAAAAAAGCACTTAATGAACCTTATTTAGAGGATTTATTAAAAATTCTCCAAGATATGATTCCAGATGATATAAAAATATATTGCTTAGAAGAAATATTTATGATTTACAAAAATGATCATCAATATGAAATGGCTTTAAATAGCTTATATGAACTGTATAATTATGATTTAAAAACACTATATTTCATTGATGAACTCTATTTATTAATCCAATTAAATAGACTTGATGAAGCTAAAACTAAAGCATATAATGAGCATCAATTACATAAAGATGACGAAAAAATAATTTTAAAATTATTAGAGATTTACGTTAAACTTGAAGATTATCATAAAGCTTCTATTTTAGAAGCTGAGTATGAAGAACTAATTGATGCACAATCTGAGTCTTATCGAAAAGAAGCGTATGAAATTATTGTAGAACTTTACACTAAACTTGGACATAAACCATCAATAGATATATATAAATCTAAATTAAAAAAAATAACAAGAGCACTTGATAAATTATCAAAACAAGAAGATTTAAAAAAAGATACAAAAAATCAAGATATTGTGATTATTGAAAAAAAGGACGAATCACGACTTAAACCTACAAATATATTAAGATTTCTAGAAATCAGTCATGATTTAATAGAGTATTCTCATACTTTAGATGAAAAACTTAGTTTACGTGAGTTTTTTAGACTATTTTTTATCCATGTAGATACATATCTCAAACCTAAAGAATATGTGGTTTATCTTGAACAAGATGATACTAATTTTTTCTTTTATAAAAAAGAGCGACTTTATGACAAAATTATTCATAAACAAGATACACTTGATACATTAGTAGAACATGTGATGCATACAGGTGATGAGATTTATGAAAGTACACAGACTATTAAGTGGACAAAAAATATCGTTACACAAAAGGACTACACAGAGGAAATTAAATTCATCTATGCATTTCCTATATTTGATTTAGGAGTTTTTATTGTTCATTTAGATGAAGAATTAAAAGACCCGCAAACCTATTATGATTTATTTAAATTGATTAGTGCTATTTTATTTACACATGTGGTAGATGAGAAAAAAATGAGCCGAATAAAATATGAAAATAAATTTTATTCTAATGTTTTAAATTCACCAATTATTTGTTACAGAGAATTAACAGAAAGTAGATCAACATATAATGATCCTGCACAAAGCTTATTTGGCATTGATAAACATCACCATTTAGAATTGTTTTTAAGGGATATGTCTTATGAATTTGTAAATCCCTACAAAGATTTAATATCATATTTATTTATTCATCCAAATGAAGAGAGACATATCGTTTATACATATCAAGAACGACACATCTTAGAAAAGCTGTATAGTTTAAAAGTAGGAGATGAGGTCTTTATTATGAGTTTATTTTTCGATCAAACTGATGATGTTAAAGAAGCTAAAAAATTAGTGGATCAAGCAACTATTGATCCTGAAACCAATCTATCCAATTTATATGCACTTAATCAAGAGATTGATGAAATTCTAGAACAAAAGGTTAGCTTATACTTAATTGAATTAGACATGAGCTTAAAACATATTTATGGAAATGATCAATCTTTAAAATATTTTAAAGAGTTTGCTCAAGTTACAAAGAAATTCTTTAATGAGGGTTTGACGTATCGTTTTGATTTCAATCAAATCTTTGTTGTCTTGCCTTTTAACGACATCAGAGCAACTTCTAAGGTTGTTAAAGATTATTATAGACACATTGAGTCTTATGTGTCTCAAGTGCTACCATATGAAAAATTTAGTGCATATATGGGAATTATTAGATATCCTGTTGTGACAGTAGAAAAAGATAAAGATAAACTTTATAAATTTTTAGACATATCTGTTCAAAAAGCAAAAAGAGAAGACGATATTAAGTATGCATATTTTGTTTATCGTGATTATGAAGATGAGTTGTTTGAGCAACAAGTGATGGATCATTTGAATGTTGCCATTGAAGAAAAAAATATAGGGCTACTATTTAATCAAATGATTGATATTAAAAAGAACTTAGTTTGGCAATACGAAAGTGAAATCATTTTAACTAATCTTGCAATTGATAGTAAGTACTTATTAAAAATCGCAGCTAAGAGAAATAGATTAGTCGATTTAGAGCATTTTCATATAGAGCAAGTTTGTGATTTTTTAGTTGAATTAGAAAAACAAACAGAAAGATTAATTAAAATAACCATCCCAATTTCTAAACAAACTTTTTTAGACCCTAAATTTAATTCATTTCTTTTAGGCACATTAAAAGAGAGACATATTCCGTATGAATTTTTAAGACTTAAATGTGATATGGACCTTCGTCCAAATCACTATGCAACACAGATACAAGAGCTAATTGATCACGGTATAAGTTTAGATACTACATCTGTGAATATGGCTTTAAATTACCCTTTTCATGCACTTCATATTGACATGAAGAAGGATTCTATCAAGTGGCAAAGCTATATCAGTCAAATGAAAATCATGCTTGAATCATATCATATGGCAGTTGTTATAAGAAATGTAAAAACTAAAGATCAAAAAGAAATGTTAGAGCGTTTAGATATTTCATATATAGAAGGTAGTTTATATAAAGAATTACCTGCACCTACATTAATTAGAAAAATAAAGGAAAATCTATGAGTATTGAAAAACTAAAAGCATATGTGGATAATTTAAATAAAGATAAAAGAAATAGTAATACCTATCGTGCAATGAGTTCTTTTGAAATGATTGAAAACGTTGACCTAATGATTGAAAGATATTTAGATCAACCTCAAATTGAAAAAGGTGCGATATTATTAGATGTTTTTGGTTTGCTGCAAGGACTGTTTGTTGCTATTGATGGCTTATATGATTTAGCCATAGGCTTAACTCAATATAAATATCATATCAATATCAATGCTAATCCAATTTTGCATGAGTTAAAGTATATTAGAAATGATATTGTAGGTCATCCAACCCATCGTACATACTTTGATGGAGGGACTGGTTTTTCTATATTAAAGACTGAAGCCATGAGTAAGGATAAAATTGTATATCATACATACATTTATTTAAAAAACAAAGTTGAGGTCAAAGAAAAAACAGTATACTTTAAAGAATTATTAGAAAATTATGATAAAGAAAAAGATATTATCTTAAATGACATTTATCAATATTTAATGCATCACGAAACAAAAACAAATATACCTGAAAAATTGTACTCTTTATATGAAACACTTAGTAAAGATACATTAGAAAAAGTGGAAGTTTTATTCAGAGAAGAATATAAAGTAAATAAGGAATCCAAGCATCGATTCTTCTGGAGAGCTAGTCTTTTAAAAACACTCATTGATTGGCATGACACTGATGAAATGATTAATCGCATTATTTTATATATCTCTAAAGTGCAAGTATCTAAGATGTATGATATGGCACTTGATATGGAACATAGAAAAGGTGCAGATTTATATACAGCACTACCTGATGTATTAAGTGATTTTTATAAATTTATGCGCAAACATGAAAAAGACGCTTTAAAATTATTAGCAAATGTTCATGATTTTGATCATCCATTACATCAAAGCGATTTGATAGCATTAATGAGTTTAAATCCACCAAAAGAAGTTTATCATTTATTAAAATATTTAAAAGAATTGAAAAGCGAAGAAAAAGTTTATTTGATTGGATCTATACTTAGAGCTTATCGACCCAAAAAGTAGAGTAAAATTTGAATATTATGTTATAATAGTCTAAGTAAGAGGTGAAATATATGGCTTGGAGTAACGAAACATTTTTAATTGGTGAAAAAGTTAAAGTTGAAAACGAAAAAGGTTATGGCGTAATTACACGTATAGACTTAGAACGTGGTTTGATTTATGTTCTATTTAGAAGAATGCGGGAAGAAGCTTTTCCTTATCCAGAAGCAATTGATCAACATATTTTAAAACCAGAGGTACATAAAAAATAAACACATAAGTGTTTATTTTTTTAGTCTTTATGGATAAGTTTAAATTATTTTGGAAAACCTTTTTCATGATGGTATGGGAAGTCATAAAAACAATGAAAACTGTAAGGGGATTAATCTCTTTATTCATTTCATATATGATTTTTCACGGATGGGCTTTATTATTTTTTATTATTGGAACTCTTACCTCTAATGCATGGTTAATTGGTGTAGGTTCATTTGTGATCCTATTTTGGTTTGGTCCAGGAACTCCAGTCATTCCCCTGATCCTTATCACAGCATTATTAATTCAACGTTATATCTTTTTTGATTCAACAAATCAGGTTAAAATAAAAGAGAAATGGCAAGAATTAAGCAAAAATAAGAAAAAACCCGATAAAAAAAATGATAACTGAGTATTTATTCACAAAATCTATAAAAATGAAGTTGATAAGAAAGATATTCATGTTAAAATATATTCATATAAACAGTATACAGGAGGATAATCATGCTTTTCAAAGAATTAAAAATAAAAAATTTAGAATTAAAAAATAGAACAGTTATGGCACCCATGTGTATGTACATGGCAGAAGATGATGGATATGTTAAAAATTTTCATTTTATCCATTATGGAACAAGAGCTATAGGTGGCGTAGGACTAATTATTCAAGAAGCTACTGCAATTGATCCCAACGGAAGAATATCACCAAAAGATTTAGGTATTTGGAGTGATAGTCATATTGATCGACTATCTGAGTTGGTTGATGTTATCCAAAATAATGGATGTAAAATGGGTATTCAAATCAATCATGCAGGAAGAAAAGCAGTAGGTGACCTGCCGATTGCACCAAGTGCAATTGCATTTAACCCACGTTATAAAGTTCCAAAAGAAATGACTTTAAAAGATATTAAAAAAGTAATTGAAGATTTTAAACAAGCTGCAAGAAGAGCTGAGGCAGCTGGATATGATTATTTAGAAATTCATGCTGCACATGGCTATTTATTATGTGAGTTTTTGTCACCAAATACAAATAAGAGAACAGATGCATATGGCGATAGAACAAAATTAATGAAAGAAGTTGTGATGGCAGTTAGAGAAGTTTGGCCTAAGGAAAAACCATTAGCAGCTAGATTTAGTGCATATGAATATACAAAAGAAGGCATTACACCAGAATGGTTAGCTGATTTAATTAATGAGTTAAAACCATTAGGTCTTGATATTGTTAATATATCAAGTGGTGGCAATGTAAGTGAACAAGAAATTAAGCTATTTCCTGGATATCAATTAGATTTTGCTAAAACAATTCGTACAAAAACTAATGTTATGACTATGGGTGGAGGTTTAATTACAACTCTTGAAATGGCAGATGCAGCAATTACTGATGGAAAATGTGATTTAGTTTATTTTGGTAGACTACTTTTAAGAGATCCTTACCATGTTATTAATAATGCAATGGATTTAGGAGACGAAGTTCCTTATCCTGAATTTTATAAAAGAGCAAAAGCATGAAAATTCTAATGCACATGTGTTGTGTTCATTGCGCCGCTTATCCTATCACTAAATTAATGGATGAAGGCAATGAAGTGTGTGGATTATATTATAATCCAAACATTCATACTGATGTTGAGTTTGAAAAGAGAGCAGATAGTGTAATTAAATTTTCAGAAATAAAAAAATTTAATGTGTTCTATTATCCTGATTTAGTTGTTGATGTTGATAGTTTAGAAGCATTGGATTTAACAAGATATGATTTAAGAATTAGAAGAACCTTTGAATTAGGTAAAGATTTAGGATATGATGCAGTTTCTACAAGTCTTCTTAGTAGTCAAGATTTAGATCATGATAAGATTTTAGAAATCGGGCATAAATATAGCAAGATGTTTGACATACCGTTTTATGATGAAGATTTTAGAGAAGGGTTTCTCAAGGGTCAAGAGATGATTGAGAAATTAGGATTATATTAAAAAACCTGTCTTTAAGCTAAAAGATTTAGAGATCATATTGAAAGTAAGCATCGTTCCTTTTTATTGATAGTTGATTAATTAGAAGGACATATAGAAAAACGATTATAGTAATTTAATTAGAGTCTTCTATTAAGACTCTTTTTATTTGAATCAATCTTTACATCTTTTTAAGCCTATGCTACTATAAGTGTATCCACTTACCATATTATATGAGGTATCTTATGATCTATTGGACCAAAGAACAAGCAAAAGCATATCTAGTCAATTATCATATGATTAACACAAAACATCACTATTCAATTAATGATGTTTTTGATCGTTTAAAATCCATACAATATGACCCTTTAAATGTTGTTGGAACAAATCCTGAATTAGTTCTACAATCAAGAGTTCATAATTTTAAAAAAGAAATGTTATACAATAACTTATATGAATCTAGAACTCTAATTGATGGTTGGGATAAACAAATGTGCATTTATCAGACAAAAGATTTTGATAAGTTCAGTCTCATCAGAGAACAAAGAGCTCAAAGTGAAATAAAAATGGCTAAACACTATCTTGATCTAGAATTTGAGCATATCATAGATGATGTTTATGAAATTATTGATCAACATGGACCCATCTTATCCTCAAAGATTAATCTTGGTGAAACAAAAGAGCATAAATGGGGACACACAAAAGCATCTTCATTAGCAATCAGCTATTTATTTCATAATGGAGTTATTGGTATAAAAAGTAGACATAATACTCAAAAGAAATATCATGTGATTGAAAAGTTGCATCCAAAGATTAAAAAAGAGAATCCTTTTACCACAAAAGAAGCCTTTATAGAATACTACTTATTAAGAAGAATTAAATCCATGGGGTTAGTTTGGAATAAAAGTAGTGTTGCGTTTAGTGGACTTCATATTAATTTAAAGAAAACTAGAGATGAATATTTAAAGAGTCTTATTAAAAAAGACTTAATTGAAGAAGTGAGCATCAACGATATGAGTGAAACATTTTACATTCCTAAAAAAGCATTAGCATATCCAGTTGATATTAAAGATCAAGTCTCGATATTAGCACCTCTTGATAATATGCTTTGGGATAGAGCATTAATTAAAAAACTTTTTGATTTTGATTATACTTGGGAAGTATATGTTCCAAAAGAAAAAAGGAAATATGGATATTATGTTTTACCTATGTTAAGAGGGTCAAACATTATAGGTAGAATTGAATTTGATAAATATAGAGCTAGTTTGCCACTAACTGTTATTAATATGTGGCTAGAACCAAATATAAAATTAAACAATGCATTAAAGAGTAAAATTGATAGTGCTTTAAAAAGGCTTACTACGTATTTGGATGCAAGTAGTTTTGATATTAAATATCCAGTGAAATAGAGATAAATTATCTCTATTTTTCTTTATATAAATTGCATGATATAATAATATTAAATATATACTTATAAGAATAAATATAGAGGTAGTTATGAAGGATATAGATGTCTTAAATGATATGTTAAAAAAACATTTTATAATAAGTGCTAATTCAAAACTAACCATAGGCATCATAGAAAATCAAAACAAGCATCTTTACTTATTTGAAAAAGATGGACAAAAACAATATCAAAATATATCATATGGACTAGGATCAATAAGCAAAACGCTAATTGCAAATATCCTTGCAAAAATGATTGAGAAAAAAGAAATATCACTGCAAGACCCATTAAATAAATACTTTCAAATGAAACACATTAAACATATGCCTACTGTATTAAATCTAGCAACACATACATCAGGCTATGCTAAGCACACGCCTATTTTTGATGTTGTGTCTTCATTATTCATTTTTGGTTTTTGTAGACGAAATATATACTTGAATAAAACCAGTAAATGGCTTGATAGATACATATATAAGAAAAAAATAAAAGTAGTTAATAAATATAGATACTCTGATTTTAATTATGCTGTGTTAGGAAGAATTATCGAAACCATTAAAAAAGATAGCTTAGAAAACATAACAAAAAACTTTCTTCACTCAGAATTAAAAATGAATGAGACCCATTTTATTAATCAGATAGAAAAGCCAAAAGATTCATGGGTTTGGAAATCAGATAATCCTTTTAGGGCAGCTGGTGGTATCTCATCAACAGCCAATGATATCTTGAAATTCCTAGCATATCAAATGGATCCAGCTCATCAATATTTATCTATTATCTACAAAAAATACTTTGTAGAGAAAAAACAAATATATACAAGCTTTTCATGGAACTCTTTTTTAGATGGAAAATATTATTGGCACCATGGTGGTATGGGATATTACAGAACTTCAATTTTATTTGATAACAAAAGAAAAATAGCAGTTGCTGTTTTTGCAAATATCAAAGGTAAAAGAATTCAAAGAATGGGTAGATTAACATCGCAGCTTTATCGATTGCTAAAAAGAAATAAAAGTAGTCTAATTGAATTTTTAGATAATTATAAAAATTCAAATATTTAACAAAGTGAAAAAAGGTGATAGATTATGAATGCAGATCAAAGAAGAAAAGCTCAACTAGCTTTTTTAAAAAGTGGAAAGAATTTCGTAATTGGTAGTTTGAAAGATTTTCCATTAAATAGTAAACAACTTATGGGTTTAGATAATAATAATGAACTAACGTTTGCATATTTAGAATGTGGATTAACCTCTATTGTTATTAATTTCGAGATTAATGGCAATAAATATAATCTAAAGAAAAAAAGATATAACATATTAGTTAAAAACGTAGACGGACAAACATCATTTTTAAATGAAATACAAAGAAGAAAAGAATTAGAAATCTTAAAGAATACAAACGATATTATAAAAAAAGGTATTGTAGATACAATTTATGCAAATCTTAATGAAGGTATTATTTTATCAAGATATATCAAAGGAGAACATATCAATCAATATTCAAATCAACAATTAAGGAATTTATTTGAATTATTTTTTGAGTTAGATATACATGGCTTTTTTGAATGGGATTTGTGCAGTGGAAATATACTAAGTACAAGTGATAATTATCATGTACTTTTTGATTTTGGCTATATGTATACTTATGATCCACTAAATGAATTTAATAGCGAAGGTCAAGGAAACCCAGAATTTAATTTAATTGAACGGTTTGAAACTAGACAATACTTGAATTATTTATCAAAATTGCCTAATGAAAAAAGAAATAAAGCATATCGAATACTATTAAAAGAAAAAGAGAAATATCTTGATAAAAAAATAAAATATTTAAAAGATCACTATGCTATACCAATGATCATAGACGAATATCAAAAACAATGTATAGATATTAAAAACATATTAAAAGATAATAAATATATTGAAGAAGATTGGATATATCATTTATATCATATGCTCAGATTAGAAATAGAAGATGATCTAAGTGGTAAATCTTGTACAATAGGAACACTCGAAAAGGTAACAAAAGTTAAACGAGTCATTAAGGACTATTATGAGCAATTAAAGCAACGAGAGTGTTTTAAAGATTTAACTGACATATCAAAAACATCAGTACTAAAATATTATGATCACAAGCATAAAGAAGTTAAAAAGTATTTATTATGATTTTTTAAGATAATGAACAGGAGAAAGAAAAATGTTTGATAAAAATAAATTAGATCGAATTAAAAAAGTTGTTAAATCCGATGAGTTTTCTGGAGTGGTTTCCATAAGAACTCAAAAAAACACAATATTAAAACTAGCCAATGGATATCTAGATATACCTAATAAATTATCTAATCAATTAGATACAAGATTTGCAATTGCATCAGGAACCAAAATGTTTACAGCTTTAGGGGTTATGAGATTAATTGAAGAAAAGAAATTAAGATTAGATGATAAGTTATTAACATTTTTTCCTAATCAATTTCCTACATATAGTGAAAAGATTACGATAAAACATTTATTAACACATACATCGGGAATTCCTGATTATTATGATGAAGAGCAAATCAAAGAATATGGTGATTTGAAATTAGATATACCGTGGTATGATTTAAAAAAACCATCAGATTATTTAGCTGTTATGCCACAAAAAGAAATGCAATTTATGCCAGGAGAACAATTCTCATATAATAACAGTGCCTTTGTTTTTTTAGCAATTATTATTGAGAAATTGACAGGAAACTATTTTTCATGGGTAGAGCAAGAAGTTTTGAATAAAGCAGATATGTCATCATCTGGATTTTTTATGCTAGATAATCTCCCGAAAAACTGTGCAAATGGATATATAAAAAATAGTCAATCACAATGGACGACTAATATTTATAAAATGCCTATAATAGCTGGTGGAGATGGTGGATTGTATACTACTGAAGAAGATTTATTTAAATTTTGGATAGCCTTATTCAAAGGTAGAATAGTCAATGAATCTACGCTTAATTTAGTTGTTTTTCCACATTATAAATCAGAAAACATGTCATATGGCTTAGGTGTTTGGTTGGAAAATAAAAATAATCAATTCATACCTGTTTTATTTGGTGAAGATCCTGGAATATCATTTGAATCTGGATATGATAAATCAAAAGATCAAGTGCATTCCATTTTATCTAACACAACAGATGGAGCATGGAAAATATCTAAATTATTATTGTAAATAATTTGTTAAATACGAAAAAAGAACATTTAGATGCCACTGTTCTTTTTGTTTTTACTTTACTGTATTTTTGTATTTTTATCTTGACACCTATTTTTATTTGCAACTTGTATAAGTTTCTCAGGAGTATCACCATCATCAGGATAGGAAGACATTCCTATCTTAGAGCATCTAGTATAAAATGATATCTAAAAATGTCTATCAAATATAGGCGTTTTTTTTAGTTATAAAATAACATAGGTATATTTAAAAATACTATTGTATAGTATGGGTATAAGAGAAAGAAGGCATATGATGGAAAAAATTGTATTTAAGAATAAATATTTAAATTTTGTCAATGACACATTTTAGTTCTTTTTATTTATTATTTTTGAAAGTATACTGCTTTAACAAAAATACTTTTATGTTTATTAAAAGGCCATTCAAACCATTGGCTTTTTTTTATGTCTTTTGATTTTATCAAATGATTCAAACCAAAATCCCCCACACCAATACCATAAGTACTGACGTAATTTAGATAAAAATCTTCCATTTTGACATCATCATTTATGACAGATTTTATTTGAGCATAGAATTGAGAATCAATATTTGCTTCAAAAATATCTGATATCACACATAAGCTAGATTTATCATTTAACAATAGACATATGTTTTTGTTAAAAGATTGTATCACTGTAGGCATGATTTCTAATGCTTGTTCTTCGATATAAGATAATAAGAATTCAGGGTAATTTAATGATGCTAGTATCTCTATATCTTTAAGGATTTGCTGAAAAAGAAGTTGTGTATATATGGGTGTAACAATGACCATATCAAATGTAGTGTCAAAAGTAAATTTGTGGTGCTTAATTTCTTTTTTTATTAAAGAAAAATATACATTAATTTCATTTTTAGATGTATAAGATATCATGTTTTTCACAAAATTATTCCAGAGATTACTATCTATTAAGCCAGTATATTCCATTTCTTTTAATATAAGTTTTTTAGAGTTTAATTTGTATTTATTTTCAACTTGTTTTAATGCATTTATATCAATATCTGAAAGAATAATTTGATCGAAGAGATGCGACAATTGGTCAAGATTGATATCATCTAAATTACCTGAACCTAAAATGATAAGGTTTTTTCGTTTCTTATTATCTAGAGCATTAAGTAAAAAAGAAGTTATCTGATTTCTATAAGTTTCCCAAAATTTAAATCTATTTTTATCAGATTGATTAAGTATTTGATTGAATTGCTTGATTGTACTCATGTAAATACACCTCATTAATAGTCTTATTATTTACATATTTTAACACATATTT
>SWCB01000252.1_pt1 | contig 12223 bp, 10 predicted proteins | sample 4692901 | NCBI WGS metagenome assembly SWCB01 (sample SAMN10267276, study PRJNA491770) | bioreactor metagenome | isolation source: DHS bioreactor inoculated with subseafloor sediment | place: Japan: off Shimokita Peninsula | collected 2006-08 | reverse complement strand
CATCTCGATAGCTCACCACCAGCCCTGACAGGTCCAGCGTTGCCGCCCAGCTTGACGGAAGCCGAATCTCTCCGGAACCACCTCCCGTTGGTGGCGCCGAGCGCCCGCCACTCCCCATGGAGCCGCCGCCGCCCGTGCCCACGACGCTCGTGAGGTTGAGCGACCCGTCCGCCCGCCGTTCCAGGTCGATCTTGCCCGTCAGGCGAATCGGCTCGATCCGCCGCTGCCCCATGACAATGTCGAACAGGGGCACCGGCACCTCGAGGGACAGGTCCGCCACCTGGGCGCCCTGCTCGTCCCACAAGCGGATCTGGTCGATCTGCTGCCCGTCAAACCAGCGCAGCTTCCACCCCGTCGCCTCAAACACCCCGCCCGTGTCCAGGTCCATCCGCGCCGTGAACAGCGAAGGCACCAACCGCGGCGCCAACCCCACCAGCGCCACCAAGAGCAGCACCAAGACCACCAGCACCACCAGGATGCGCCTGAGCCAGCGCCGAGGTGTGCGACCGGTCCGTTCTTTCGCCTTTGCTGCCATCCTGCATCCTCCCTGATCAGACGGGGCTCCATCACCCCACAAGCATAGTCACTCCCCGCCTCGCGACCCGTCGTCAAGGACCCGCGAGGCGCCCCGCAAGAAAAAGGTGTCGGATACCTTTTCTGGGCTGGAGTCTCCAGTCGCCGCCAATCAGGGCCGGAGTTTATGAACCCGGTGGACATGGCGCTGCCCCACGCCCCGAGCCGCTCTGCGGGGCGCCACCGACAGGTCGATCCACATCCGAAAAAGGTATCCGACACCTTTTTCGCCTCGCCGGTTTCGCAGTGGCGCCGATCGACAAACTGTCCAAACGCGCTAAACCGCGTCGCTTCGTGGGGTAGCAGCGGGGGGGTGCCGGGGTCGGCCATCCCCTCCGCTGCGCTTCGGGGCTAAGCACTCAGTCTCCCCTCCGTGTTCGCCGTCCCCTCCGTGGTGAGTCCTCCCGACCCCGCAACCCCCAAAAAGACCGCCCGCCCACTTGACACCGTCGAATCCGGTGTTAGAGTTGCATGTACACGCATCGGAAGGGCCCGCCATGACACCCAAGACCCAGGACTACCTCGAATGCTGCCTCTACTTCACCGCCAACTCCCTGGCCCGAGTCGTGGCCCGCATGGCCGATGAAGAATTCGGCAAGCTGGGCCTCTGCTCCTCGCACGCCTTCCTGCTCATGCTCGCTGCCGATGCCCCGGGCATCAGCCAGAAGGAACTCGCCGAGCACCTGAACCTGGCCCAGTCCACCGTCAGCCGATTCGTCGACTCCCTGGCCCAGCGCGGCTACCTGGAGAAACGGGCGGCGGGCAAGCTGGCCCAGATCCACGCCACCGAGTCCGGCAAGGCCCAACTCGAAGCCATCCACGACGCCTGGCAGGCCCTCTACGGCCGCGTCAACGACATCCTCGGTCAGACCGCCAACGACCGCCTCGCCAAGTCCACCTGTGCTGCCTACCGCAAGCTCGCCGCGGCAGAGGGCTGACTCGACCCCCAAGGCTCAGGCGTCAACGCCGACCCGGCGAACCCCGCCTCACCCCACAACCCCCACGGACCTCCACGATCCCACACCACGATTCTCACGCTACTCAACGCTTGCATGCACAAGCAACAAGCTCAGAAAGAAGCACCATGAACAAGACACTCGCCATCATCGGCCACCCGAACCTGAACCAGGGCTCACTCGCCAACAAAATCATCGTCGACCGCCTGCACGCCCAGGATGGCGTCGAGGTCCGCGATCTGGGACAGCTCTACCCCGACTTCCAGATCGACATCGAGGCGGAGCAACAAGCGCTCCTCGAAGCCGACACCATCGTCCTCCAGTTCCCCCTCTACTGGTACAGCGTCCCCGCCATCCTCAAGCACTGGTTTGACCAAGTCCTCACCTACGGCTTCGCCTACGGCTCCAGCGGCGACAAGCTGCGCGGCAAACGGCTCATCCTCTCCTTCACCATCGGCGGCCCCGAAGAGGCCTACCAGCCAGGCGCTGACAACCACACCATCGAAGCGCTGCTTCCCCCCCTCAAGCAGACCGCCATCTTCACCGGCATGGAAGTGGCCGAATCGATCTACAGCTACGGCATGATGCTCTTCCCCGGTGTCAACAGCACCGAGGAGAGCATCAAAGCGAAAGCGCACGAACACGCCGAGCGCTTGCTCGCGGCAGTCGAAGCGGTCGTACAGGTTGGTTGAACGGCGAGCGTCCCCTCGCGATGCAACCCCATCCCCATGAAGCGACGCGGCTTCGCCGCGGTTCCGCGCCCCACCTCGCTGTACCGTCGAGGCGCCAACGGATCGACACGTCGATCAAACGCGGTAAACCGCGTCGCTTCATGGGGTGGTGTCTGGGGTGCAGGACTCACCATCCCTTCTGCTGCGCTTCGGAGCTGAACACCCAGTCCCCCTCCGTGTCCGCCGTGCACTCCGTGGTGAATCCCCCCCGCACCGCCGATGCCATCGGCGGCTTTACTTGCCCGCAGGCTCGGCGGTCAACGACAGCATGCGATCGAGCGCCACCTGCGCCTGCATCGCTACCTGCGGGTGCACCGTGATCCGGTTGACCACCTTGCCTTCCGCGAGGTTGTCGAGTGCCCAGAGCAGGTGCTTCAGATCGATGCGATACATCGTCGTGCACAAGCATTGGAAGGGGCTCAGGCAGACAACATCGACATCCCGCTCGCGCATCTGTTCCGCCACGCGCGTGACCAAGTGCATCTCCGTGCCCACCGCCCACTTGCTGCCCGCCGGCGAGTTCTCGATCGTCTTGAGGATCTTGCCGGTCGAGCCCGTGATGTCGCAGAGGTCGACGACTTCCTTGCTGCACTCCGGGTGCACGATGATCTGCCGGTCCGGCTCATTCTCGCGGAAGTGCCGCACGTGCTCCGGTCGAAAGAGCTGGTGCACCGAGCAGTGGCCCTTCCAGAGGATCACTTTGGCGTCCAAGAGCGCTTCGTAGGTCGTGCCGCCCAGGCGGTGCCCCTCATCGAGCGCCTTGGGATCCCAGACGGTCGTCTGCGTCTCCACATCGATGCCGTAATCGTGGGCGGTGTTGCGCCCCAGGTGCTGGTCGGGGAGGAAGAGCAGCTTGATGTCTTCGCCTTCCTTCACCGGCTCCGTGCCGCCCGCCATGGCCCACTCGAAGACGCGCTCAGCGTTGGAACTGGTGCAGACCGCGCCGCCATGTTCGCCGCAGAAGGCCTTGATGGCAGCGGTCGAGTTCATGTAGGTGATGGGGATGATCCGCCCCGCCCAATCGAGCTTCTTCAGGGCCTTGTGGATCGTCTCCCAGGCGAGGACCGTGTCGTCGTAGTCCGCCATGTCCGCCATGGAGCAGCCGGCGCTCAGGTCGGGCAGGATCACCTGGACCTCGTCATCCGTGAGGATGTCCGCGGACTCCGCCATGAAATGCACGCCGCAGAAGACGATGTACTTGGCCCCCAGCTCCTTGACCCGCTCCGCCGCCATCTGGCTGAGCTGGAAGGAATCCCCGGTGAGGTCGGCGTAGCGGATGACATCATCCTGCTGGTAGTGGTGTCCCAGGACGATGAGGTCGGAGCCGAACTCGGCCCGCCGCGCCTCGATGGCCCGGTGCAGGTCCGCATCGTTCATCCGGTGGTACTGCTCAGGAAGTTGTGGCTGCCACAGCATGTCGCGGGCCTCGGCTTGGAGGGGATTCGGAGCGGGGAACAGGGAATCCTAGTCGAGGGGAGGGGGGAGGGGTAGCGCAACTTCCATGCGTGACCCGAGGAATCGAGGTGGGACACTCCAACCGACCCCCGGCAGGGTATCTGCCGCGACCATGGTGTGGATGTCTGCGCAGGGGACCACGGCGCGACCAACAGTCGCGGCTTCGTGAGGGGATCGCTCAATCGGGAAGACTCGCAGCGAGCCGGGTTCAGAGGACACATGGGTAAGGTGCGATGCAGACGCTTGGCAGTACGCCGCGCTCAATGCGCTGCCCTACCCAAGCAGTCCGAGAATCGTCTCGCGGTGAGCGTTGCTCGATTCGGAGAGCGCCATGAGCGACGCTTGCCCCAGCACCTCCGCCCGGGCTGCCCTAGCTGTCTCGGCGGCGTAATCCGTGTCGTTGATCTGCGAGACTGCGGCGTAGGTGTTCGTCAGCGCCACGCCCGTGCTACGAATGTGCGACTGCAGGCTGTTCTCAAACGAGCCGAGCTTGCCGCGCATCGTGCTGACTTGCGACGCTGCCGCTGCGATCACCTTGCCTGCGACCGAGGTGTCGCCGACGTGGCTGCCGCCCGTGGCGAGATCCGCCAGGCTCACATCGATGTCGCCGCCGGCGGTGAGTGTGCCCAGCGCCCGGGCGGACATGGTGTCGATCGTCAGCGAGTCGCCGGCGACGCTGAGCGACAGCCCGCCGTCGAACAGCTTCTCGCCGTTGAAGGTGGCGGTGCTGGTGATACGATCGATCGACTGGATGATCGAGTTCATCTCGATCTGGTTGGCTTCCCGCTCCGCGTCGGACATAGCCCCGGTGTTGGCGTTGGCCACGGCCAAGCCCTGCAACTCGGCGAGCTGATCCGACACCTCGCCCAGGGCGGCGTCAGCCGTGGCGGCGACGTGTTGCGAGCGCTCCGCCGCCCGCGACTCCGCTTCCAGGCTGGCGATCATGGCGTTGAGCTGCTCGGCACTGATCAGGCCGGAGGGATCATCCGCAGCGCGGTTGATGGCCTTGCCGGTGGCGAGATGCTGCAGCGAGTTGCCCAGCTCGAGCATGTTCGCCTGGTGCGCGTGCAGGGCCGGCATGCTGCTGGTGTTCGTGATGGATTCCACACCGACCTCCTTGTGCCACAGTTCGGGCCGATCGCACGGCCGCAGGGGAAGAGTCGAATTGCCCCTGGTCCCGTGCAACGAGATTCGCTGACTCGACGGTCCGATACCCCGCGACTGCCGGTACAACCCCCACACCCAACCCCCGCGCCCCCTCCTTATCGCTCGGTGAACACACCGGGGGCCGCCCACCCGTGTCGAACGACTCGTGCTCGACGCCCCGGGCGCGCGACACAGAAGGTGTCGAAACAGAAAAGGTGTCGGATACCTTTTTCGTTCGCGCCTAAGAAAAGGTATCCGACACCTTTTTTCGGGCGCTGGCCGGTCGCGCCGCCGATCGCCCGGGGCGCACCACCGACACGACACCGCGGCCACCGGTCGCGGCCTCCTGAGGGGAGGGGCCGATTGGGGGAGGGAAACTCGTGGGGGCGTGGGGGTGGATCAGGCCGCCTGCGGCTGGCTCGCGGCTTCCTCGATCGCCTGATCGATCTGGGCCTCTTTCACGTTGCCGCGTGCGAAACGCACCGCCACGGACTGGCTCAGGTAGTCGATCGCGGCCACGCGCACCACCTTGCCCGTCACCAGCTCGTCACTGCTGATCAGGCCCGGCGTCAGGGACCAGTCGATCGCCACCTGCACCTCATCGCCCGCCGAGATCGGATGGGTGCGATCGAGTTTCACCAGGGCCCCGGACTGGGAGAGGTTGCAGGTCTCCGCGGGGGCGTACTTGTGAGAGCGGCAGTTCAGCACCTTTGCAGCCCGCACCACGGTCACTCGTTCGGCTCGGCGGCGATCTGTCAACATCAGCGTATCTCCAGCCTGGGAAATCCTCGTATCTGCTTCTGCTATCGGTCCTTCGCCGCCACCTCGACGGCAGAAAGGGCAAAAAAGTGCCTGGAGGTCCGAGAATAGCCGTCCGAGAACCCCCTCAGCCAGCCGGAAGCACCGCGGAAGCGCCGCCGGCTCACTCAGCCCCCGCACCTTAACGACCTCTTGGGGGGTATCCCGTCAGCGTCACTGAGATCAACCGGCCCTGACGCGCTCCCACGCCAGATCCGCACAGGCGCAAACTACCCAATGTGAAAAACGCGCTACGAGCGCGTTTCCGGGGGCGAGCGCGTTTCCGGGGGTACCCACAAAAACGCGCTACGAGCGCGTTTCCGGGGCCCCGCTCAGTCAGTCCCCGCACCTTAACGACCTCCTGGGGGGTATCCCGTCAGCGTTGCCGACGTGAATTGGCCCTGACGTACTCCCGGGCCAGATCCGCACAGGCGCAAACTACCCAATGTGAAAAACGCGCTACGAGCGCGTTTCCGGGGGCGGCGTGGGCCGGGATTCCAACCTTGCCCCGGCTGCCACGCCAGCGCGGCCCGGGTATCCTCAGGACATGGCTGATTCGGTCTTCAAACGCGCCCCCGCCAAGGTGAACCTGGCCCTCTCCGTCGGCGCCCCCGACCCCGCCGCGGCCGGCCTGCACCCCATCTGCTCCTGGATGGTCACCGTCAACCTCTTCGACGAGCTCGAGGTCATCCGGGCCCACCCGGACAACATGTCGCTCTACTCGATCGATTGGCACGAGGATGCCCCGCGCCGCAGCGACATCGACTGGCCCATCGCCACCGACCTCGCCGTCCGGGCTCACCTCGCCCTCGAGACGCACGTCGGCGGCAGGCTGCCCCTCCGCCTCAAGCTCCGCAAACGCATCCCCGTGGGCAGCGGCCTCGGGGGCGGCTCCAGCAACGCAGCAGCCATGCTGCACGCCTGCAACGACCTCTTCGATCTCGATCTCGACGACGACACCCTGCTCGGCCTGGCCATGGGGCTCGGCAGCGACGTCGGCTTCGCCCTGCAAGGCGGCTCCGCCCTCGTCGCGGGCTTCGGCGAGACCATCGAACCACTCGATTACCAACCGCAGCATCTCGTCCTCATCCTGCCGCCCTTCGCCTGTCCAACGGGCCACGTCTACCAGGCGTTTGATTCGCTGGACCTCGACGGCACCGTGGAAGCGGAGCGCGTGCGTGAGTTGGCGACCGAACCCCTAAACGAGATTGGCCCCTTCAACGATCTGACCGAACCGGCCTGCCATGTCGCCGCGGATCTGGCCGCGGTCATCGACGAGGTCGCGGATCTTGCGGAAGCGCCGGCCCACCTGTCGGGCAGCGGGTCCGCGCTCTTCGTCGTCTGCAATGACGAGTTGCACGCGGAAGCCCTGGCCCAGGCCGTGCGCGAGCGGTTGGGCTACGCCGCGGTCCCCGTGCGTTCTTGCGAAGTGGGGTAGTCGAACAAGCCCACGGATTGGAATCCGTGGGCTTTGAATCCGTGGGCTTTGAATCCGTGGGCCTTGGTTCCCTGGGCCCTACGGGAGTTGCTCGTTTGGCCGCGGCCCCAGGTGTATTCACGTGGGGCTACGTTAGCCCCCGGTGAATACACCGGGGGCCTCACCGGCGCTACCCCAACAACTTCGCCAGCGCTGCCCCCGGGTCCTCTTCCTTCAGCAGCGACTCACCCACCAGCACGATTCGCACATCCTGCTCGCGCAGGATCGCCAGATCCTCCGCGGTGCGAATCCCCGATTCCGACACCACGTGACTGCGATCCGCGATCTTGCTCACCATCCGCAGCGTGTGCGACAGGTCCGTCTCCATCTTCGTCAGGTCGCGGTTGTTGATGCCCAGAAGCACCCGCTTGGGCTGCATCTCTACCAGGAGATCGATCACCCGCTCCAGGTTCTCTTCGCTGTGCGTTTCCAGGAGCGTCGTCAACTCCAGCGACTCAGCCAACTCCAGCAGCACCGAGATCTGCTGGTCGTCCAGGCACTCGGCGATAAGCAGGACCGCATCCGCCCCCGCCGCCCGTGCTTCGTTCACCTGGTAGGAATCGATCAGGAAGTCCTTGCGCAGCACCGGCAGGGAGGCCGCCTCCTTGATCGCTGCGATGAAGTGAAGATCCCCGCCGAAGAACTCCGGTTCGGTGAGGCAACTGATCGCCGCCGCCCCGTTCTTGTCATACTGTTCGGCAATGCGGACCGGATCGAAGTCAGCTCGAAGGACGCCCGCGGAAGGGCTCTGCCGTTTGATCTCAGCGATGACCGCCGTCGCTTTGGGCCCGGTCTTGTCGCGCACCGCCTCGAAGAAATCGCGGGGCGGCTCCGTCTCCAGCGCCTTGGCGGCCATGTCGACGGGGCTGACCCGCTGCTTGGCGGCGTCCACGCGCTCTCTGGTACGTTCAAGTATGGAATCGAGAATGCTCATCCGCGCTGCGTGCTTTCTGCTGGTGCTGCTCGGGTCGTCCTCGCTGGTTATAGCACAGACCCCGCAGGCCGGCCCGGCGGGCGGCGAGGTCGATTCGCAGTCCGGCCTCCTCCGGCTCGTCGTCTGGGGCGTCATCGGCGCGCTCAGCCTGCTCCTCTGCCTGCGCTTTCGCTTCCTGGGACCGACCTGTTTCGAGCGCCCGACCGCGCCGGTGCGTCGCTGGCATCCGGTGCTCTATCTCGCCGTCTTCATTCTGGCCCTGCTTGCACAGATGCTCGCGACCGGCGTTGCCGTCAGCGTCATGGGCCTGCCGCAGGCCGAGGCCGCGACGTCGACCTTCGTGGAGGACGGCGCTGTCCCTGGCCCTGACTTGGACGACGCCCCTGCCGACCACGCCCAAGCGCCGCAGGAGACGATTCGGCAGAGCGCCCTTCTGGCCCTCGCCTCGCAAGCCGGGGCGCTCGTCGTCCTCTTCGCGCTCTACGCCGCCACCAGGAAGGATCTTGGCCCGCCCTGCGAGCCGGTCGTCGAGGAGGCGGCAAAAGCCACCGCTCCTTCGGCCGAGAGGTCGACCTGGCAGCGCCTGCCCCGGCCGCTGCGCCTCTTCGCCATCGGCCTGCTGGGTCTGGCGCTGACCTATCCCCTCGCCCAGTTGGCGGGCTACCTCGGGGCCTGGGTGCAGTACCTCTCGACCGGCGAGCCGCCCGGGAAGCTGAGCCACGCGACCCTGCAACTCCTGTCAGAGGCCCGGGCGGATGAAGCGCTCTGGGTGGTGCTGCTCAGCGTCACCGTCGTGGTGCTCGTCCCTGCCCTGGAAGAGCTCATGTACCGCTTCGGCCTGCAGGGGTCGATCGTCCGCCTGACTGGCAGCCGCGGCGCTGCCATCTTCGCCACAGCGTCCCTCTTCGCCTTGCTGCACCTGGGGGCGGTGCCCGCCTCGGCCGTGCCGGCGTTGGTGGTGCTGGGCATCGGGTTCGGCGTGGTCTACGAGCGGACGGGCTCCCTCACCGCCGCCATCGTCATGCACGCCGGCTTCAACGCCCTGAACCTCGCCGCCCTCTTCTTCATCTGAGCCAAGAACGCACCCGACACCCTCCCTTGCCGCCCCAAGTTAGCCCCCGGTGAATACACCGGGGGCCGCACATCCGCAGACGAAAAAGGTGTCGGATACCTTTTTCCGAAAACGGTATCCGACACCTTTTTCAGGGCGACTTTCGTCCCGGCCCGGTTGCCGCTACAACCGCAGGCCACGCAGGCGACTCCCGGCCTGTATCCACGACCCGAACATCCCCGCTCCGCCGCCGCCCCCGGCAGCACGACCAGACAGCGAAGACACGACCCATGACGACCGCTACCAGCAGCAAACCGCGAATCCTGACAGGCGACACCCCCACCGGACGCCTCCACCTCGGCCATTGGGTCGGCAGCCTCGAAAAACGCGTGGAAATGCAGGAGGAGTACGACTGCTACTTCATCCTCGCCAACATGCACGCCTTCACCACGCGCGCTGAACAGCCGGATGAGATCCGCAGTGACACCCTGGAGATCGTCCGCGACTACCTCGCCGCCGGCATCGACCCGAAGCAGTCCACCATCTTCCTGCAGACCGAGATCCCGGCGATCGCCGAACTCACCTGGTACTACGCCATGCTCCTGGGCTACGGCCGGCTCATGCGCAACCCCACCATCAAGACCGAAATCGAGATCAAGGGTCTGGGCGACAAGTACAGCTTCGGCTTTCTCATGTACGCCGTGGGTCAGATCGCTGACATCCTCGCCTTCCGCCCCAAGTACGTGCCGGTCGGCGAAGACCAGGTGCCCCACATCGAAATGACCCGCGAGATCGCTCGCCGATTCAACCAGGTGTACAGCGGCATCGATCCCAACAAGGTCGACGATGCAGCCCAAGTAGAAGCGGGGGGCGTCTTCCCCGTCCCCGAAGCGCTCGTCGGCCGCGTCGCCCGCCTCGTGGGCACGGATGGCAAGAACAAGATGAGTAAGTCGCTGAACAACTGCATCTACCTCAGCGACACACCCAAGCAAGTGAAGAAGAAGGTCAACAAGATCTTCACCGGCAGGCAAAACCCCACCGACCCCGGCGATCCTGACAATGCCCTCTTCGAGTACGTCACCGCCTTCATCCCCGAGGAAGCGCGCATCGCGGAACTCAAGAAGCGCTACGCTGAGGGTGACAACATTGGCGATGGCGAGATCAAGGCGGAAGTGGGGGAGGCGATCAACGCCTTGCTCGAACCCATGCGCCAGCGCCGGGCCCAGTACGAAGGTGATGATGCGGTGATTATCGACATCCTCCGCGACGGCTGCCGCCGCGCGAATGCGGTCGCCGAAGAAACCCTGGCGATGGCGAAGGAAGCGATGCGCCTGAACTTCTTCCCCCGCGACCTCACCTGCGGCTGACACGCACTTAGCCCCCGGTGAACACACCGGGGGGCCGCACACCCGTGACAAACGATTCGCATCCAGCGCCCCCGGACGCCCGGCCCCACGTGTCTTCACGTGGGGCTAACTACGCAAAGCACCACTCACCACTTAGCCCCCGGCGAGTCGCCGGGGGGATCGCCACGCAGGCACGTAATCGCCATTCGCAGGAATCCCCCGGGCCTGAATGGCCCGGGGCTAACAATCGTGGTCGAGTCGGCGGGGACTCACGTCCCGCAACCGTAGTCGGCGAGGAGAATACCGAGGTCGGCTTGATCAGTGTCGCCGTCGCCGTCGAGATCCCCACCGTCGCCATAGTCGTAGTAGCCGAGCAGAATCCCAAGGTCGCCCTGATCGGTGTCACCGTCACCGTCGAGATCGCCGAGGCAGATGGGCGTCAACAGGAATGCCTGTCGTTGACCGTCGCCATCAGCGAGTTCTCCTGTTCCCACGATCTCGTTGTGGTCGTTTAGGTAACGCAGACTCAGACTGTCGAATTCCACTCCCGGCTTAAGCAGGTGGTCGAACCGATACATCACATTGTCGAGATAGAGGTAATACTCGCGGTCAGTGTCAATCAGAACCGTCCCAGAGTCATTGATGGCGAGACCTGCTGATGAACCCAGCCCGGGATCAGGATGGAGGCTGATGATCTCATCATCACGCAGCAGGAACGCATGAGTGGTCCCTTCATGGACACCCTTACCAACAATGTCACCACTCGCATTGATGTCCGCCGCCTCAATTAGCGTCCAATCCGAATCGGGTGGAAGGTGATCGTTCAGATCCTGGATGCCGGCGACGTTGTCCCAGATAAACGGATGATCGGCACCACCAGCGGTCTCAGACGTTCCCACCACGACACCGTGGTCGCTGATCGCGCGTGCCTCGCTCCTCTCACCACCGAGCGTTCCGATGAAGTGCAGTCCGCCCACCGGATGCCAGATCGCTGCGACGCCGTCGAATGTGCTCCCGCCAATGACGTCGTGGTTGTTGATGCATCGCCCCCAGAGCGGAACACTTGTGTTCTGGCTACCGTCCCAGAAGAGGGTCCCCTCATAGTAGTTGTACCACACCGCGTGTCCCAGATCGTTGACGTAACAGCCCCAGCCGCGAACCCCTAGGTAGGGGCCGTTCCAGATCCACACACTGTACGAGTGCGAGGTGGAGAACCCGACCTGTGGCACATTGTTCATCGAGTCCGGTATGGCGTTCGGGTCATCGTCGATGATCGTTACGTCGTACACCTGGTCCATGGCGGCTGTCGGAGCCTGGCCGAAAGTCACGACTGCCGCTGCGATGGCGTGCGTGAGTCGCTTCATGGCCGATATGGATCGTATCGTCGTAGCGGTTGGGCGCAGGCACAACATAGCAATCCTCCCTGGGGGGAGCGGAGTCGCTCTTCCTTCAATCTACGCGTGATTCGGAGAGAGGCGAACGGGAATCGGAGGGATTTGGCTGGAAACGGCTTTGCAGGGGCCGCGAAAGGGGGGCGTCCGGAGCGCGACGGTCGAGTCAGTCCCCCGTCGGGGCGGATCCAGGGCTCCCCTCGGGTTTCGGGAGTCACGCGCCCACGACCCTCGCCCAACGGGAGAGGGTGGGCGAAGCGGGCGGCTGGCAGCGGCAAGGGGGATAGAGAGCCGGGTGAGGGGGAGGCGTCCGCGATATCGTGCGCCCTTGCTTGAACAGCGCTTCGCCCCTCACCTCGCCTGGC
>SWCB01005177.1_pt1 | contig 12239 bp, 10 predicted proteins | sample 4692901 | NCBI WGS metagenome assembly SWCB01 (sample SAMN10267276, study PRJNA491770) | bioreactor metagenome | isolation source: DHS bioreactor inoculated with subseafloor sediment | place: Japan: off Shimokita Peninsula | collected 2006-08 | reverse complement strand
TCAGCAGGTTCTGGCTATTAGCAGTAAGTGCGAAGTGTTCTTTGAAAAAATCATTGATTAGGTCTGAGTTGCAGACGAGATAAACATTAAACGTAATATATCTGTCTGTAAACATTTTTATTGCAATAAAACGTGATAAAAATCACACCAAACATCAACTTACCAATAACGCATTGATTTTAAAGGTTTAAACTGCAACCCCTCTCCTGCCCACCCTTCCCTATCTTTGTAATAAAATATCTATTTCTCGTTTATGCACACTTATCTCAACACCATGACCGGATTAACACTCAAATTATTACTCAATTATTTCGAACAACTTGAACTAAAAAACACCATAGAAAGAGACCTAAATCACACCTATTATGAATATCAACACGCAGACAAGCTGCGTTAAACAAATTAAAACAACTCATAAAAGGGAAAATAATGAACAAAACAATCGCAAGCCTCATCGTTGCAACAACTCTTTTTTCAGGCTCAGCACTTGCAAGTGTCAATCAAGGTCTAAACCTGATTGTTACGCCACAGAAAGGCGGAGCTTGGGTAATAGTAGAAAAAGATGGCGCACCTCAAGCAGGTTTAGACGTTACTGTTAAAGGCGGTCAAAAACAGCACTACACCACATCTGAATCTGGCCGAGTATTTGTATATAGCTCATTTGAGGCGGCTCGTTCAATGACATTCGAAGTTTCTGATGAAGATGGCACTACAGTTTCAACTCAGCGTTTTATTTCATCTAACCGTTCATAACAATATGGATCTATGCATACCAAAATACAGCACTTAACACCCTAACTTGTCGCGATAAAAGGACTTTAATCGCGACTGTTGTACGCCATAAATATGAATAACTTCACAACATTAATTCATTACTTCTATACTATTAAGCATGTTCCATTTGCCTTTTACATCAGTTATTACTTCTGTTTAAGCCAAATAGATATTACCCGCAGTCAAAGGAAGGATGACGACATGCACCGAATTCCACCTACTCTGCCAGACAACAGATTAATGCTGTCTTGCTGGTACAACCAAGATTTTCGCCTGAGCCACGACTTCCCTTCCGCATAAGCCTTATTGCATCTATTTTTATTAACTTAGCAAATACATGCATCTTGTTATCTAGCGCGCTTGTACACCAACAAGCCAATTCAAAAGTACCAACAGCGCTATGCTTTAGATAAGCATTACTGTTGATCATTTATTGAATCCGTTATTGCCATTTTTATTATTAATAAAGTAGAAGAAAAACAATCGGCATAACGGCTGTTATTGAGGCTATATCAATGAAACGTATACCAGAACCGTTCCGCATTAAAATGGTTGAATCTATCCGTATGACAAACGAAGAAGATCGACGTGAAGCCTTAATTGAAGCGGGTTATAACCCCTTTATGTTAAGAAGCGAAGATGTTTATATCGATCTACTGACTGATTCAGGCACAGGCGCAATGAGTGATGTGCAATGGGCTGGCTTAATGATGGGAGACGAATCTTATGCCGGAAGCCGCAACTACTTTAATTTATGCGATGCTGTAAAACATTTCTTTGATTACAAACTGACGGTTCCAGCTCACCAAGGGCGCGGTGCAGAGCAAATATTATTTCCGTGCTTAATAGAGCGAATGAAAACAGTACGTGGTGGTGATAAACCCGTCTTTATATCGAATTACCACTTCGATACAACCGCCGGTCATATCGAGCTTAATGGCGGTAAAGCTATTAATGTACTGACTGAAAAAGCGTTTGATACTGAAACGTATGACGACTGGAAAGGAAACTTCGATCTCGATAAATTGCAATCAACCATTGAAATCTATGGCTCACACAATATTGCTGCCATTATTACCACGATCACATGTAACAGCTCGGGCGGGCAACCCGTTTCAATGGCTAACATGCGTGCGGTATACGAGATTGCGAAAAAGAATGATATTCCCGTTGTGATCGATTCGGCACGTTATTGCGAAAATGCCTACTTTATAAAGCAACGTGAACCTGAATACGCCGATACATCCATTCTCGAAATTATTCGCGAAATGTACCGTTATGGCGACATGTTAACGATGTCTGCTAAAAAAGACCCTATGGTCAATATTGGGGGCTTATGCTGTATTCGTGATCATGAAGATCTTTTCCAAGCAGTACGAACACGTTGCGTTCCTATGGAAGGGTTTGTTACTTATGGCGGAATGGCTGGACGTGATATGGAAGCCCTCGCCCGTGGTTTATATGAAGGTGCTGATGAAGACTTCCTTCACTACCGTATTGGCCAAGTGGAATATTTGGGTGAACGTTTACGAGAAGCAGGGGTACCCATTCAATACCCAACTGGCGGCCATGCTGTCTTTGTCGACGCGACCAAAATTTTACCTCATATCCCCAGTGAACAATTCCCTGCTCACGCATTATGTAATGAACTCTATTTAGAATCTGGTGTACGAGCCGTCGAGATTGGTTCGTTATTACTGGGCAGAGATCCTGAAACAGGTAAACAAAAAGAATCGCAATTAGAATTAATGCGCCTAACTATTCCACGTCGTGTATATACCAATGATCACATGGATTACGTTGCCGATGCATTAATCGCAGTCGCAAAGCGAGCCAGTGAAATCCGAGGGCTAACGTTTGAATATGAACCGCCAGTATTACGCCACTTTACAGCTAAATTAAAACCCATTGAGTAAGTTTTGTTTGTAAACTAAATACAAGGTACATAATGAGCTATTTCATATAGAAATAGCTCATTACTAATGAAGCCAGAGTAACAGCAGCGAATAAACGCCTTATACGTTAAATTACTTTAACTTAAATTGATTTACGATCGCCGCCAGCTGTTCGTTGCTACTTGCAAGGTTACGCGTACTATCCATGGTTTGTGTACCATTCTCGGTAAGCTGACCAACCATGTCCTGAATTGCCGTCATATTGCGATTTATCTCTTCACTTACCACGCTTTGCTGCTCTGCAGCCGCAGCAATCTGGATCCCAAGATCATTAATTTTGACCACTGATGTCGCCATTGAATCTAGGCTATCGTTTACGTTGGAAGTCGTGTCAGCAGTTTCTTGACAGCGACGCTTGGTGTCGTCCATAGCCGTAACGACTGAGCTTGTTCCCTTGTGTAACTTACTCAACATTTCGTTAATTTCAGATGTACTCTGCTGGGTTCTTGCGGCCAAAGCTCGTACCTCATCAGCTACGACCGCAAAACCACGTCCTTGCTCTCCGGCACGGGCTGCCTCGATAGCTGCATTCAAAGCTAATAAGTTAGTTTGATCGGCAATCTCACCAATAACACTAAGCACAGAACCAATTTTTTGAGCATCATCACTCATGGCTTGAATATTGAGAGCCATGGCATCAACTTCATCAACCAAGGCGGCTACACTGGTTACGGCACCGTCAACCACACGTTTAGATTGCTCTGCTTCATCACTGGTATTTTTCGTAAATGCCGCAGATTGAGAAGCGCTTTGCGATACACTGTCTGCCGTCGAACTCATTTCATTTACTGCGGTTACCACCTGATCAGTTTCTACAGAGTGAGAGGCTAAGACGGTATCGTTAAGCTCGGTCTGGATCTTGAGTTGTTCGATACCTTCTGAAATATGTTCGCTAGATTGGGATACTTCCAGCATCATCGCTTGTAAGTTGCCGATGAAGGTATTTACAGCTTCTGCGATTTGGCCCAGATCATCCTTGGTATACACATCAAGGCGTCGGGTAAGATCACCATTGCCTTGTGATAACTCGACTATTGTGCTTTTTAACGCAAGAATTGGTCGATACAGCCGATTCAACACAACCAAAATAATCGCGGAAGCAAAGAGAATCAATAACCCAGCAGTGAATAAAGATGTTTCCAACGCCTCATCGACCTCTGCGTAAGCCATTGATTTATCAATACCTACTAACAGGTGCCAGTGGGTCTCTTTATCAAGTTCAACAGTTTGAAAGTAAGCTATTTTTTCAATACCACCTAAGCTGTAGTTAAAAATTCCACTAGCGCTAGTAAGAACTTTACGCTCTAGTTCTGCTAATTCGGGGAAGTCAGACAGTTTCGTTTTACCGGGAACATCGACTTCGCCAGTTGAAGCGATGGTTGTACCCTGGTTGTCATATAAACCAGTCATAGCTCCTGGGAAGGGAGACTGATTAACAACATCGGTAAGAAGGCTCAATTCTATATCGGCAAGTAAAACACCACGAAACTTATCTCCATCGAAAAAGGGTTCTGCAATGCTGACCATCAGGTTGCCCGAAGATGACCCGGTATAGATACCAGTAATTACTGTGCTACGCTTCTGCTTGGCAGACTTATACCAACCTCGTGTACGCGGATCATAAATAAATACACTGCGCATACCACTTTGAGCCCCATAAGAGCGGCCGTCCTCAAAGCCAACGACGATATCTGATGATTGGGTGGCGTTTGCAATTTGCTTAACCATTAAAGCGAGTTGCATATCACCGCGATCAGTCGCGAAGTCTGGCGCTGTTGCAATAACACCTTCTTTAATGGTATTAAACCAGTCTGTAATCTTATCTGACGAACTACTAATTTTAAGCATTGAGTATTCATCAACATTGCTCAGGATTGAGGTTGAAAGTTGACGATAGGAAAGAGAGGTCGAAATTGCTAAAGAAGCAGTTAATAATAAAACGACAACCGCGATAATACGGCCCTTAAAACTAGATAATATATTCACGTAATCCTCATACTCTTAAATACGTTTTGTTATAATTATTAATAATTTTTTCATCGCGTGATGGTTATGAGCTTATATTCATAACTAACAGCGTTATTGTAAATAATCCAGCCTTAGCCAAGACTTTAAATTTCATTATTTTTATTAATTATTTTATATGGTAAATCTCAATAAACGACGAGAACCTCAGCGACATACTACAATTTGAACTCGCTTTTTTCGTTGTGGAAATAGCCATAATTGACTAGCGAAGCAGTATCAGCTACCAAGCGCAACATAGTTAGTTAGAATCAAAGCATAGAAACCCATCCATACAATTGATTATAAGAACTAAAGCTTATAAAAAAAGTGACGCTTCTCACGCATGGGAGTGTTTTCAATGAAAAGCGAAAATTATATACATCCGAAATACATATTTATCGTGCCAGAAGAAAAATATCTTCTATGACAAAATTGCAGTAATAGGTATTGATTCAATGGGGAGTTTTGGGTGCGAAAGCGTGTTATCTATATTAGAAATTAGCTCACATTAAAAAATCACCAAAAAAAATTTCTTCGATTGCTGATGAATATCTCAAATAACTTTTAAATATATAAATATTTATTTAACAAAATTAAAGCAATAAGATTTTAATATCACCGATTAAACATAACATTTATTAATAGAGCGTGGACATTATTTATTAACCTTAAATGTAGAATTCATTTTTATGCAAAATAATATCAACCATAGTAGTATTCGCAATTTCCATTGGGGTTTTGCTGCCAATATCTATATCCAAGTTACCTCAAGATGCTCGTTTCAGCGAAAATTTGAGGTCGCTTGGGTATATGCTTACACGCACCAATTAAGTGCGAACTCATTATTCACCGCACCAATATGGACCGAAAATCAGTGTTGCATATTAAGCGGTATATTTTAAAAACACTCTTCTCTTTATTTCTAATGCACGAATTACGTGCGCTATAAACAATCACAGCCTTTTCAAAAACAAACAGTTACCACTATCAATATGTATATGCACCAATATGACACCCCATTATGGTTCATACTGGCATAAAATATGCTTGATACACAATTAGCATATTTCATGCATATAACAAATAGAAATACCCAAACACAATATTAATGTACAAGGATGTGGTGACGTTTGTGGACAATATTAGTCATGCTGTAGAAACACTGGTTCAAAGTTCTGACACTTTGTTTATTCTATTAGGTGCGATCATGGTACTTGCCATGCACGCAGGGTTTGCATTTCTAGAAGTCGGTACCGTTAGACAAAAAAACCAAGTGAACGCTTTAGTCAAAATTATTGCTGATTTTGGATTTTCTGCGATTGCTTACTTCTTTATTGGTTACTGGGTCGCGTACGACGTCACTTTCTTCTCAAGTGCAGAGCAGTTAAGTGCGATTAATGGCTACGAATTAGTGAAGTTTTTCTTCTTAATGACGTTTGCAGCAGCCATTCCCGCCATTATTTCTGGTGGTATCGCAGAACGGGCTCGCTTCTACCCCATGCTCGTTGCATCCTTTTTTATCGTCGCTTTTATCTACCCGTTTTTCGAAGGCATCATGTGGAATGGTAATTACGGCTTCCAAAATTGGTTAACCGAAACATTTGGTTTTGGGTTCCATGATTTTGCGGGCTCAGTCGTTGTGCACGCTGTTGGTGGTTGGATAGCCCTGATTGCCGTTGCCATGTTGGGTATTCGAAATGGTCGCTACCGTGGTGGACGTTTAATTGCCTTTGCCCCATCTAATATTCCTTTTCTCGCCTTGGGGGCTTGGATTTTAACCATTGGTTGGTTCGGCTTTAATGTTATGTCGGCACAAACAATGGGCAGTATTAGTGGCCTTGTTGCAGTAAATACGTTGATGGCGATGGTTGGCGGTATTCTTACGTCCCTTTTTGTTGGAAAAAATGACCCAGGTTTCATTCACAACGGTCCTTTAGCGGGTCTGGTTGCTGTATGTGCGGGTTCTGATCTTATGCACCCCATTGGCGCCTTAGTTACTGGTGCTATTGCCGGTGCGCTTTTCGTATGGCTATTTACCTATATTCAAAACCGTCTTCATCTTGATGATGTACTAGGTGTATGGCCACTTCATGGCGTATGTGGTGCTTGGGGTGGTATTGCCGCGGGTATTTTTGGTAGTGAAGCATTCGGTGGTTTAGGTGGTGTGAGTTTAGCAAGCCAAGTCATAGGTACACTGGCTGGTATTGCTATTGCTGTTATCGGCGCTTTCATTGTTTACGGTATCATCAAAAAAACCGTCGGCTTACGCTTAACTGACGAAGACGAATACAAAGGTGCTGATTTAGCTATCCACAAAATCGGGTCTGTTAGCGACGATTAAAAATCCAAGAACAATAGCCCAAAATAATATAAGTTGAAAATATAAAAATCATTCAATGAGCCACACACAACGTGTGGCTTTATTTGTTGTACGTAGTAGCACTATTTCGCGACGACCATCACATCTAAACCGACTCTAAATTGTATGCTTGTTTCACTTTTGCGACGATGTGATCTATATAATTAGGATGTCATAATGATTACAGTAGCCTTAGTTGACGATCACCTTATGGTACGTTCCGGTTTTGCTCAGTTGCTTAATGTCGAATCTGATATTGAAGTAAGGGGTGAATATGGTCGTGCAAGTGAAGCCTATACAGCATTGTCAGTGTCTGATATCGATGTTGCGGTTATTGATATCTCAATGCCCGATGAAAGTGGCCTAATCCTATTAGAAAAACTACGCGCAAAACATCCTAACTTTAGAGCCATTATTCTTAGTATTTATGATTCAGCGTCTTTTGTAAGTAAAGCAATTGAAGCTGGCGCATGTGGGTACTTATCTAAACGATGTGGTCCCGTAGAATTAGTGACGGCCATACGTACCGTCGCCAATGGTGATCGTTACCTCTGCGCCGATGCCTTGTTTAACCTCAGTAATGCGCCTGTCGCGCCCAAGGCCTTAGACGCATTAACCAAACGTGAATACGAGGTATTTACTCATCTTATTCAGGGTAAAGATGTTAAAGAAACTGGCATCATACTTTCCATTAGCTATAAAACCATTCATGTTCATCGCGCTAATATTCTCAGCAAACTGGGGCTGTCTAATAACGTCGACCTTATTCGTTTTGCGCTTCAACATAAATTACTCGCCGAATAAATTATGAACCAAGCAGAGCGCCTCAGTAATCGTTATTTTTCGTATTCCTTTAGCTTTATTATCTATAGCATCAGTTGGTTTTGCTTGTGGAGTATCAGCAGCTACCTCTCCGCTGATTTACTACTTGCAGGGTTATTTCTTCCCAGCGGATTAAGACTCGCGGTATTTGTTTTAACCGCTCGCCGCTATTGGCGATTATTTGTCATTAGTGAATGCCTTATTTCAGCATGGCTACTGTCTATCATCGACCATCAACCTCAGGATATATTATTATTATTGTGTCCATTCTTCAGCTATTTCCTCGCGATTCCTTTTACTCATAATTGGCGAAAACTAACAACCTATTGGCAGAAATTACTCGCCTTAGTGTTATTGGTCTTAGCACATGGCGTAATCATGGGCGTCATGATTCTATTACTAATAAAGCCATTAGATTTATCACTTCAATATGCCTTCTCGTGTACGATTGCCTCCATTACTGGCGGTGTATTGCTGACTCCTTTCTTGTATCTACTTTATGATTATCTCCATCATAAAATCTGGGTACCATTAAGCCCAACATTAGTGCATAAAGAAATCACCCTTCGCCCTTCGGCGTTACTCTGGAGTATTGCTTTTTTCTGTATTGGGCTAGTTGCTGAACTCACACTATTAGATCAAATGAAACCTCTCGGGTTATTGATCATTCTGCTACCTAATATTTTTATGGCTTATCACTATGGCTGGCAGGGTGGCGTTCTTGCTACGGTAATGAACAGCATCTTGCTCACAACTGCTCGTCAAATTTCAGGCTCATTTACTACAGACCAAGAATTACAAATTTTTATCACAACGCAAGCTTTAGTCGGGCTCGGATTAGGGATCGCGATAAGCCGCCAATACCTGCTAGCCCAAAAATTACAACAAGCGAACAAAGATCTGGCTGATGAACTTGCAAGCAAACAATATCTCGCTTGCCAATTAGTACAAGTTGAAGAAAACATTAGAAAATCAGTGGCACGGGAACTACACGACGAAATTGGCCAGAATATTACGGCCATTCAAATCCAAGCCATGCTTGTCGACCGAACAACCCAAGAACTGAATACAAAAAATAACGCACAAACAATCAATACGTTAGCCATGCGCATACACAGCACAACCAAACAACTATTAACCCAATTACGCCCCCATATTCTTGATGAGCTAGGCCTGGAAAGCGCATTACGCCAGCTTGCGCACGAAATGAAATTTGCTGAGCGTCAGATCGATTTTAAAATCAATATTGGTATTGCCACCAACAAGCTCGATGACATTACGACAGTCACGCTGTATCGCATTGTGCAAGAGCTATTAAATAACGTCACCAAGCACTCACACGCCACAGAGGTACAGCTGAGCTTAGTACCCGGCGATATTTTTAGCCTTGAATTACGAGATAATGGCTGCGGCTTACCAACGAATTGGCGTAGAAAGGGGCTAGGTTTAAAAGGAATAGAAGAACGAGTTAGTGCTCTAGGCGGTGACCTCTACATAGGGCAAAATAAAAGCCACACAGATCAAGCTAACAATACATTCGACACCAATAAAGGCACTCGAATTATTGTTAACTTGCCCACAAAAATCACCTCAAGTTAAATAATCTAGGAATTTTTCCTAGTCATTTACAAACCTGTCTCATTCTTTATCGTAATTCTTTCCGTACTATTCATTCAGGCAATAGGGAGATAGCGCCGCCATGATAGGTTTCCTAACATCAGAGCAACCTACAAGAATAATAACCGATAAACAACAAATCGACGCCACCTATAAATACTGGCGATTGCATTTAATGTTTTCAATGTATATCGGTTATGGCATGTTTTATTTCACCCGAAAAAGTCTCAACTTTGCCATGCCAGCTATGTTAGCTGATCTTGGCTTAGAGCATTCAGACATCGGCTTTCTCGGCACCCTATTTTATATCACGTATGGCGTATCAAAATTTGTTTCTGGCATGGTCAGCGACCAGTCTAAACCAAGTTATTTCATGGGATTAGGCTTAATCGCCACCGGAATCATCAATATTGCATTTGGTTTAAGTTCATCTCTGGCAATGTTTGCCATTTTGTGGACATTGAATGCTTTTTTTCAAGGCTGGGGTTGGCCCCCCTGTGCCAAATTGCTCACTACATGGTATTCCCGTACAGAACGTGGTTTTTGGTGGTCAATTTGGAATACTTGTCACAATTTAGGGGGAGCTTTAGTCCCGCTGGGTATTGGTTTTACCGCCATGACTTGGGGTTGGCGATATGGCTTTATTATCCCCGGAATTCTGGCAATTTTAGTGGGTATTGTACTGTGTTTTCGCATGCGAGATAAGCCTACAACCATGGGGTTACCAACCGTAGGGCAATGGCGAAACGATGAATTAGAGTTATTACAAGAACAAGAAGGCCGTGGGCTATCTTTTCGCCAAATATTGAAAACCTATGTCATTGGCAACAAATATATCTGGTTATTGTGTAGCTCGTATTTTTTAGTATATGTGGTACGCATTGCAATTAACGATTGGGGAAATCTCTACTTAATTGAACGTCATGATTTTGATTTATTTTCAGCCAATGCCGCCGTTTCAATGTTCGAAATCGGAGGGTTTTTAGGTTCATTGTTTGGTGGCTGGGGTTCAGATCGATTCTTTCATGGGAATCGTGCCCCTATGAACTTAATTTTCGCATTGGGTATTTTCATTTCTGTGGCCGCATTATGGCTTACACCTATGAATAACTTTTCAGTCTTGGCTTGTTGTTTTTTCTCCATTGGATTCTTTATTTTTGGCCCACAAATGATGATCGGAATGGCTGCTGCCGAATGCTCACATAAAGGTGTTGCTGGAACAGCAACTGGATTTGTCGGCTTGTTTGGATATCTAGGGGCCGCGCTAGCAAGCTACCCAATATCATTGGTTATCGAGCAATTTAGTTGGGATGGTTTCTTCAGCATAATTACATTTTCTGCCGCCTCTATTGGCCTGCTGATATTGCCCTTTGTTAAAGCACAGCAGCCTTCAATTACTGCTACTTAGTATGATCAACCGCCTTATGTGCGCAAACTAAACTGGCATTATCTAGCTTCTGAATAAAGTTACCCAATAGCCTATAGGCTGTTGGATGATAAAAGCTTATCGCGGGATGCGATAAGAACACAGTGTCACCTACCATCGCTCTATGACACTGCATTTATAATAAAAACAGAGGACATAATAATGAAAGCTAGAACCCAATATAGTCTGTTAGCGGCCTGTATCATTGGCTCAGCATTTGCCATACCAACGGCAATGGCAGAAGGCCGGTTAGTTGTATATTGCAGCGCTACTAATGCCATGTGTGAAGCTGAAACCAAGGCGTTTTCTGAAAAATATGACGTGAAAACATCTTTTATTCGCAATGGTTCAGGCAGTACATTAGCGAAAATTGAAGCAGAAAAGAAAAACCCTCGTGCCGATGTATGGTACGGCGGCACATTAGATCCACAGTCTCAAGCGGGTGAAATGGACTTACTGCAGGCCTATAAATCACCACAACTTGAATTCATCATGGATAACTTTAAAGATCCGGCCAAACGTAAAGGCAATTACTCATCTGCCGTTTACATGGGTATTTTAGGCTTTGGCGTAAACACTAAACGCTTAGAAGAAAAAGGCTTAGATGTGCCACTTTGCTGGAGTGATTTAACCAAGCCAGAATACAGAGATGAAATCCAAATTGCCGATCCACAAAGCTCAGGTACTGCCTACACAGCACTGGCAACCTTCATTCAATTATGGGATGAAGATAAAGCATTTAAATACTTTAAAGATCTTGATAACAATATCTCCCAGTACACCAAATCTGGCGTTACTCCATCTCGCAACGCTGCGCGAGGTGAAATCGCAATTGGTATCGGATTCTTACACGATTACTCATTAGAGCAATCAAAAGGTGCACCATTAGAACTTATCTCTCCTTGTGAAGGCACTGGTTACGAAATCGGCGGGATCAGCATACTAAAAGGTGCTCGCAATATTGATAACGCTAAGTTATTTGTTGACTGGGCACTGTCTAAAGATGGCCAACAACTAGCATGGCAAAAAGGCAAGTCATTCCAAATTTTGACCAATACTCAAGCAACTCAATCACCCAATGCGCTCGATCTAAAAGCTTTGTCTCTTATTGACTACGACATGGAAACCTACGGTTCGTCTACCGAACGTAAACGCCTGATCAACAAGTGGGTAAACATCGTTAAAATGGGCGAATAATTCCCCCGTAATATTTGAGCAGTACTGAGTGCTGCTCACTTTTCCAAGATTCAATATAACGAGATTTTTCTTGGGGATTTTT
>SWCB01009281.1_pt1 | contig 12253 bp, 8 predicted proteins | sample 4692901 | NCBI WGS metagenome assembly SWCB01 (sample SAMN10267276, study PRJNA491770) | bioreactor metagenome | isolation source: DHS bioreactor inoculated with subseafloor sediment | place: Japan: off Shimokita Peninsula | collected 2006-08 | reverse complement strand
GTTTAAAAGAGTACCAATATCAAAATCATTCTCAAAATCAACTTTTTTATCAAAATTAGACAAATCTAAATTTTTACTATATTTGTCCTTCATATGAATATAGAGGTTTATTCGGTTTGAATCTGATTCATCATCAACATATTTATTAATTCTATCTAAATCCGTTTTTGTAGGACCAGTTCTAAATTTTATATAAATTTCTAATTCATTTTGTACATTAACAACTACATCAAAAGGCTCATCATTACTACTTAAGAATGAAAATGATGGATTATACTTAAATAACAATTTTTGAATTACTATTAAGTTAAACATTTTGAACTTTTCAAAAGAATCTCCATCATCGTTATAAAATCTAGTTTCCATTCTAAATCCTCCTATGTGCTTGAAATCAACAAACATAAATAAATCATGATTCCATAGTCTTTCTTAAAACCACTATATGTTCTTGTTTAATAGATCCAGCCATGTAACTACCAACTATTTTTCTTGGAATACAATCCATTGGAATCATATTCATTCCTGAGATTAATTCCAACAATATATCCTTAAATGGAATGATTTCACCTGAAACATATCTATCACCAACTATAAAAATACATAATCCATCATCCTTCAGCAGGGACATTACATTATTTAAAGACTGATACAAATCCATATAAAAACTGAGAACCTTCCTAGCGTTTTTTAAACTTTCACCCTTTAGTTTATAATATCGCTCCTTCAAAATTGAAGAGATATTTATAGTTGCTGAGTTTTCAATATCATTAACACTATACAATCTACCTCCAGCACTATTTGAATCAATACCAGAAATTTTAATCATATCATTTGCCAATAACTCTGTTGTTTCTAAGTTTTCTATCCCTATCCAACTATAGCGCAAATAAGAATATTGTCCGTATGTAATGGTAGTATGATTATCACCATATGGTGGAGATGTAATAATAGCATCTACTTCTTTCCCTAGAAAGGGGCTTCTTTTTTTGTTGAGTGTAACAGTGTTTTCATTTACAACTTTTACATTCTTGTGATAATCAAATTTTGCATCATTAATTATCAATTTTATAGAAGACAAGCATACGTTAAGAAACATTTCTACTGTATTAAATTGGCTTTTCTCAATATCTTCCTTTGCTTGAATATGGAGTTTAAATGTTGATTTTCTAGAATTACTCACTTTTCCCGCTACTTCGGCTAAGCAAAGCAAATAAAAATTTCTATATTTGATTGATTTAATTTTAATTACTTCATTCCTAATTCTACTTAGCTCTTGTATATTATTACTCGTATACCACTTTTCAACAAAGGGAAAAGTATGCAGTTTTATTGCTTCTTTTTTCTTTTGAAGATTGTTATTGATTTCATTAAAATACTCCAGCAGTGTTTTCTCACTATAGAACCTTGACTTAACTTTTGCACCAAAACAAGCATATGGATTAATATCTATACCAATTGCCTGTTTACCATTCTTAACTGTTTCAAATAATACAGTTCCGCTTCCCATAAAAGGGTCGAGTACAGTTCGATCGCTGGGTTCCAGATAAGTATCAATTATTTTATTAAGCATATCAGGTACCATTGTTCCTGGATATTGAAACAGTTTATGTATACCTTTTTTTCCTACCGAATTCACAAAATTCCACTCATTACTTAATTTTACTTCCTCTACATATTCCATAAAATTCACACTCCGATTTTTTACAAAAATCCTCTTTTGATTTGACATAATTACTACATTTTATTGTCTCATAAATGCCTTTCAACTCGTCTTCAACTAAATTCATTTTATCTAATGTTATTCCCCTTTTGAACGCAGTACTGTTATTTAAGTCATATGACTCAATGTTATCAGCACTTTCACCTGTCAAATATTTGTACCCAAGAGCATATATTAGCAATTGTTTTTCCATCAATACTTCACTTAATACTTTATTATCTGATTTGAAATCAACAAGTGTTACTTCATTAGTCACTTCATCTCTTACTAAATCAATTCTACCATTTATAAAGATGTATTTTCCAACCATGTATGATATTTTTTGCTCAATCATTTTTGTTCTTTTTAGTTTTTCAGGATCATTGCTAGCTAAATAATTACTAATTGTCTTTTTAATTCTTTTAATTGTGTCTTCTTTAAGTTTTGGTAGATGATCTCCATATGGTAAATATAACATTTCGTTTGCTAAAATACCAGGAGATTTTAAATCCTCTTCTTTACCCTCTTGAAAAATTTTGTGTATATGCTCTAATATATTGTGCAAACTTTTCCCATAACCCATCCGTACATTTATTGGAGATGATATTCCGTAAAGGTGTCTAAGTTTAAACTTGTATGGGCATTCATAGAATTCTTTTAGAGTAGAAAAATCTAATGCTACCTTTAACTCCTCTGTTTCAACGTTTAAAACCCTGCTTTTTATTTTTGACAAATCTACATCTTCCTGTACATGATATTCAGACATACTTATAGATCTGAAATGTTTAATTCCTGCGGTTGTACTCTTAACTTTTTTTGGATAATGTGTCTGGTTATTTGTGACAAATAAGAACTTCTTAGATCTTGTCACAGCAACATAAAATAATCTGTTATCACTTTGTTCTTTTTCTGTATAAACTTCCTTTAAATAATCGAAATTGCTACCCAATAGGTGCCATGAGGAAAGACCTCCTCCTCCTGGTCTGTACATATTACTATCGACAAACGGTAAAAAGACACTTGTAAATTGCAATCCTTTACTTTGATGAATTGTCATGAATCTAACTAAGTTCTTGGGTTCAAACTTTTTAGATAGCCACCCCTCATCATAAACATTGGATAAATCATCATCTAAGTAATTAACAAACTCTCTCATCCGAATAGGAGAGTTATAATAAACTTTCTCAAAATCTGAAATTATCGATGTAAAAGAAGATAAATTATAAATAACTTTCTCATCCGAACCGTTTTGATCATCTAGTCTAGAAATGGCATAAAATAATATAGGATTAATAACCCCTGAGATAGTAAACTCGAATTTCTTATAATCCTCGGTTTTTTCTGGGCAGTACTTATTAAAATAGTCAATCGAATTATCTATAGAATTCTTTATGTCTGAAGAATCACTTAACATTGCATTCCATTTTTCTATTATAGATTGAGACACTTCATTTCTATAAATGCTTTTAATAGTTTCAATCAACAAGACAATTTCTCGTCGTAAAGAAGATTCCTTTAACCCCCCAATAATAAATGGAATCTCATTTTCCTCAAGCAATTTTATCAGTTTTGAATGTTTATCATTTAGTTTCTTAGTAGATCTCACTAAAACTGCCATTTCACCAAATGGTATAACATCATCTCCATCGTTCAAGTTTCTTAACTGATGAACTTTCTCAATCAAATAGTCATATTCTTGATCATCATCAACGAAATGAATTAATTGAATGTCACCCTTATCATATAGTTGACTTTCATGAGATACTATTTTTTTCTCTATTCTATCTGGATTTTGTCTAATGATTTTTTCTGAAACATCTACAATTCCTGGACTACTTCTAAAATTTACACTTAATGGGTATTGGTGAACATCATCAAAATCCTTTTCAAAATCTATAATAAATTCATTTCTACTACCTCTCCATTGGTAAATACTCTGGTCGTCATCTCCAACTACACAAAGAACTAGTTCCTCATTATTCATGCTGAGTAATTCTAAAATTTTGTACTGAATAGTATTAACATCCTGAAACTCATCAAATATAATATATTTAATTTGTTTAGACACATTTATTGCGAAAGTACTATCATTCGATAGTTTTTCATATAATATATACAAAACCTCAGAGTAATCTAAGATTTTATTTTTATGTAAGTATTGTCTATAAAAATCAAATGATTTCTTTTGATTGTGACTCAATTTATCATAGATCAGTTCTTCTCTTATAGTGTTAGAAAACCCTATGAAAGCACTAAATGATCTAGAGTTATATATATTGAATTTTTTTGGTATTCCTTTAACTGTGTAAGTAAAATCGATATCTCGAAAAAACATATTGAAATTATAACTATACCTTTTTAGAAATAATCTTGATTGAATATCATCAATAAACTCATAATTATTGTACTGTTCCATATTCTCAACCACTAGATCTAGTGCAAAAGAATGGAAAGTACCAATAAACATATTAGAAATATTTCTCATATCTCCATGTACAACCCTATATTTATCAATAATTCTAGATGATAGTTCTTTAGAACTCTCATTAGTAAATGAAAGTACCGCTATTTCTTTTGGATTTACATCGTTACTGGTTAGCTCAATAACTCGATCAACCATAGTTTTAGTTTTACCTGATCCTGCACATGCAATAACTTTAGAATTTAATGAATAATTATCTATAACACATTGTTGCTCTTTTGTAGGTTTACTCATTTTTTTCCTCCTAAAAAAAACAGTCCTCACAAGGACTGTTCATTTTTCTCCCTTGATCTCTTATTAATATTATACCACAACTTATCATAAAAAACAGGTCATATATGGTCCAAAAGAAAAAGCCCAAAAGGGCTTTATTATGCTATGTATGTCATTAGTTGCAACTATTTGTGATACGGCTCATTGTTGTTTATTCTAAACGTACGGGCTATTTACTATGGCATTACAATATTATCGAAAACTTATATCCATATAAGCTGCATTTTTAAGAATATTTTACAGACTTGTTATGGACCATCTTTTACTATTGTTTAAAATATTAAGGTCTTTTTTTTCTTAGTCCTTGACATAGGGTACAGATTACATTATAAAATGAATTGGCTCTTTCTTTACTTATCTCCGATAGTCATTGCCATAACTGCTTTTGCAGTATGCAATCTATTTTCAGCTTCTTGATAAACAATAGAATGCTTACCATCAATCACTGAATCTTCAACTTCATTACCTCTATCAGCAGGCAAAGCATGCATATAATAAACATTTGGACTAGCTAACTTCATCATATCTTCAGTACACTTCCAACCCTTATAAGATTCTAAAAGATCATCAATAACTGCAGTTGATTGATTATTAACCCAACTTCCCCAGTTTTTAGGAATCACAACATCAGCATTTGTAAATGCTTCTGTCATATCATGTGTGATTCTAAATGAACCACCATTCTCTTCTGCATTTTTTCTAGCTTTTTCTACTGCCCAATCAGGTAAATCATAACCTTTAGGATAAGCTAGTGTCACATCAATACCATATCTTGGAAATAATAAGATTTGAGTTAATGGTACACTAATTGGTTTCTTATGGCTTTTCGCATAAGCCCAAATAATTGAAACCTTAAGATTTTTAGTAGATTTTGTGACTTCTTGAATCGTCATTAAATCAGCAAGACCTTGCATCGGGTGATATAAATCACATTGAAGATTCATAATAGGTACAGTTGAATGTGCTGCCATTTCATTAATATATTTATTACCAATACCCCAATTACAATATCTACATGCTATACCATGTCCATATGATGAAAGAATGGTTGCTGTATCTTTAGCAGATTCACCATGTGAAATCTGCATCGTTGAAACATCTAAAAATGTGCCATGCCCACCAAGATGCGCAATACCAGCTTCCATCGAATTTCTAGTTCTTGTAGATGCTTCAAAAAACATTAAAAACGCTGTTTTATTTGTTAAATAATTTGTAGGCTCATTATTTAAAAACTTTCTTTTTAATTCTTTTGATACTTCCAAAAGCTTATCAATCTCTTCTTTTTTCCAATCTTCTAATGTAATAAAATGTTTTCCTTTAAATAATGGTTTCATTTTTATTTCTCCTTTTTAATATGCTTTAGATACATAAGAGGAATTGCTGCATACATTGCACAAGCCTCTATTAAATCCTTTTTCCAAGTCTTTTCGTTTGGTGCATGAGCTTCTTCTTCATGTCCTGGACCAAATCCAATACAAGGGATACCATGACGTCCCATAATTGAAACTCCATTTGTTGAAAATGTCCATTTATCAACAATTGGATCTTTTTTAAATAAATTTTTATATGCATCCACTGTAGATTCACAAACAACATGATCTTCATCTAGAACCCATGTTGGAAAATATGATTGTGTTGGATAAACTAAACCAGTATATGCAGCTCTCTCATATGTATACATTTCAACGATAGCACCTGCTTCTTTAACTGAAGGTAGTTCTCTAATTTCTTCTAATGCTGATAAATAAGTTTCTCCATGTGTTAATCTTCTATCAATAGAAATTGAACATCCATCTGCAACAGCACATCTTGAAGGTGAACTAAAATAGACTTGAGATACTGTCATAGTTCCTTTACCTAAGAAAGGATCATCTTTAAGTCTATTATTTAACTCTTTGACTTCTAATAAAATTGGTGCCATTTTAAAGATTGCGTTATCTCCTCTTTCAGGAGCACTACCATGACAACTTACTCCATGTGTACTAACCTTTATTTCCATACGTCCACGATGACCACGATATATTCTACATGATGTTGGTTCAGTAATAACTACAAATTCAGGTGTAACTTTATCTTCTTCTATAATATATTGCCAGCATAATCCATCACAATCTTCTTCTTGAACGGTTGCGGTGATTAAAAGTGTATAATCATCTTCTAATTTTAATTCTTTGATGATTTTACCTGCATAAACCATTGATGCCATACCACCTTCTTGATCAGAAGTTCCTCTGCCACCAATCGTTTCTTCATCTTCATATCCTTCATAAGGATCAAATGTCCAATTTTTAATCTCACCAATACCAACGGTATCGATATGACCATCCATAGCAATTACATGTTTGCCGTGTCCAATTTGACCAAATAAATTTCCCATAGGGTCTATTTTTACTGAATCAAATCCAACCTTAATCATCTCTTCTTTAATACGTTCTATGACTTTCTTTTCATCACAAGACTCGCTAGGAATCCTAACCATATCTCTTAAAAATTTAGTCATATCTTTTTCATAAGCTTGTGCTTTTTTTAAGATATCTTCAAAAGGAATTTTCATCATAGGTCTTTACCTCTTTTTTCTAAAATCATTTTGTCATATTTTTTTATTAATTCATATTCATCATTCCAAAACTTCATATCTCTCATTTGATTTAGATAATCAATTGAATAATCAAATCTTAACCAATCATGTTCTTTTTGTTTAAATAATCTTTCTTTTTTATCCATAGGTCTTAAATCATCAACATGTTCAGTATTTACTTTTAAGAAAATATCTTTAAACCATCTTCTTAAAACAAAATCTTCAGTTTCTAATACACGATGATTTAAATTATCAATAACGCTATTGTATCTATCAAAGCCATCGGTTGCAACTGTGACAATATTATCATTAACACCTAATTTTAAATACTTAGCCATCTTAATTGCACCTAAAATATTACAAATAGTCGATACACCAAATAGATCTCTTAAACTTTCAGCAACTTTTGGATCAACTCCATATTCTGCTAAAATATGTGGTGCATCATGGATGATTTTTAATCCTCTAACAGAATCTTCATCACTTATTAATGCCACAAAATCAGTTGTTAATACATTATGAATTAATGTACACATCTTATCTCCAATACCTTCGATTCGATGTTGACCAACTCCACCATTCATAAGTGTAGAACACTCATAAGGTTCTAGTGCAGCTATTCTTGCTTCAGGAAAAACTTGTTTAATTTGATCGCCTGCAGCTAGTGTTCCTGCACTGCCTGGTGCAGAAGCAAAACAAGCAATTCTTCCATTACCAATACCTTTTACTGCTTCAATTGCACTATTACCTGTAACATGTCTATGAAAACGATAATTAGGTAGTAATTCAAATTGAGCTAAAGATCTATAATCAGGGTTTTTCTTTAATTCATATGTTCTTTGTAGCGTTAGAATAACATCAGATTCTGTACCTGGTGTTAGATCTAGTTTTGCACCATATCTTTTAATTCTATCGTATCTTTCTTTACTCATGTTATCAGGCATGATAACAATAGAATCATATTTCATTAAATTACAAATATAGGCAACACCAATTCCAAAGTTACCAGTTGATGGTCCTAAAATTGTATGTTTTTCTGGAATAATTTCTTTATCAACGCATCCTTCGATAAGCGTAGAATATGCTGGTCCTACTTTATGAGATCCAGAAGGGAAATATTTTCCAAGTAAAACAACGATATTTGCATCAACACCTGTTAATTCTTTAGGTAGAACAATTTTATTGACTTCATTGTTTTCATTTTTCCAAGTAATGTTAAATAAATTGATAGGATTTAATTCATCCTCTTTTGAATGTAGAGCTTTCTTTCTAATTTCAGGATCAATATGACTTGGATTTAGCATTTCATCATATGTAGGTCCAAATGGTACTTTAGGCATGTCTTTATTCTCCTTTTTCTTCTATAATTTGTTTTAAGTCTTCTAATCTAGGTTTTACTAACGTTGGTGCCTTTACTGCTTTTTGTGCATTTAAAGGATCTTTTAGACCATTACCAGTCATAATGATTGTTACTGTTTCATTTTCTCTGATGATCTTAGTCTTGATTGCTTCTTTCACACCTGCTAAAGCTGCCACTCCAGCTGGTTCTCCGAAGATACCTTCGCTACTTCCTAATTGTTTCATACTTTCTAAAATTTGTTCATCTGTGATTGCAATCCAAGCACCAGATGAATTTTTAACTGCTTTTTGTGCTTTAACCGGATTTCTTGGAATACCCACAGAAATACTATCTGCGATTGTATTTTCCATTGCTTCTTTTAAAGGTTCATTATTTTTATATGCATCAACAAAAGGTGAACACCCTGTGCTTTGAACACCTAATAATTTAGGTATTTTTTTAATTAATTTTAATTGTTTTAAATCATAAAATCCTTTATAAACTCCAGCAATCGTACATCCATCCCCCACTGAAACAGAAACCCAATCCGTTAATTTAAAATCTAATTGTTCAGCAATTTCTAAAGCCACTGTTTTCTTACCTTCAACTAAATGGGGATTTATCGCTGCATTCCTGTTATACCACTCATACTCGTTAATGGCAAGTTTTGATAGGTTAAACGTATCTTTATAGTCTCCATCCACACTAATGACCTTAGAACCGTAAATTAACAATTGATTAAGTTTTCCTACAGGAGCTCTTTTAGGAACAAATATAACAGTTTTTAATCCCATCCGTGCAGCATGACAAGCCAAGCTTGATGCTGCATTTCCTGTTGAGCTACAAGATATAGTATCATATCCACATTCTATTGCTTTTAAAACTGCAATTACGCTTGCGCGATCTTTAAGTGATGCACTAGGGTTTAATCCCTCATCTTTAATATATAACTTTTTAATATTCAATTCTTTTTCTAATTTATTTGATCGATATAAAGGTGTTCCGCCTACTTTTAGCATATGCTTTATATGCATATTTTCTATTGGAAGCATCGGCATATAACGCCACATTGAAAAGTCTTCTTGTTTTTTAAAATAATTGATATCGACAAATTTACCCATAGCATTATAATCATACTCAATATCTAAAATACCTTTCTCTCCACAAGAAGGACATGTCATGATATGTTTGTCATACTTAAGTGTTTGATTGCATAATGTACACCTATATTGTTTTATAAAACTCAATTTTTCACCTTCTTATTTACTTCAATTGGAACAATCTTGAATAACTCGACATCAAATAATCCTCTATCTGTTAATTTAAGTTTCGGAATAACAGGTAGTGCAAGAAATGCTAAGGATATAAATGGATCATCAACTTCTGGATTAAGTCCCATCTTTTGAATTTTTCTTTTCATTCTAAGTAGTGTTTCTTGAACAACAACTTCAGAATGAGCTGTCATAATGCCACCAACTTCTAATTCTAGCGATTCAGATACTTTGCCATCTTGAACTAAAACTATACCACCTTGAATATCTTGAATCTTTTGAGCTGCAAGTTGCATATCATTATCAGATGATCCCACAATGATAAGATTATGAGAATCATGAGCAATTGTCATGGCTAGTGCTCCATTTTTAAGACCAAAGCCTTCAACTAAACCTATACCAACATTTCCTGTATGATGATGTCTTTCAACTACAGCAAGTTTTAATATATCTTCATTTTCATCATAGACAAACTTTTTATTTTCTACTTTAACTTTTCTGATCAACTCATGGGTTGTAATGTTATTATGAATCAATCCTATCACACGAACTTCAGGACTATCTAAATATAAATCAAAAGATAGTTGATCATCTAGATGAACTGTATTGATCACTGCGTTTGGTATTTTAGATGAAACTTCAAATAATGCTTTATCATCTTGAGCCACAATCTTACCTTTATAATATACAGTTTCAGGCTTGATATGATATAAATCACTAAATACGATTAAATCAGCTTGTTTATTAGGTGCAATACCTCCTAAATGAGATAGACCATAACAATTAGCAGCATTTAATGTTGCCATCTTGATTGCATCTATAGGTGATATACCTGATTGAATTGCAAGATTTACATTAAAGTTAATATGCCCTTCTTCTTTAATATCAAAGGGGTGTTTATCATCAGTACAAAATAATACTCTATGGATATACTCTTTTTTTAGTCCTTTTAAAAGTGCTCTTGTATTTCTCGTTTGTGAGCCTTCTCTTAAATGAACATACATGCCTCTTTTAATTCTTTCAATCATGGATTTAGCCATTGAGCATTCATGATCTGTTTGAACACCTGCAGCTATATATGCATTTAGATCATTACCCATAACATCTGGTGCATGTCCATCAATCTTTTTATCTTTCATTAATTCTATTTTTTTATGGATATTTTCATCACCATAAATAACAGAAGGATAATCCATAACTTCGCCTAATCCAATAACTCTTGGATGATTCATAAATGATGCTATATCATCAACATCAATGATAGCCCCGGTATTTTCATCTTTAGTTGCAGGAACACATGAAGGAATCATCATATAAACATTAAGAGGTATGTCTTCACTACTTTCAAGCATAAAATCTATACCTTTAGTTCCACAAACATTTGCGATTTCATGTGGATCAGCAATAACGGTTGTCGTTCCTTTAGGCACTACAATTTTTGAAAATCCAGGAGGTGTTAACATAGAAGACTCAATGTGCACATGCCCATCGATAAAACCAGGAGCAACAAATTTATGATTGAGTTCATGTTCTATTTCTCCATGATAAGTTCCAACCCCTACTATTGTTCCATTTTCGATAGCAATATCTCCAACTTCTATTTCTCCACTATACACATTTATAATCTTAGCTTGTTTTAAAACAAGTTCAGCTTTAATTTCTCCTCGGGCAACTTTCATAACTCTTTGATAATCCATAGAACACCACCTAGTTTATATTTTTCTTATAAAATCCTCAATCAAATTTAGTGCAACTTGACTTCGATATATTTTATTAGATCTTTGATCATCTATTGGTTTAATCAATGCTTGATACTGATTTAAAATATGTTTTGTATTATTTTTAAGTGTTTGAACACTTATATTTTTATATAAATTCTCTATATCTAAGTTTCTTACAACAGTCATAAAAATTGCTCCTAAAGCAATTCTAAAATCAATAACCTTGCCCTCTTGAACAGTTACTGCTCCAGCAAATGAAACTTTAGAAATAGCATCTGCTCTTCTGCCTCCAACTTTATGCCAAGATGTTTTTGTGAAGTGATCAATTGGTAAAATAATCTCTGTAATAAGTTCATTTTTTTCAATTGAAGTCTTTCTTGGCCCTATAATTACTTGATCTATTGGAACTTCCCTTTTTTTATCAATACTTGATAGAACAACTAAAGCATCCATTAAATATAGCGCAACTAAGCTATCTCCTGCGGGTGATGCATTAGCAATATTGCCTGCAAGTGTTGCAACATTTCTAATTCCTGGTGAAGCCATCTCTATGATGACATCTTTAAGTAGTTGAGGAATATCAGGATGATGTAGTAAAGTTTCTAAGGATGTCATTGAACCAATTCTAATTCTGTTTTCTTCTTTAATTACATATTTCAATTCCTCTAAATTGAACGCATAAAGTATATTTGTATTAAATAATGGTGGCAAATCTGCAGTATTTCTTTTTTGAATCATTAAATCAGTTCCACCAGCAATGACTTTATAGTCATCATTATTTAAATAGTTAATAGCTTCGTCTAAACTCTTAGGGATTGTATGTTTCACCATAGTCCATCTCCCTTTTTAGAAGCAGTTTTAACTGCTTTAACAATCATATTGTATCCAGT
>SWCB01004379.1_pt1 | contig 12255 bp, 9 predicted proteins | sample 4692901 | NCBI WGS metagenome assembly SWCB01 (sample SAMN10267276, study PRJNA491770) | bioreactor metagenome | isolation source: DHS bioreactor inoculated with subseafloor sediment | place: Japan: off Shimokita Peninsula | collected 2006-08 | reverse complement strand
GCCGCTTTTCTTTTATGTTGGCCTTTTGCTTTTGGTTTTCTTTTTCGTCAGTTTGTTTTGGGGAAAAGTGCCAGAAAGAGTTTTTTGGGAGCCTATGAAATAACTCACCACCTACGCAGTCAACTTTTAACTGATATTCGTCGCCAGCCACTTGCTACCCTTAAAGGTAAGGGGCTCGGTGAAAAGATGAAACTCATCACAACAGATCTGAAGCAATTTGAAGACATATTTAGCCATATGATTGTTGAGTTCGTTGCTGCTTGGGTCATACCTATTGCTATGGTGATAATTCTTTTGTGGGTCCAGCCTCTGATTGCATTGGCTATGCTGGGGATGTTTCTGTTGGCTTTGGGTGTTTTAGTGATGTCTGAGAAAACATTTAGTCAAAAAGCAGAACACTATCACCACGCGAATATAGACAGTGCCAACCAACTTCTTGAGTACATCGATTGCCTACCCATGCTGCGTGGATTTGCGCAAAGTAACAAATTGGCAAAACCATTGTGCGATAAGATTGAACAGCAGAGACATGAGGGGTTAGGGCTTGAATGGGCTGGTGGCACGGGGGTGCTTATGGCGACTTTAGCCTTTGAGTTTGTATTGGTGCTAAATATTGCTCTGTCTGTGTGGTTTATTGACCAAGGAACGCTTTCCCTTTCTCAGTTTTTAGTTGTTACGGCAGCAACCATCGCTTGTATTCGTCCATTGGCTCGAATGACGGTATATGCTGCATTGCTTAGATATATGCTTAAAGCCGCTAGCCGCTTACAACTTCTTTCTCAGTTACCACAACAGAAAGAAGAAGGTGTTGAGCTTCACTCATTTGACGTTTGCTTATCTGATGTTGATCTTACTCTAGAGGGTACTCCTGTACTCAAGGGGATAAACTTAAAAGTTGCTGAAGGCGAACATATTGCTCTGGTCGGTAAGAGTGGGGCTGGGAAGTCAACGTTGCTCGATTTAATTGCTGCTTTCCATATCCCTAATTCGGGATCTATATCATTAGGTAATAAAACGATTGAAGAGGTCGGTACCAGGCACTGGTATCGTCATATCTCTTACGTTACTCAGGATGTGCAGCTGCTCGGTGGTAGTTTACGAGACAACTTATTATTAGCGAAGCCAAGCGCAGATGATGACATTCTCTTTGAAGTGATTGAGTCAGCAGGCTTGACCGACTTGGTAACAAGACTACCTGAAGGGTTTGATACGCTAATTGGTGAAAATGGTAACCAACTCTCAGGTGGAGAACGACAAAGGCTTTCAATCGCGAGAGCATTATTACACGACGCTCCGGTACTTCTTTTGGATGAGATTACATCGGCGTTGGACTCCAATACTCAAGCTCAGTTATTAAGTTCGATCAAGAAGCTATCAAAGGGGAAAACAGTAATTTCAGTGGCTCACCGGCTAGAAACCATCAAAGGTGCTGATAGAATCTACGTGATGGAAAAAGGGCAAATAGTTGATTCTGGTGAGCATGATGAGTTAGTTATAACGCAACCTGATTATCGTCAGTTATGGAAGGCAGGCCAAGTGGCTTAAACGTTCTTAGCTCTGTTAGGCCGATCTATATTTCTATGCTGGTTCATTGCGAACAAGCTGATTTAGTAAGCCCGATGACTCGGGCTTTGGAGTTTATCTATTAGTTTTTTTGTGTATTTAGTGTGCCTTCACTAAACGTATTGCGGGATGCTAAGTCGGAAATGCGTGTGAGCTGATAGGCTGCAAAACACGTAGCGATAATGGCAAGAGAGTAGTGGGCTGAGTAACCTAGGTAAGATATTAGCCAACCACATAGTACTGCCATAACGATGGTCACGATCATATCCATAGATTGAAACAAGGAATAATCTATGCCAGCTTGTGAACCGTATGACCATTCCATCATCAGTGTGTACAGTGCTAAGAACTTGGCTGCTGATATAACTGCATTAAGGATGAAAAGCACCTCTAACATGTAAGGGATGTTGACTAAATTGGCAGAATATAAGAAGAAACCAGTATAGAGGATGGCTTCTACTGCTAAGCAAATAGTTAACATTTTTATCGCAGTGATATGCTTAATTGCCCAACCACTCAAACCGACACCAATGAAACCTGTAAGTGCGCCACCACCAGCTACAAGTAAGCCAAGATTTTCTAAGTTAATCCCTTTTTCGTAGAGAAAAGGCATCATCATAGACAATACGCCGCGAGTACCAATTTGGCATAACATAATTAGGAAGAGCCCACGCCTTACTTTAGAGCTTGAAAATGCACTTTTAAGCGATGGGGTTGAAACGTCCTTTATAGTTGGTTGTGATGTTGTCCGGCTAAATAACTGGAGTGTTGGAAGCGACATTATGATAACCAAGCCCATTAGAGCGAACAGAGCAACCTGCCAATCTACTGCGCCAGTTAGATAGATAAACAGGCCACCACCAAAGATGGCGCCAAGGTATGCCCCCCCGACTTGCATTACATTTCCGATTCTTCTCTTAGATTGAGGCAGTTGATCTACAGCTAATCCATCAGTACTCATATCAGCAATAGTAGAAAACATTGCGAGCGCGAAAACACATAGGAATAAAAGCGACAGCTGATGCAAAGCTTGAGTAAAAGCAAGTATCCCTAGGATGACTAAGATCGCTACCTGAGCGAATAGGACTAGATACCCGTGATTCTTCAAGGTATCACCCTTCTTTCTTATTTTTTCCAAGTATGGCGACCAAAGAAATTTCAGTGCCCAAGGAAGTATCGCAAGATAAAAAAGCCCTATTTGTGATGTAGAAACGTCTTGCGACTTTAATACAGCAGGCAGCCCCTGCAGAGTAAACATGCCAATCAAACTTTGAGTCGTGTAGACGCCTGCCATAATAGAGAGCAGCGAAGATAATTTTAAACCAGAAGTAAGGCGAGTCGGGAAGGTCATCTAGTTACCACTCCATCTTTGCGTTTAGTCCTACTTCTCGTCCAGTACCGTAGTTGCTAAGTGAAGTACCTGCCATCGCAAATGAATAGGTTTTGTATTCTTTATCGGTAATGTTATTGCTAAAGAGTCGGAAAGACAGGTGATCGTTGAAGTCATAAACGATCGCGACATCCACTAGCGCGTAACCTTCTTGTGATAGGGTGTTGTTTTCATTGAAATACATTTTAGATGTGTAGCGAGCGTTGGATACCAGCGAGATCTCGCCTTCGACTAATGATTGGGGTAAGAAGTACTCCACACCAACGGTAGCCGTTGTGTCTGGTGCGTAAGGTAAACGATTTCCTTCTAGTCCACCATTACCAGATTCAAATGTAGATCTTCCTGATGTACCAGCAAGATTCAGCGTTAGGTCATCCGTTGGATAGAAAGCTAGCTCTAGTTCTAAACCTAGGCTTTTAGCATCACCATGATTACTCAGTTTTTGGCTTCCAGGTGCACCGGTATAGAGCTGGACGTCTTTGGTTTCAATTAAATATAGTGCCCCGCTTAGGTCCACACTATTATCTAACAGAGTTGTACGCCAGCCTAATTCCCAGTTGAGTGATTTCTCGGCATCAAATCCATCTTTATCGCTGTTACTACGTGGTGCAGCACTGAAGCCACTTGGGCGATAGCCACTAGTCAAAGATGCATACAGTCGAGAGTGCTCATTGGCTTGCCAGCCGATAGCAGCCTTGGGTGATATTATATTTTCAGATTTGCTTTGATCATATGCTGAAATGCCCCATGCTGCATTTCCTGCGTAGTCTGAGTTAGTCGACATTCGAGAAGCGCGGAGGCCAAAGGTCAGGTCTACTGTGTTTGTCATTGCATAAGTTGATTGCCCGAACAATGCGTAAGTATCTGTCGAAATTTTGTTTTGCGAACCTGAGTTTACGTCAAATTGGCGATTTTCAAAATAACCTCCAAGAAGGGCTGTCAGAGCATCGTTGAAATGCGTGTTAACTCGCAGTTCTTGACTGAATGTATTTTGGTCTTCTACCCACGTGCCACCGATAAAGGTACGATCTACATCTCTGTCTTGGTAGGCAGTGATACTGGTTAGTTGGGCGCTTCCGAAGTCATATCCAACATTTAGTGATACCGTATTCACATTACGTTTAAGCTCAGGTATGTCTTGGTTAGTCTCTTTTTTGTCAAATTCAGCTTTAGTCAGATACCATTCCTCATGGCTGTCGAGATCATCAGCTGAAAAAGATAAGGTCGCGTTAAGAGGAGAATTGTCGGGTATATAGTGCAAACGCGCCATTCCGCTAATTTCTTTAGTTTCGTTGGCTTTCTTAGTGTTGCTCGGCACGTGCGTAATGTTCCCCTCATCCTTTAGAGAACGAATCACTACGTCAGCGTATATTTCGTCGCTGAGTGCGATAGCGGTGGAAGCATCAAGTTGTTGGCTTAGGTTACTGTATGTGACACTCGCAGAGGCTTTCGGCTGATTTGTCGCTTTCTTAGTAATAATGTTAATGATGCCGCCTTGCGCATTGCCCCCATATAAAGTTCCTTGCGGGCCTCTTAGCAATTCAACGTGCTCAACATTTAACAGCTGTTGTGTAAGGAAAGCAGCGTCCTGTAAGACCCCATCGACATAGATGCCAATTGTCGGTGAGTGATAATCCGGAGAACTGATACCCCTAATCGTTGTATTGGCATATGTGCGGTTACCACGAGTTTGAATGACTAAGCCTGGGAACGCTTTTTCAAGGTCTTTGACTTCATGTATGCCCGCCTTTTCAAGCTCATCGCCTGTTTTAACAATAACTGAGTTGTTAACTCTACCTATAGGTGTACCTTGCTTTGTTGCTTCGACAATAATGACATCTTGGACATTATCTTGAGCAAACGTATCGTAACTTAGCGTAGTAATAGCAACGCATAATGCGATTGGAGACAGCTTGAAACATTTCCTGTACATCTTATTTTTCCTTGAGGTTTAGCTTTATGGCTATATATTGCAAATTTCCGCTTCTACTCGCTAACTCAATAAGGTGAAAAAAAAACACGAATAGACTTTTTGATGATGGATATTTGCGATAAAGCAACAGTCGCCTGAGACAGGAGACTGTTATTTGAAAAGAGTTTCCTGATGTTAATTTTCCAGCACTAGAAGATATGAACAGTTCTGCTTTTTCTAGCTGGAGTAGAAACTTAATGGAGGGGGCACTTTACTCGCAATTTAGAGCGATGCGCTGTGTATTACTTTTATTTGAATACGAAGACGGTGTGCATCCGAATTCTTTTTTAAAGGCTGCAGCAAAATGTCCATGATTGGCATACCCAACTTCTAAGGCAATGTGGGAAATTGGATTTTCCCCTAGAGAAAGAAGCCTTACAGCTTTAGACATTCTTTGTTGAAGAATATATTGGTGGATGGTGGTGTTAAACTCTTTACGAAACCACTGCTTTAAAGAGGTTTCATTTGTACCAATCCTGCGAGCCAATTGAGTAATAGTTGGCGGTAGCACAAACTCTTTATCCAAGATCTCAATTGCTTTCTCTAAGCCTTTGCTACTGTCCATACGTCGGGGGAGGGTGACTTCCTCTTGTAGCAGGTAGCGTGCAGCATCGCTGATGAATGAATATGAAAGGTGGCGATGTATGCTAGCGTTGGAGTTTGTATTAGGTTCGGATAACTTTTCAGCGATGCGATGAAATTGAGAGTTTGCCGATTTCATTATCAGAAATGGCTCTCGCTGCTCTAGTTTTCTTTTGGTGAGTAAGCCAATTTGCATGACATCGATATACTCAAGTAGAACTCGTCTTGGAACTTGTAAGGCAAAAAGTTTTGTTGACTGAGGTTGATAACGACAGAGTCCTGCCCTGGTGTCTGAGTAGCACAATGCTATCGCGTTACTTGGAAAAATTCTGGGTGCTTTGAGGCTATCAATTTGATAATAAACAGCGCTGCCTAAATTGAGCATGACAGTAACCGTATCGTACTCAGTTTTATCTGGAGTATCGAGTTGGACAGGGGCATAGAACCGCCCCATAAATAGGCTTAGAACCACTTCTTCGTTAAGCGCACAACAACGTAATGAGAACTCACAGTCGTTATGCTTAAACAGTATATTCCCGTTGGTTTGAATGGATTCTTCCATTAGTTCCAAATTAAAGGGAACTGTATAGTAGGTCATAGGTAAATAATAATCACAACGTAAATGATAATGATGCACATTACCATTTAAGGGTGTAAGGGATCCATAAAAATAATATATTTAGCAGTTAAAGTTATCGATTTGATTATTAAGCTTGTTTTATATGCATGGTTAGGTGGACGCTTTCATTCTAATAAGTGCTTTTTGAACACTAAATACTGACGAAAGCACAATTACTGACGCTGTCGACGATACTGGAGAGGCTTTTCTCCAGAGTATTGTTTAAATAGCTTACTAAAATATGAAGGGCTGGAATAACCGATGTTGTATACAATGTCGATGATAGGTTTGTCAGTATATAACAGCTCTTTGGCAGCAACTTCCATGCGGGCTTGTTGCAAAGCTTTAGAGAATGTATTGTCAAACAGCAATTTAAAGCCACGTTTAAAACTCGTTTCATTAGTACCGACTTCTTTGCAGATCTCTTTAATAGACCAGTTTTCCCCCGGCTTAGATGTTATCAAAGTATGGGCTTTGCGTACTTTGTTGAGTGTGCGGCTAGATAAACATGAACATTCATGGTCTGTCTTATTGCTCTTAATCATCTCAAGCTGGTCTAGTATTTTCGACAAACAGTGATAGGCCTGTAAGACGGCAAGCAGATTGTCGGTAACGCCTGATTCTTTGTTAGTCAGTTCTGTCTGTAATTGATTGATGAACTGCTGGATCTCAATGATTGTATTAAATACTAAAGGTATATTATCGGTTTGTGGATTGATGCCACTTTCTTGGAATTTTTCGTTCATTTGCTGATAAATAGGGCTAAGATAATTACAATCAAATCGAATATCGGCAATTTCTATATAGCTTTCTTTTTCGCTGATAAAGACATCGTTAAATGTGTTTTCTGAAAAAATGAGTACACTTTTTCCTTTCTGTAATTGCTTGGGTTCATCTTTTCCATTGTGCCAACGAATGTTGTCTCCTTTAACAACAGTCAGGAGACGAAGGAAGGTGGTCTTTTTGTTCTGACCCTCTTGATGAGATGTACATCCACCATACCCGGAAAGGGTATGTATTTGGCAGCCTAAGCAATCACCAACAGAGCTGCCTAAAGGTGCCTTGTTAAAACTAGAAATTAGTTGGTCATGAGTAGAATTAATGTTGGTAATAGGAATAGAGTTTGAGCCGTGTTTCATATAATGCTTGTTCATTTTTTATCGTCCGAAATAGCGTGGTCAGCTCGTGCATATGCATACCGCAGCTTGATTTGGAAATTTGTTGCACGACAATACCGAGCATTTCTCTATCTGGTCTTTATAATATTGTATTTGAGTGAACTTCAAGTGTATAAACCAGAACCCCCATTCTGTTGAGGAACCGGTTATTTGTCTACTCAGATTAGAAGTAATTTTCTACATCATTTGGTCTAATTTGAGTAGTTGATACTGTTATAAAGTAAGGGGGAGGAGTTGTTTTTATATCAGGTAGATAAACAGTAAACGAACCATAAACCTACGGAGCATTTTTAGTGAGAAAAATTCCACGGTAGAAGTGAGATGATATCTGGCTCAGTTTGGAGCGTGCAACGTGAATCGAATCCGCATCATCAGCTTGGAAGGCTGAGGTAATAGCCATTATACGATGCACGCAAAATAAATGGTGCCGACTACCGGAGTCGAACTAGAGCCAGTCAGTGATTGTACATTTATGCTCGGTTCTGTTGTTGCAAAATCTTGTTCGAGTAAATTTGGTGCCATACCAACTTATATCCATGTTCCATTTAACTGCAATTTATTGATTTTTTAAATGGTATATTCATTTCCCTAGCATGTGTTCCTATTTGTTAGGCTGCAATATAACGTGCATATTTTAATTGTACTTTATTGTTACTTTTAGAGTGTTAATGGATTATCTGAAAATATAATAGTTTTTAATTGGTTGATAAAAGTTCAATGAATCAGTCGTTTAAAGCTGATGTCTAATAATCTCAACATTGAGAGGCACATATTTATACAAAATGATAAATAATTACAATCGTCAATATCATAATGAGGGTTGAGCATGAACACCTACTTCAAAATATTACTATTGGCTGAAAAGTGTATAAAGAATGAAGTATTGGCTAATGTTATGAAAAATAAGCTAAAAAATAAAATTCACTATGTTCATGAGGAAAAAGAGTTAAGACGATATCAATATGAATGCAATCTTATTCTTATGGTTGATCTGTCTTCATTATCAACGAAATTAATAGAAAAAATAATGCCTTATCAATGTGGGTTTAATAAGTCTTGGCGGATTATATTATTTAATGTCGGTGAAAAGGTTGACGTTGAACTCATTACTCATTGGAAGAATTGCTGTGGGATCTTCTGTACTGATATTAGTAGTACGATCATGATTGATGCGATAAAAAAAATTAATGATGGCGAAATTTGGCTACCGAGGTCAGTAATGTCAGAGCTAGTGACCAATTACCGTGCGCAGTCAAAGCCAATCGAAAAAGAAATAATAGCGACAACGCTTAAATTGACTCAGCGTGAAGAGGATATCCTTAAACTACTGGTTAGCGGTGATAGCAATGCAAAAATGGCAGACTCATTATTTGTTTCAGAGAGCACCATTAAAACTCATCTTTATAACACATTTAAAAAAATAGAAGTTAAAAATAGAAGGGAAGCGAGAGCGTGGGCTGAGAGGCGTTTTATGTGATGAGTTTATTACAGTGTAATCAAATAAACTCATACTTTTCTAGCACTACAGTAATAAGGATGTTAACTAAAATATAAACATGTAAGAAATAATGTGGTGTCGAAAGATGTTTGCAGCAACGAATAGACATAAATTTTTAATAGCTCTGTTTTATGCTGCATTATCGACTCATTCAATGGCTGGCGATAATGTGAAGCTAGCATTGAAGGGGCATATAAAAACTAAGTGCGGTATATCTGATATTGAAAATGAAATTGATTTATCAAAGGTGAATACAAAAACAGTTAATTTTGGTTTTTATTGCAATAGTCCTTTTGATATTTCTGTTTCATCAGTAAATGGTGGGTTGAAAAATGGAAGGTACATTGCGCGTTATTCTGTAGCACTAAATATTCCAAAGGTTGGTTTAAGCTTGACTGGGGATAGTGATAAAATAAAAAATAACAAATCGGTTAAGGTGATAGATAAAATACCATTTAAAAGTAATGGTGAAATCACTATTACTTTAATTGATAAGCCAGTCATGGCTGGTATTTATAAAGAAACATTACAAATCAACCTTTATCCTAAATTGGTTTTTTAAATCAAACTAATGACAATGTACAATAGTTTTAGTTGAGGTGATTATGAGGTTTGTTAATTACAGTGAAAGTTGAAACTCATACTTTTCTAGCACTACAATACCCAAGGGTTTAACTAAGATGTAAATATGAAAATTAAACATTGAGAACTTTAATTTTGTACGTGTTAATTTAAAGTTGCATTTAAGAGGGGCGTCTATCCAAAAGAATATTAAGGTTTTGATCTAAGCATGGTCGAATGTAAGCAGTAAAGCAGTAAAGCAGTAAAGCAGTAAAGCAGCAAAGAAATATAAATAAACTAAATATAACTATTAATTATATACGGAGTATATCATGAAAAATATGATGTTATCAGCAGCAGCAGCGTTAGTTCTATCTTCTGTATCGTTACCTACTTTAGCTACTGAACCGACAAAAGACGATTGTTCTATTTCGGGTTCATGTGACCTGATAGTTAAAGCAACTGTTGCGGATCAATGTTCATGTAGCTTTGAGGGATATTATCCGACACTAGACATTGGGAAGTTGAATAAATATGATGCAGTATATGGAGGCGCAAAGCCTACAACCGCTCAAAGTATGAATATCTCATGTAATACTAAATATGGCGGTACGTTGAGTGCTCTTTCTGCTAATAATGGATTGACCAGTACTGGTATGCCTGAACCGACTGATACAATTAATTATAACTTAATTGTTAATGGTGTGAATAATCATGGTTCTGCATTAAATGATTTTCCTAATAATTTTGATTATGCAAGTGGTGATTACACTGTTTCCGTTACAACACTACCATATGATTTTGAAGACGTAAGTCCAGGTATGAAGGAAGATACAATTACGTTTACAGTTAGCCCTATTTAAATGGTTAATTAATTGTTGCTCTCTAGGTGTGGTTTATCCACACCTAGATTTAGGAGTTAGTATGCGCTGGATATTATTGCTGTTTTTTTTATTGTCATTTAAAAGTTTTGCTTTTGGTGTAAGCCCAATGACTGGTGAGATAGACGTTTCAGGTCGGCTTTCACAGCAGAAATTTGTTGTCACAAATAAATTTAAAACACCCCTCGATGTTGAAATTACCCCTCATCGATTAGAATGGAAAGGAGCGGAGTATAGCTATCAAGAAACGGATGATTTAATGATATTGCCTGATACGGTAGCTATTGAACCAGGAGAAACAAGGGCTATTCTGATAAAATACTTTGGTGTTCCTGAAGTTCAATCATCTAAAGCATATATTATTAGGTTTAAGCAAGTATCGACAAATAATGTTCAAGATGTTGGTGGAACAAGTGTAAACATGGCTGTTAATTTTGAGGCTGTACTCACATTATTACCTAACAAGGTGTCGTCAGGCTTGCAGATATCATCTGCGATTAAAAACAATGATGGTAAATGGTTAGTTACAGTCGATAATGTTGGCAATAAGCATGAATGGGCATCTGAGTATAACTGGGTAGTCGAAAATGGAAAAGACTCTGTTGTTTTTACTGGTAAAGATATTTCAAATAAGTTAAGTCATAAATTTTTCCCACCACGCTCTTCAATTCAAGCTATAGTTGATTTGGATGATGAACTTGGTAATAGTGAATCACTCAATATTCATATTAGAGATGTTAATTAGGGAGGATTAAAAGTATTAATTCTGGAGGGTTAAAAATATTAATTAGGGAGGATTAATGAGAAGAATCATTATTGGTATATTGGGGGTGATTACATGTTTTGTTTGCAATGCTCTTGAGATAGGGCCTTTAGTGCATGAAATCGAAGTTGATTCGACTAGAAAAAGTACTAAAATTTTAGTAAGTAATAACTCTGCAAATGAAAAGCTTATCGATACTGAAGTTCTTGAATTACAATTTAATAGTGAGGGGTATTCTGTACGCTCACTAGAAAAAGAAAAAATCATTGTTTCGCCACCTGCATTTAAACTTGCTCCCGGCAAAACTCAAACCGTACTTGCTGTTTGGGTTGATGATAATGACATAAGTAACTCAAGTAGTTACAGTGTTAAGTTTTCTTTGGTTGAAAATGTAAATCAGCATGAAGATGATGTGATAAAATTAGCGATTAACTATAATGTCATCATACATGTGTCTAAATCCGCTCATCAATCATTCATTAAAAGTAGCGATATGCCAATAATTAAAAATAAATCAACGGTGGTTTTTTCTGTCATAAATACGGGAAATAAATATACAAAGCTTAGTGATTATAATGTTAGGTTTAACAGTAGAGGTGAAGGAAATACTTTATTGACAGGGGAGAGTATTGCTTCTGAAGGCTATGATGTGTTTATCCCAGCGAATCAAAGTGTTGATATTGTGTTGCCCATAAATTTATTGCCCAGTAATAACTATGATACCATAACGCTGATTAAGAGGGGTGATTAATGCCCCCTTGTAATAAGTCGTTTTTTATCGTTATGATATTAGCTTTTAATTGTGGTGTGAGCTACTCTAAAACAGACCTTATTACTGCAAGAACTGTGTCTTTTTCAACGTTGCTTAATTTTTATAATCAGCCAGTTTCTGAGGTGATTGTAAAAGTGACGCCTGAAAAAGAATTGTTTATAGATTATGAATCTATTCGTAATTTTCTTGAGCGGCGACTGCCAGAATCTATTTTAAATGAAATTAATAAAAAAAGTATAGATGGGTATGTGAATAGTCTTGAATTTGAAGGTTATGATATATTTTTTGTGTTAAATTCTGAAACGTTAGAAACAAATGTAACAATCCCTACTGAATTGCTTATTGATAGTGGGTTATATTTATTTGAAACTCAAAATGACTTCTATAATTACCAGAAGTCATCATCTTTTGGTGGCTATGTTAATTATTTTATTTCAGGTGCTCACTTTGAAAGTGATGATATTGATAACACATGG
>SWCB01014563.1_pt1 | contig 12294 bp, 11 predicted proteins | sample 4692901 | NCBI WGS metagenome assembly SWCB01 (sample SAMN10267276, study PRJNA491770) | bioreactor metagenome | isolation source: DHS bioreactor inoculated with subseafloor sediment | place: Japan: off Shimokita Peninsula | collected 2006-08 | reverse complement strand
AAGATGCCATTAGTTTTCTTATAACTGAAGATAAAGGCATTCATAAAAAATCTATCAAATTAGGAATAAATGATCGTGTTTTATCCATTACCGATGCATTAAAAATTTTTTCTCCAAAAGAAGAGCCATTATACCCCAATCCACTGAAAAAAACTAAGGTTTATAATTTAAATTTGAGCGATAGCATATTTGATTCCCTGAAAAAGGATTATATTGAGTTTGAAAAATGGTTTAAAAAAATTTCCAAACAAGGGCGAGACTGTTATGTTTATTATAAAAATGACAGAACGATAGGGGCTTTATTAATTTATAAATTAGAAGAAGAATCTGTAAAAGCTAAAAAAACATTACCTGCTAAAAAAAGACTAAAAATAGCTACTCTTAAGGTTTCAAGCACTGGAAATAAAATAGGAGAACTCTTTATTAGGCTATCTGTTGAAAATGCAATTTCGAACGAAGTTGAAGAAATATACTTAACACATTTTATAGAGCCTTCTGACTATTTAGTTGACCTAATAGAAGAATATGGATTTTTTAATAAAGGTAAGAATAGTAGGGGCGAGGATGTTTTTGTTAAAGAGATTATACCCGACAAAAATGAACTTTTAGAGCATGAACCTGCAGAAATATCTAAAAAATTTTATCCAAATTTTTATGACGGAGAAAAAATAAAGAAGCATATAGTGCCTATAAGACCAGAATATCATGATAGACTTTTTATGGCAAAAGAAAAACAAATAAGTCTATTTGAAGCTGCAGGTGATTTTATTGTTGAAAGCAATACAATTAAAAAGGCTTATCTTAGTCATTCTCGAAATAAAAAAGTTTCATCAGGAGATATAATAATATTTTATCGCTCAAGAAATCGTCCTCGAATAGTTACATGTTTAGGAGTAGTTGAAAAAGTTATAACTGGTCTTAAAAATCCTGACGAAATAATTAGACACGTGGGAAAAAGAAGCGTGTATTCGAAGTATGAAATTGACGAATTGTCTAAAAAAACAACTATGATCATATTATTTACACTTACCACATACCTACCTAAAACCCTGAACTTAAAAAATTTAAAAGAATTAAGTATATTAAAGGGAGCACCTCAAAGTATACAAGAAATCACACATGAGAATTATCTTTTATTGAAAAAGGAGAGTGAAATTGATGAACGTTTTACTGTCAATTAAGCCAAAATATGTCGAAGAAATAAAAAATGGCAATAAAAGATATGAATTCCGGAAAACGAGATTCCGTGCTAAACATGTTAATCAAGTTTATATCTACTCGACATCCCCCGTTAAAAAAATTGTTGGATTGTTTAAAATTGAAAAAATAATAGAAGATAATCCAAAAAATCTTTGGGACAATTTTAATGAGTGGTCAGGCATTTCTGAACATGAATTCTTCGAATATTTCTCTAATAAAGAAAAAGGTTTTGCAATAGAAATTAATGAATTTGAATTATTTGAGAAACCAATAGAACCAAATACTATAATTCCAAATTTTATAGCCCCACAATCTTTTAGATATGTGGAATTTGATAAAAATCCAGAAGATTTCATGACATTGGATCCATTTGGATCTAAATAATTTATTTTCATTTTATTATTTTTGGATTTTTGTTTTACTAAATTTCATTCTTTGAATGACCCAACATGAACCCCCTAAAAAACCAATACGCCAATTCATCCAACTTAGTGGGCAGAATAGAACTGAATCGCCTATTTCCAGACCAATCTCTATACCTGGACCAGATTAGCCTTATTTCTCCAATAAAAAATACCGGCCAAAATTAATGTCTCCTTCTTCCAAGAGCTTAAAACCGGCCTGGCCAAAGAAAGATCTCCATTCCTTATTAGAGGTCATTAATAAAGAAAATACACTCATCACGGCAAAGGTGTGCAGGCCCGGCACAGGAACAATAACCAGTAATTTTCCACCTTCTTTAAGAACCCTAAATAACTCCTTCAATCCAGAAAGCTTAGCCTGGCCTAAATTATTCAACAATAGGGCACTGACGGCCGAATCAAAGTTATTATCTTCAAATTCCATGTGGGTCACATCCCCCTGGACTATGCGAACCCGGTTACTTATTCCAGCAATTTCCAGGTTTTTCTCCAGTAAATCCCTTCCACCAGACATGGAGTCCACCTTAGGATCAAAGAGATCCAGGGCCACTATCTGTCCATTTTTCAATAATTTACCCACTTCAATGGTGACCCGGCCGGCACCGCACCCGGCATCCAGGACCATATCATCGGGTGAGGAAAATAGATCAACAAAGGGAATGGCCATATAATCGGGAGAGATTACCTTGCGGGCCACTATGCTCCCTATAAAAAAGTTTACAGCCAGTAAAATTAGGGGCAGTGACAGCACCGATAAATAAGGCCACCAGGTATTAAAAAATAGTACTAAACTGGCCGCCAGGAAGATTATTCCCATAATTCTAAGGCCATAAATTAGGCCATTGGTTTTATAATAGAATTCATAATGTTGTTCGTTCATATTCTCACCCTTTTTTGTCTTTCATTATTTTCAACTGCCACTTTGGAGCTAAAAAAACATGTAGAAATACGTTTCTAGGCAGGATTATTAGCCACCTTAATGACTACATTCCCCTTTTTGTGGCCTTTTTCAACATGCCGGTGAGCATCAGCAATTTGTTCCAGTGAATATTGCCTATCAATAACTGGTTTAAGCTTTCCTGCCTCAATAAGCTCTTTAATAAAAATCAGAGATTTAGTTTTTTCAACGGACATGGCAAATATTACTTTTTTACTGCCTATCACTCTGGTCCATAGCGTTTGTAAAATTGAAGTAAGGCCCATAACCGTCACCAGATAGCGTCCGTTTTTATTTAGTGAATCCTTACAATGTGCAAATGAGTTCTTGCCTACCGTATCAAAAATAATATCATATTTCTCACCGTTTCTGGTAAAATCTTCTTTAGTGTAATCAATTACTTTATCGGCCCCCAGAGATTTTACCAGTTCTAAATTTGCGCTGCTGCATACCCCTGTGACCTCTGCCCCAAAGTATTTGGCAATTTGTACTGCAAAAGTACCTATACTTCCTGAGGCACCATTGATAAGGATTTTTTCTCCGCTTTGGATGTTTGCCTTTTCTTTGAGGAAAAACAAGGCAGTAGTTGCCCCATCAACCACAGCGGCCGCTTCTTCATAGGTCATGTTAGTGGGTTTTAGTACCAGTGATCCTTTCTCAGACATGCATTTGTACTCGGCATAAGCACCAGGCCCAAAACCAGTGAATCCATAGACCTGGTCGCCTTTCTTAAATCGTTTTACATCTTTACCTATGGATTCAATTTCCCCGGCAAGCTCCAGGCCTGGTATTTTGAATTTTTTTCGGGGTTTTCTAAGGCCCAAAATGATCCTGCTGACCATAGATTCACCCTTCCGCATCATGCTGTCGGCAGTAGTTACTGTGGTAGCATGTACTCTTATCAGTACTTCATTGTCCTGGGGAACAGGTTGAGCTACCTCTTTGAGTTGTAAAACATCTGGTGATCCGTATTCTGTGTATACAATCGCTTTCATATTTTTTTCCTCCAAATTAAATTTGATTTCCAATTCCCCAATATCCAATATCATTGACTGCTATTTTAGCAATTATAAGGATTACAATTAACCATTAACATGTTTATTAGGTCATTATTAACATTTAATGGCATTTGTTTTTAGTTTTTTATTATATCTGTATAATTGTACTATTATGTAGCCATAAAAGACCATGGACAGGATTAAAATGGCAGATATCCATTCAGAAAAGTTGAAATTGCTAATTAAAACTATAGATAATAAAATTAGAGTTACCACCACACCAAAAATAACCGTCCTGATTTGGCGATTGTTTTTTTCAATTAGTGATTTTGTATCGGTGTAAAGATTGGGCCTTTCCTCAGCATAGGGTTTACGCCAGATAAACCAGGGCCCCATTCTATTATCCATTGATTCCCAGCCATCTTCTTTGAAAAGCTCAAAATAATTTTCTCCAGGCATGGCGGGATAATCCCAACAGTATCTCATTTTCCTCCCTTTTCCTTTCTTAAAACTGAACCTGATTTGGAATAAATCCACTTTAGTCAGGTTCCATCCCTTCCTTTCCATTTATTCCAGCCAATTTTCAACTTTCTGAGTGTTCCAGCCCCACCACCAGTGCCACACATTTTTAACTTCTTTCATTATGAATCCCCCATTTCAGTTTTTCCAAGACTCAGAAGCTCTTCTAAACGTTCAAGTTCAAGTTTTTGCACAATTTTACCTTTTTCACTAAGTTCATATACTTTTTTACGACTTTCTTCAGCAACTGGAGTTATTAATCCTTCCTTTTCCATTCGAGACAGATTTCCATACATGGTTCCCGCCCCGATATTAATACGTCCATTTGTAATTTCGTTAACGTGTTGCATTATTCCATAACCGTGTCGTGGCTTATTTAGAGAAATAAGAACATAATAAGCCGCTTCTGTTAATGGTAAGTACTTTTTTTGTAATATTTTAGTATCCATATTAATCTCCCGAATTATACATCGTGCAATGTTATACCATACTACGATATATCGTGTCACGTTATATATAAACATTATGATCCAAAATAAAAAAATAAAATAAAATGATTTAACGACTAATAAAAATAATATAGGTACTGAAAATTAATAAAAACGATTTAATGCCCTTTATGTGGACATAAATGCTTCAGACCACATATCCCCAAGAATTGGCAGATAGCAAAATAAGCAGCAAATTATAACCTTTCTTTATACTTCAATTCACGGAATTTAATCTTATAAAATGTCCCTTCTCCTTTTAAAAACTCTATATCCCCATCTAATTGATCCACCAGGGAATTAATCAAAGTCAGGCCCAGTGTGGCATTTTCTAATTCAGACTCATCTATAAATCCTATGCCATCATCGCCTACAATTAAAACGTATTCTCCATCATTTTTGTGCATTTTAACAGTTATTTTACCACTCACCCCCGAAGGAAAGGCGTGTTTTAATGAATTAGAGACTATTTCATTTATTATTAGGCCACAGGGAACTGCAGTTTCAATATTGAGATCTATTTCTTCATCAATATCTACTTCTAAATCAAATTTAGTCATATTTTTAGAATTTTCATATATTAAAGTACTTAAAAGGGTTTTCAAGTAATCTGAGAAATTTATGGAACTTAAATTATCAGATTGATAGAGTTTTTCATGGATCATGGACATGGATCTCACCCTGTTCTGGCTCTCTACAAAGAGTTCATGATCTTCCTCAGCCACCACATTCCTAGACTCTAAATTTAAAAGACTTATGATAATCTGCAAATTGTTATTCACCCGGTGGTGAATTTCTTTAAGGAGGGTTTCCTTTTCCCGGAGTGAATTTTTAACAAATTTAGCAGCTTCTTTCTGCTCTGATATATCCCGGCTGCTGTAAATAAACCCTTTAAGCTTATTATTTTCAAAAATAGCTTGGCCAATTGACTCCAACCATATGTATTTACCTTCCACATTTTTATAACGATATTGTATCCGGGCACTTTTGAGGGAGGCCAATGATTTTTTAAGGTGCTCTGTAACTTCTTGCAAATCATCAGGGTGAATAAAATCATAGAATGACTTTCCTCCTAGGTATTCTGGAGGATATCCCAATAAGTGCTGGGAAGATGGACTTACATATTTGAAAACACCATTTTCATCTGATTCAGCAATAAGATCCAGCATATTTGAGGTAATGAAACTAAGTTGTTCTTTCCGGGCAGAAATTATTTTTTTAGCTTTTTTTATCTCATTTAGTGATAAAATCTGACGGATAATTACCAGCACCACAATAATTCCCACCCCCCAGATCAGTGCCTCATCTGGTTTGGTAATAATTAAAAGGCCATATGCAAATAGAACCAAAACTAAAGGCAGATATGGAACTAAGCTATTGGGAGCACTTGATTCCCTATAGACGCGTATTAAGTTTTTAAAGTCTACATCAATATTATTTAGATAAGCTATTATAGCTAAGGTTATAAATATCAAATTAGAAACGTATAGTGCCGTGAACATCCATTGATATATTAAAAGAGGGATCACTGCATTATAAGCATATATCATATCCCCGAATACTTGGAAAAACATTCCTAATGAGAATAAAACTAATGGAAGTTCTGAAATCTTTCGGTTTTTACTAAATAATAATATAAGTATGGTTAATAGCACTATAAGATCTAAAAATAGATAAGATATGGAAATTATCACCGATAGGGTATCTGGTTGACTGGGTCCCACTGTGGGCCAGATTAATAGAAACCATACAATGAAAAATGCAGATACCATGACTATAACTGCATCTAATAAATTTTTATATTTAATTTTAAAAGGTTTTTTAATAAAAAAAAGTATTCCCAGTACCAATGAAGAGTACGCAGCCATGTAAAAAGAATCTGCCATGGAAAGTGAAGAAATTACGCCTTTGACATCCGTGAAAACAAAATAAAAAAAGCTTGCTACCGAATAAACCACCATAGATATAGCCAGTATCAGCCAGGGCTTAAAAGCATCTTTATGCATCTCATATGACCACCAAGTAGTGTAAATTAGTAATCCTGATGTAAAAATGCTGACTATCGGCGTTAAAATAGCCATATAGACTGAAAATAGGTTACTGCCCCATAATAAAAAAGGAACGATAAGTAGGACCATTAAAGCACCGATGGCTATCATTAGCAATAATTTAAATCCATTTGATGCAGAAGATAAGTACATTTTTTGGCCTAAACCGTTATCATGATAATTATGTTCTTATTTATTTATTATAATTATTGAAATTTTAGGAATATCTGAATCATGACAATGAATTAAAAAATAATTATAATTTAAGATTTATTCCAGATATTCTAAAATAAGAAGTTAAAATAAATAAGTAATAATAGCAATATTCGTTAATAAAAACGATATTGGATGATATTTTACCATTCACCCTTCCAAGGCATGTTCTTATTCTTTTTTCAACCCATGAATTGGTAAATAAACAAGCCAGTAGCCGCAACAACGGATAGTGTCCAAGTAATCAATATTTAATATTCCAAAAAATTCACCAAATGACTCCCTTATATCCTCTGTTCATATCCCAATTCCCTGAAAATAATCCTATAAAAATTTCCTTCCCCGCCCATAATTTCCATTTGGCCATCTAATTGGTTTAAAAGCATATTAACCAGTTTTACTCCCAAATCATTTGTCGAATCATCATTTTCTTCACCACCCCTGATTCCATTATCACCTACCATTAAAAAATATTCCTCTTGTTCTCTGTACAGTTTAACAGTTATTTTACCACCAGAGGAATAAGTATTTTTTAAGGAATTTGAAACCAATTCATTTATTATAAGGCCACATGGAACTGCAGTTTCAATATTAAGGTTAATTTCCTCAATATCCAAATCCAATTCAATTTTAGATAAAGTATGATGATATTCATAGACCAAATCATTTATTAAAAGTTTAATATAGTCTGAAAAATCTATGGAACTCAGGTTATCAGACTGGTATAGTTTTTCATGTACCATGGCCATAGCCCGCACCCTGCTCTGGCTCTCCTTAAAGAGTGCCTGGTCCCAGGGATCAACCACATTTATAGCCTGGATATTCAAAAGACTGGATATGATCTGAAAGTTGTTGTTCACCCTGTGGTGAATCTCCCGAAGGAGAGTTTCTTTTTCTTGTAGAGAATTTTTAACAAATTCTGCCGATTTTATCTGCTCCGTGATATCTCTGCTGCTGTAAATAAATCCTCTAAAAGATTTATCATCAAAAACAGGTTTTCCAATAGTTTCCAAAAATATATATTCTCCTTGGGCATTTTTAATGCGATATTTTAATCTCACACTTCCCTGAGAGGCCACTGCTTTTTCCAAATTAATGCTAATCTCTGGTAAATCATCGGGATGAATTAAATTATGAAATGATTTCCCCATTAGATCATCTGGAGAGTAACCTAAAACCTGTTCACAAGAGGGACTTATATATTTAAGAATCCCTTTTTCATCTGATTCCGTGATGAGATCCACCATATTAGTAGTAATGAAACTTAACTGTTCTTTCTTCTCAGAAATTAGTTCTTTATTCCTTTTAATCTCATTTAAGGATACTATCTGTCTTAAAATTACCATTACCACCACAATTCCCACCCCCCAGATCAGTGCCTCATCTGGCGTGGTGATAATTAAAAGACCGTATGTGAAAAGAACCAGTATTAATGGTAAATAAGAAATTAAGTCCTTTTGTGTTTTTGATGTTCCATAAGAAGATTTTAAATATCCTAAATCCAATTGGACATTTTTTATAAATGATATGGCTGCTAATGTGATGAATATGACATTATACACATATAATACATTAAATAGCCAGCCACTAAGCAAAGTAGGTACCACTGCGTAATAAGCATATATTATGTCCCCTAATATCTGGAAAAACACCCCCAGGGAAACTAATGCAATAGGTAAATCAAAAATCTTCTTATTCCGATTAAATAGCAGTGCCAGTACTATGAAAAGTATCGTGAGATCTAAAAATATATAAAATAAGGAAAAAATCATGGATAAGGCGTCTGGTTGGGTGGGTTCAACAGTAGGCCAGATTAGGGGGAACCATACAATAAAAAATGCAGAAATCATGACAATGGCTGTGTCCAGTAATGATTTAAATCGAATATTAATTGGTCTTTTAAAAAATAATATCATGCCCGTGATTAGTAATGGATACATGGCCAGATAAAATACATCTGCAATGGAAGGAGAAGATATTACCCCCATAACGTCTTCAAAAATAAAATAAAATAAATTAGCAATGGAATACAATAGCATTGCAAGGCCAATCAGCAGCCATGATTTAAAAACATCTTTTCTGTTTTTATATGAGCACCATGCAGTATAAAGCAATGCACTTGCACATAAAAAGTTTATTATGGGAAGTAAAGCCTGCATATAAATAGACACCTTGCTATTATTGTAAAATAATAAAGATACAACTGTTAAAACAGTTAAAAACACAATGAATAATATTATATGTGATTTTAACCTGTTTAGTGAACTAGAGACATGCATTTTCCACCCGAAATAGTATTAAGTTAATATATTTATGGATGTCTTTATTTATTAAGTTTATTGCCTTTGGATTGATATTTTAGACATTATTATCTACTGAAAACCATTGAATTTAGAGTATATGGTTATCTTTAGATAAATTTAATATTATAAAAATACTAATTTAATAATATTAAACTCAAAACTCAATCTTAGAAGAAACCATGCCATCCCTCTCCTCCTACTTACCCATAACTAAATGGGCCCGCAATTATAATAAAGACTGGCTTAGGCCAGACATTATAGCCGGAATCACCGTAGGAGCATTTACCATTCCAGAAGTAATTGCTTTTGTTTCTCTGGCCAATTTACCCCCAGAGGTGGGCCTGTATTCCGCCATGGTGGCTTTATTTGTTTACATGGTTTTTGGATCGTCCCGGCAATTGTCCATGGGGCCTACTTCCACACTATCCATACTAGTAGGGGCCACCCTCGGTTCCCTGATGATTCCCAATATCAGCCAGTATCTAATGATTGTTTCCATTATAGCCGTTGCCACCGGAGTTTTAGCCTTGATATCTTGGGCTTTAAAAATGGGATTTATAGTTAAATTCATATCTAAAACCGTGCTTACTGGATTTTTAGCAGGCATAGCACTATTTATTGCCTCCGGACAACTGCCTAAATTGCTTGGAATACCAGGAACTAGTGGAAATTTCTTTGATCGAATATATTATATACTAATTAATATTAGTCAAACCAATATTTACACCCTGGCCATTGGTTTTGGAGGAATTATTTTTCTCTATGTGGCCACTAAAAAGTTTCCTAAGTTACCTAACACATTATTTCTAGTTGCAGGGTCAATAATACTTATAACTTTCACCAGCTTAACATCTTTAGGAGTTAAATTAGTTGGTTACATCCCACCAGGATTACCATCCACAATTATTCCCGACCCAAGCTTAGTTGATGTTAATATTCTGGTCACCCTTGCAGCCACAGTTTTTCTGGTGAGTTACATTGAGGGCTATTTATTTGCCGAAGAATACGCCACCAAATACAGATATAAAGTTGATGGAAATCAGGAATTGCTGGCTTTAGGAGTTTCTAATATAGCCGTGGGTCTTTTTCAGGGACTGCCTATTGGAGGAAGCCTATCACGTACTGCAGTAAATGATGAAAGTGGGGCAAAATCACAGCTAGCTGGTGGAATAGCAGCTATAATCATCCTACTAATACTTTTATTATTTACTGGAGTTTTCTATAACTTACCCGAAGCCATACTGGCCGCCATTGTATTATTTGTTATAAAGGGTCTGGTGGATATTCCACATTTACGTACTATTTACCAATTCAGCCGTATAGAATTTGTTATTGCTATGGTAACCCTATTTTCAGTGCTACTTTTTGGTGCACTGGAAGGAATTGTAATTGGAGTAATTTTATCAGTTATAGGACTGCTTAAGAATATGTACAATCCAGATGTAGTAATATTAGGGCGAATTCCCGGAACTGAACAGTTTTTAGATATTAAAAGACATCCTGAAGGAGAAATAATCTCCCATACACTTATTGTAAGAGTAGATGGATCCCAAATATTTCTAAATACCGAGCGTGTGAAAAATATCATTATAGACCTGGTAGATAATAAATGTGAAGGCACTAAATTGTTTGTTCTGGATTTTGAATCATCTGCTTTCATTGATTACTCTGGAATTCAAATGCTGGAGGAACTTAATGACGAATTAAAACTTAGAGGCATTAAAATCAAAGCAGCCAACATGCACGGCCCATTAAGAGATTCTATCCGAAAAACACGATTAGAACAAGAGATAGTGGATCCCACAATTTGTTTGAGTATTGAAGACTGTGTTGAAAAATGGGAAGCACAAAATAAGGAATAATTGATTTATTCCTATGATTAAAGTGAGAGAGCTATTCGCCGCTGCAGTGTTTATTGTCTTTTTATAGTGCAGACCGATTGGAGAAAGCTAACCAAACAAACCCATGCCCATTATTATTTTCTTCAATTAGCAACTTATTTCTAAATTCTTTTTTTCGTTTAACAAAAGATTTAAATAGTAATATGTTATATCTATCAAACATAATGTTAAAAAAATATAACATAATGTGGTAAATAAATAACGAATGCTATGATAAAATGAGGGAAAGAAATGAAAACAGAATTCAATTATTTCTGGGGTATTTTAGGTTTTTTAGGGTTAATGGGATATGTTTTAGAAAATTCCATTTATTACATGTTTTTTGGATTTTTCCTATTATTTTTAGTGCCCTTTTTTAACAAAAAAGAAAAAAGTGGGGATGAAAATATGAAATGGCTGAACAATGATAATTTATATAAAATAAGTATCTGGCTGGGATCTGCTGCATTAATGCTTTCCGGATTTATAATGATGGCCACTAAAACCATGAACGATTTAGTATCAGTTATTCTCCTTTTAGGCATAATGGGACTCATGACTAATTTTTTCACATATGTTGGTATGGATAAAAAAGCTCAAGATGAGCGATTAATGAAAATAGGAACATTTGCTACCACTTATTCATGGTACATAACCTTAGTATTTGTTTCTTTCTTGGTATTAAGCATGTATTGGGGACAAAAAATACGCAATCCCATTGAATTAATGGGAGTGACTATTTTAGTCATGACCTCCACCATGCTTATTGGTAACACCATTTTAGGCCGTAAAGGCGACGTAGGCTAAATAAATAATCTAATAATCTTCAATAAATATGCTAGCCGTACTCATAACGATTTATATTATTAAATTGTTCTTTATTGATAAAATAATGAAATTAAGGAGATATTAGATGAAAACCAGAATAAAGGAATTGCGTGCCAAGTACGATTTAACACAGGCCCAACTAGCAGAGAAAGTTGGTGTTAGGCGGGAAACCATTGTCTTCTTGGAGAAAGGAAAATACAACCCCTCTTTGAAATTAGCTTATTTAATAGCCAGAGTGTTAGAGGCAGATATTGAGGATATTTTCATTTTCGAGGAGAAAGAGCTGGAAATAGATAATTAAATATTTTTTCTTCATTTAAAGTGAAGAAAATTAATAGAATGTTTTTTAATTTTGTTCAAAAAAATAAAATAATATAATTTCAGAAATTATATATCACCCAAATTTAATCATTTCTTTTGGCTGGAAATTATTAGCCATGGTCCAGAAATAGGCCTCA
>SWCB01004220.1_pt1 | contig 12294 bp, 11 predicted proteins | sample 4692901 | NCBI WGS metagenome assembly SWCB01 (sample SAMN10267276, study PRJNA491770) | bioreactor metagenome | isolation source: DHS bioreactor inoculated with subseafloor sediment | place: Japan: off Shimokita Peninsula | collected 2006-08 | reverse complement strand
AATTTTAGCAATCGCAAGCCACTCAGCCCCTTGCACTGGAAACAGTAACAGTGGCACCACAACCGAGATCAATAAGCCCAACGCACCAAAAAAGGTGGGTTTATCGATCAATTCAAAGTGTTTTTTATCTATCATGCTTACTCCTTAATCATGAAAAATTCCATGCATAAACCGGCTGATAGTCACGTATAAATAGGGGCGTCATCAAATCCATCTTTTCATCGTTACGATGAAAGCAGTAGATTGTTGTGCAATATCAATAAATACCACTATTTAACACTTGCTCTGTGATGGCTTATTGATAGTATAGACAGCGCAATCCCTTAATCAGTAGAGGTGCGCTGCCTATAAGTAACCGTGCGGAGGATGATACCGACGATGCCGGAGAAAGGAGTCAGTGCCGAAGTAACTGTTGTTATCACACTCAGTTGCTGGGTCTGCGTCAAATAGGCGCAGGACTGCCATAGTTTTTTTCCTATGGAGCGCTACCTGAAGGGGTAACAAGTCACTTTTTCAGACGTCTTCGTTACACCTCTTTTTGGTAGATCTCCACCTTTTTTTATAGGTGTAAAGAGATCATGAACCTTATCCATTATTCAGATTCCGCTTGGTCGGTTCTTCCCCCATTGTTGGCGGTCATTCTAGCTGTGACTACTCGACGAGTACTGTTATCACTCGGAACTGGCATTGTTTCCGGCGCCCTTATGCTGACGCATTTTTCACCCACTGCTGCGCTAAACTACCTATTTGATAAAGTACTTAGCATTGTGTGGATTAATGGCAGCCTAAACAGCGATAACGCCAATATGATCATCTTCATGTTATTGCTTGGTGCATTAATCAGCCTGATGAGCGTCTCTGGTGCGACTCAAGCCTTTGCCGATTGGGCTGCTGTACGCTGTAAGGATCGCCGCAGTGCAAAGTCGTTAACAGGTTTAATGGTATTTATCTTTTTTATTGATGACTTCTTCCATAGCCTGTCTGTAGGTGCCATCTGTCGCCCAGTCACCGATCGCTTCCAAATTTCGCGTGCCAAGCTGGCTTATTTGCTCGATTCAACTGCTGCACCCGTTTGTGTGATAATGCCTATCTCATCTTGGGGAGCTTATATCATCGCGCTAATTGGCGGCATTATGGTGGCACATAACGTCACAGATCAAAGCCCTATTGCTGCTTTTGTCGAAATGATTCCGATGAACTTGTACGCGGTATTTACCCTTGTCATGGTGTTGTGTGTTATTGCTTTTCAGCTTGATATCGGTCCAATGCGTAAACATGAAGAACGGGCATTGGAGGGACAATTATGGGATGAATCTCGCGGTCGCCCACCCGGCCTTGATATTGAAACGCCTGAAGGCAGTAATGGCGGCATGATAGACATGGTACTTCCGATCCTGACGCTGACTGCGGCGGCGGTCTATTTCATGATTCAATCCGGTGCGACAGTGCTAACGGCAAAAGGTCTCGATTTTAGCGTGATAGGCGCTTTCGAACACACCAATGTTGGTTCTTCACTGGTATACGGGGCGATCTGTAGTCTAGTGGTTTCAGTGGTACTGGCACTTCGCTTGAAGCTAAGTGCGAAAATCTGGCTAAAAGCAGCGCCACAAGGTGTCGGCGCAATGTTACCCGCAATCATTATTCTGTTCTTTGCTTGGACTATCGGCTCAGTTGTACGCGACATGGAAACAGGCATGTACCTTGCCTCTATGGCCAGTGGCAATATTCCGGTTGAAATGTTGCCTGCGGTGGTCTTCGTACTGTCTTGTGCGATGGCATTTGCAACGGGCACCAGCTGGGGGACTTTCGGAATTATGTTACCGCTAGCAGGTGATATTGCCGCCGCAAGTGATATCAGCATGTTACTGCCAATGTTATCTGCCGTTCTTGCTGGTGCTGTTTTTGGTGACCACAGTTCACCTATTTCCAGTACCAGTATTCTGTCTGCTACTGGTGCTGGTTGCCATCATATGGATCACGTACTCACCCAGCTCCCTTATGCGGTTTCTGTTGCCTTCGGCGCCCTGCTTGGCTACATAGCGATCGGTTATACCCATTCAACATGGGCTGGCCTTATTGTCAGCGGCCTGTGGTTTGTGGTGTTTTGCTTATTTGCCTTGCGTAAAAACCAACCTGTTATGAGTATGGCCGAAGCCCGATAGTAGACACTCGCCCTCCAATTATTATCTTCTTCCCTTTCACATCAAATATCCTTTGGGTACTTGATGTGAAAGTTGAGGGTTTAACGTTAGCAGGCCATTTAATCGCTTGTTGTTACAGTACTTCAAGGGGGTATGCTAATATCGAGAATCACCAGTTAACAAGTTCATAATAATTGGGATTTAGAACATGAAAGTCATCTCACTTGAAATGAAATATAATTATAATTCAACAATTTAAATAATAACAAGCTGGATAATGGCGACAAAGTGACGACAGTTTTTATCTTTCTGATATTAGGTGATATTCTAAAAATACTTCATCACGTATACTAAAGTTGCCTATTTTGATGACTCTGGACAAATTGAATTTGACTACGGATGGTGATCTGGCACGCAAATTCAGTATACCCAAAGGCACAGTTTCAACATGGCACACTAGGGAGACAACACCGTTCGAGATCTCTATTAGAGCTCACCTTGCTACAGGCTTATCTTTGAGGTGGTTGCTTTTAGATGAAGGGGACGCATTTCCTGAACAAATCATTGCAAGCGACTCCAACTCAGTAATGCTTGAGCAGTTTCAGGTTAGAACTGGAGAACTACATTCTTTAGATAAAATCTCGTTTGATAGAAAGTTGTTTCTAGAACTTACATCAGGAAATGCAATTGCTATAAATGACGTAAATTGTATTTACCTAATCAATACCGATGATAGAAAAGTTATCAGTGGTAAGTACCTTGCCTCAATGGATGGGCTTATCTCTCTAAATGACCTTCAAAAATTACCTGGAGGAAAGCTGCTCATGAGTTTCAATGGTTCTAATGTTGAAATTGGAGAAGACCAATTGGAAGTTAGAGGGAAAGTTGTTTCTAGGATTACGAAAGAGTGATTGCTTAATACGTTCTGAGTTCATTGAATAGAATGTTAATTGCTAAGGGGGTTCATGTCTACATTGTTAGAACAAGGTATCATCGGCATAGTTACAGGTATTTTAACGACAGCTGTCTTATACATTATTAAGGTCTTTTGGAGCTCAAAATTTGTACCTTTTTTGGCTGCTGTTAGGTATCAAGGTGTAAAGGTTGATGGTCAATGGAGTGGTTACGGCAAAAACGACAATCCTGAAAATGGTGACGTTTTCGAAACCGAATTTAACCTGTTTTTATCACAAAGCGCTCATCAATTAAGTGGCTCATTCCTTTTTAAATTTAAAAATGAACACAAAGACTTTGCTTTAGACTTTAATGTAAACGGCTATATGTGGGAAGGGTATGTAACTCTCAATTTTACGCCCAAAGATAAAAGGCTTACTTCATATGCAACAGCCCTGGTAAAGCTTCATGATGGTGGTCAATCACTCGTTGGCCAATGGTTGTTCCGGGACGTGCACAAGGAATTCGTGAATCAAGTTCCTTTGATTCTTGTGCGTAATCAGGCCAGCAGTTAATCAAAGGCATCAAGGTGATTCATTCCACTCAGATTTTTTGGTATGAAGTTTAGTGTCCTTGGTGAGTTAGCCATGGTGCAACTTATGTTAGGCGTTATGACTACTGTTTTAGCTCTGTGCTCCCAGTGATTTCGATATGGCTTTAAGTGCTATAGGTGGGTTGATTGCTCAATTTATCCCGTTACTAATAAAAATCAGCTTAAATTCCCATCAAACATTGTCATCAAAGGTCATAGCTATCTGAAATTAATAACAAAAGTTGCGATGTCTCAAGTTTATACGTACAAGGTAATGTATTATGCTTGAATCATACAGCAGGTTTATAACTCTGTTAGGCGGTAGCATTGTTTAACTAGAGTTGGCATCCATCTGTTTTAATAAATATCAACTCCGAAAAAACTGGAAACCATATGGCTAAAAAAGTAAGAGTACTTATCCCCTCTGTTGTACTACTTTTATCTTCATGCGCAGTTATTATGGGCACGCCAGAAGAAAGATCACAAAATTTTGATGATTGGCGTTTGTGTCATGAGCTAGCAGATTTTACGTTTAAGTATGACTCTGAATGGATATGGCATATATCTAATGAGGTTGAAAAGCGAAACCTAATTAATGATGAGCAGTGTATATCGGTATATCAGTCGAGAATGTCCCAATTAATGAAAAAATATAACTTAAACGCTACTCCTTTAACGTTTAAAGAAGCACTGAAGAATAAAAAATCAAGTGATGTCTAACTTTCATGTGAGATAAAAAATAATGAGCCAACTAAGTCATATTGGCTCAAGCTGCAACTGGTTGTTGCGCACAGTAGCCATAAAGCAATGAAATGGACACTATTACTCGGCAGTTTAGGTTCAAATTGGTTTAGTGATTACGGTTACCAGGTTAAGTGTGGCGTAAAATAGTGCCACTTATTGCAGGCGTTAGGCATCAACCACATGATTACCTAAATTACGGAATTTATAAAAATGGATAATATTTAATGGCAGGAAAAGATAGCACTGAGTATGGATGGGTAAGCGATGCAGCTGATACTTTATTTTCATGGGCAGTGTTAATGCCTATTGCAGTAATAGTGTCAGGAAAATTACTTGCTAAAACAATTAAATTTTCAGCTGATACCGAACAAAGTTTCAAGATATCGATTAAATTACTTAAAATTCAAGCGACTGGTGGTGAAGTGATTTTAGGTTTTGCTGGTTTTTTTATTACTTTATTTTGTTTCGGAACCTTCGGTGGAAAAGAGATATATGAGCTAGTTAAAGTCAACTACGGTATCGATCCTGGTCATTTTAATTCACTGTGTATGTTCAGCTCATTTACAACGGTTATATGGTCATCACTTGTGTTTTTAATTTATTACTTATTTTCCCAATCCTCAGCTTCAGCATTTAGTCCGAACGATAAAGAACATACGAAACTATTGGAAAACCTAGCTAAGAAAAATACGGAGGGGAAATAGTATGGACGTACCAAACAATGATTTACCTAAATCAATTGCAATCGTAAGTGGTAAAGGTGGTAGTGGAAAAACAATGATTGCAGCTACGCTGGCAAAAATTTTAGATGATGAGGGTAAAAAAGTTTTACTGGTCGATGCTGATTTTGCTACTGGTGGTTTAACGTATTACATGGGCTTGAAAACAGTTCGAAATATCAGTACAGGTCTAACTAACTTTATCAAACACGAAAAAGAATTAGACAAAGAATTTATTAGCGGAAAAACTCAAAAGATGTTCGATTTTCACTCTTCACACTTTGTTGGTGTTGGAGATCATAGGAGACTCTATAAGTATATTGATCATCAAAATCTTCAACAAACAATTGCACAATTCTTGAAACTAAGTTCTGACATTTGCGATGTAGTGCTTATTGATTGTCGTGGTGGTATTGATGAAGAATCTATAAGTGTTTGCAGCCAAGTAGAAAAAGTATTAATTGTAGCTGAGACTGATACTACTTCGTTTCAAGCAACTCAACATTTAGTGGATGTATTGTACGATAACGATCTTTCAGAAAAACTTAGTGGCTTTATTATAAATAAAGTATTTGATGATCCGAGTGCAATGGCTAGAAGCGGTACAGCGGCATTTAAGACACAATATTTGGCATCAATACCTTTTGACCTTGATGCAACCCGTAGCTTCTTAATCGGTGAGATTCCAAAATTAAATACACTTTTTGCTAAACAAGTGCGCTTTGCTTTATCTAAAGCATATCCCGAATTAATTCCATTTTCAGAACAACGTACTCTTGAACATACTGACTTTAGAGGACTTAGCGTCCGAGATAATGACTCTTTACTTGGTGGAATGCTGCTATCGTTCACGTCACTCGCCATTGGGACTCCTCTAATATATACATATATATTAGGTGCTCAATTAAGACCTGAAGTTTTGTATATAGGAATCGCCTCATTACTTCTAATTTCAACAATATCCGGCATTGAGCATGGAAGGAGAGCTGTAGGTAGGATCTTTTCCTTATACAGCAGAATGATTAAACGAATCTTCGGTATCAAATAGTTGCGTAACAAGTTGCTTAAACGGAAAATTAACAGTTGGGCATTGCTTCGCGATTGTATCCAACCGTTAATTTCCGCTTAGCAAGACGTTAGAACTAAGTTTGAATTATGAATAAAAAAATTAAGAAGGCATCCACCCCAAAAGAGGTGTTTGAACACGTTAAGCTGGATTATACGAACCTGAGTATAGGGGCACATGACAACGTAAATTTTAGATTTAGTTTTCCGGTAATGCCGTTTGATTATCTAAACTACGCTCAGAAGGATATGTCAGAAAATAATCAAAAGGGTTTGATCAATGCGTTAAGTAACGGAAAACGCAGTATAGATTGCTTGATTGAAGTAGTGTTGAGAAGTTTGCATATCGATCCTAATAACATCGAAAGAGCAGCACTAGATTTCTGTGCTGACGTCTTATCTGACAAAGAGAAGGACATAAAACCCACTAGTTTAAGACTATTTTGTGCTCTTGGTTTTGCACCGAGCTTTATGATTTCAGAAGTTCGTAATCTAAGAAATAAAGTCGAACATGAGTTTCAAATTCCTAATGAGCTTGATGTAATAAGAGCTTTGGAAGTATCAGAGTTACTTATAAATAATGTTAAAGCCAAAGAAGTTTTTTCTTCTACTATAGATATATCTGATGTGAAAAGACACGAAAATGCAGGCGATGGCTACATAACGGGTATTTACTTTGAAGAGGATTATAAAACTAATGATTTCAAAATATCAGGGCAAGATAGAAATAACAGTGAAATTGAATACTACTTCAATACAAAAGAACCTGAGTATTACTACCTGTTGCGAGCGATGTTTGTTGCTGATCACGATAGGGAGAAATTAACTAATACAATATATAAACTCATAAAAATATTAGATGTTAAAACACCAAATCAGTTTGTAAAGGCACAAGATATTCATAGGTAGAAAAATAGTTCTAACAATCGTTTAAGAGTGACGCCAAGCGCGTGCCATTTTCGCTTCGCTACAATTTTGGCACACATTTACTCACCACTTAGCAAAGCTTTTGGAGAGATTCTCTAATGGAATACGCATCAGGATTAATCAAACTTAACCTGAAACTGAGGGTAAAGTTGAAGAATGGAAGAATACCATTTCTTCTCGGCTCAATGAAGCCGCAGCAACTTTGCAAGATGAAGAAGTACAAATTGAGTCTTGGTTTAAAGTTGAGATTGAGGATGATAAATATCTTCTCTGGTATTTGCGAGCAAAATCTATAAAACGAGTATTTGAGGTATAACTTAAATTAAAACACCCAATTGATAAATTTCACTATGAGCTAATGGCTGAGGTTACCGCAGAAAACGGTAATATATTAGCTGAACCATTAATAGATATACCGAGAACAAAAACATAGCAAAGGTTTTCAAGTCGGACAAATTAAACAATCTTTCAGGTGCTTTATTAATAATGTCAGTACGAAACCTTAAAGACGGCAAACCAAAATCTTGGCTCTGTGAATGCTACCCACAGGGCCGAACAGGTAAACGCATTCGTAAACGTTTCGCTACCAAAGGTGAAGCGATTACGTTTGAACGTTTCACCATGAAAGAAGTGGATGATAAACCGTGGCTGGGCGATAAACCTGATCACCGTCGTTTATCTGAACTTCTTCAGCTTTGGTTTGAACTGCATGGCAAGAATTTAAAATCTGGCGCTCACGCATTACGCCGTATGGAAATTGCCTGCGAAGAATTAAACGACCCCATTGCCGTTTCGATTACAGGTAAAGACTTCGCCCACTACCGAGCAAAGCGTAGAACTAAGGGACGAGGTGAAACTCGCAATGGTACTGAACTTGCGCCCTCTTCTCACAATTATGATTTGTTGTGGTTTCGGGCTGTTTTTAATGAACTGACTCGTTTAAAAGAATGGTGCCAACCTAACCCACTTGCAGACGTTCGCCCGATAAAAACCAGTGAAAATGAACTGGCTTATTTATCGGTAGAACAAATGGCCCACCTTTTTGACGCTGTAGCCGATAGCCCTGTCGCTGAACAAATAACTAAAATAATAAAAATCTGCCTTGCGACGGGTGCCCGTATTATGGAAGCCGTGGAATTAAAAGGTACTCAAGTTTCTAAGCACAAAATCACTTACATCAATACCAAGGGTAAGAAGAATAGAACTGTACCTATTTCTGAAGAACTCTTTGATGAAATATACCAACCAACAACAGGCAGATTATTTACCTGTGGTTACGGTGTGGTGTATAAGTGGCTTACTCGCGCATTACCTGATTTACCTAAAGGGCAAGCAACTCACGTACTACGACACACCTTTGGTAGCCATTTTATGACTAATGGCGGTAACATTATTGTGTTACAAAGAATTCTTGGGCATTCTGACATTAGCCAAACAATGGTTTATGCGCATTTTGCACCAAATCACCTAAGTGATGCTGTCGCATTTAACCCACTAAATAGCCTTAAACATGCCGACTTTAATGGCGACAAAGTGGCGGCAGCGGGTGGTAAATAGGGTAATACAGCGTCGAATAGCGTAAACAGAACAATTCATAACCTAATGATTTACCGTCTAAAGTCAGTAAAACCAAGGATTACATAAAAACATGAAAGTTATCTCATTTAATATTAATGGTCTTCGCGCTCGTCTTCACCAACTTCAAGCTTTGATTGAAAAGCACCAACCCGATGTAATTGGTCTACAAGAAATCAAAGTACATGATGAAGCCTTTCCATTAGCTGATGTTGAAGCCATGGGCTACAAAGTTTATCACCATGGTCAAAAGGCCCATTACGGTGTGGCTATGTTGTGTAAACAAGAGCCAATTAACGTTCAAAAGGGATTTCCAACTGATGATGAAGATGCGCAACGTCGCATGATCATGGCAACCTTTGAACAGGAAGATGGCAAGAAAGTGACGGTGTTAAATGGCTATTTCCCACAAGGTGAAAACCTAAGCCACGAAACAAAGTTCCCAGCAAAAGAAAAGTTCTATGCTGATTTAATGAATTACTTGAACACTCACCACACTAACGAAGAAGAAGTGATTGTGATGGGTGACATTAATATTAGCCCGATTGACTTAGATATCGGTATCGGCCCAGCCAATGCCAAACGCTGGTTAAAAACCGGAAAATGTTCATTTCAGCTTATTGAACGTGAATGGCTAAAAACCTTAATGGACTGGGGGTTCACCGATACGTTCCGTCAGTTACACCCTGACGTAGATGACCAATTCTCGTGGTTCGACTATCGTTCAAAAGGTTTCGTCGATAACCGTGGTTTACGTATTGATGTTGTACTTGCTACACCATCACTTGCTGCTCGTTGTATCGATGCTGGCATTGATTACGAATTACGTGGTATTGAAAAGCCATCTGATCATGCGCCTATATGGTCAACATTTAAATAAATCACCTTCGACCTTCAGTGCAAGCTCATGAAAACAAGCTTGCACCTTTTCTCTTGAGCACTCGTAGGAAAGCCCATGAAATTATTTATTTTTGATCATTGTCCGTTTTGTATAAAAGCGATGATGGTTGTCGGTTATAAAAAAGCTGACATTGAATTCGTTGCCTTACAGAATCACGATATTGAAGCACGTATTGAAAAAGTCGGGGCTAACTTAGTTCCTATTTTACAAAAGCCTGATGGTAATTATATGGCCGAGAGCCTTGATATTGCGGCTTATATCGATCAACTCGATGGCAAGCCTTCTTTAGGGCAAAGCATGGATGCAAATAAGATCGCACAATGGTCAGAGAAAACACGTCCATACAGTAGCTTATTGCTTTACCCTCGTTGGCTAAAAATTGATTTACCTGAATTTCAGTGCCAAGAAGCCAAAGATTGGTTTCATGACAAAAAGTCCGCAATGATTAATGAATCATTTGATGATGCTTTGACGCATTCCGCGCAATATATCACAGCATTGAATGCAGTATTAACGGATCTCGATTGGTTAATACTGCCATCTGAGCGTGATAACAATCTAACGTACGATGATGTAAACCTGTTCCCTTCTTTACGCAACTTAACCGTTGTTAAAGGGCTAGTATTTCCAACGCAAGTACGCCAATACATTGATGAAGTTGCTGCATTAACAAACATCAATTTATACGATGACGTTGCGCTTTAATTATACTCAGCACACAAAAAAGCCCAGATATTTCCATTAGTAACGGGAACATCTGGGCTGCTTTAATATTGTTTCTGTTCTAGCCTACTCGCTTGTTAGTAAGCGGAATTACACAATCGGCCTTAAGTGTTGCAACCAACGTTGCTCTAACTTCTTAAAGCCCCAGATAATAGTAAACGTAAGTACCATGTAACACATACCTGCAAAAAGGTAAGATTCAAATGGCGCATAATAACGCGAATTAACGATACGAGCCGCCCCCGTTAAATCAACAATGGTTACGATACCTGCTACTGCAGAACCATGAACCATGAAAATCACTTCGTTACTGTATGCCGGCAATGCTCGGCGCATCGCACTGGGTAAAATAATACGGCGAAATGCTTGTGGTGTACTCATTCCATACGCTTTCGCAGCTTCAATTTCCCCTTTCGGTAAACTATTAATTGCCCCTCGGATAATCTCTGAGGTATAAGCGGCAGTATTTAAGATAAAGACAAAAAGTGCACAAAACCATGCTTCTTGCCACAAGGTACCTTGCACCTCAATAAGCTGACTTAACCCGTAATACACTAAATACAGCTGGATTAATAAAGGCGTACCGCGGAAAAAATAAATATAAGCCCATGCTGGAAAATAAATTATCGGATTTTTACTGTTGCGGGCAATACCAACGGGTATGGCAATGATTAACCCCACAACCAATGCAACCGCGACCATCCACACCGTAGTGATAAATCCATCAAGATAAAGGTCCCAGCTTTCAAAAAGAATACTAAAGTCCATATATTACCTCGTATGAATGCTAAATCGACGCTCAGCCCACTTAAGTGCTGATGTAGACAATGTAGTGAACAATAAGAAAATAACCGCGATAGTCATATAAAAGGTGAACGGCATTTGCGTTGCGCCAGCGGCCAACGACCCTTTACGTACCATATCGTCTAAACCAATAATCGATACCAGCGCTGTTGTTTTCAGTAGTACTAACCAGTTATTACCAAAACCCGGTAATGCATGTCGGATCATTTGCGGTAATAGAATTCGATGGAACGACTTAAAACTACTCATGCCATACGCTTTGCCAGCTTCAAGCTCCCCTTTATCGACAGCCAATATTGCGCCACGAAATGTTTCTGCCATATAAGCACCAAAGATAAAGCCAATGGTTAAGACACCAGCCACAAAAGGGCTTATCTCTATATAGTCAGGTAAATAAGCCGTCCACTCATGGGTTGGATCGCTGGATGTAAAATACTCATTAAACCATTCATTGATACGATACAAACTATCGTTAAGCAGCATTTGCCCACCGAAGAAAATCAGCATCATCAATACTAGGTCAGGAATACCACGGATGACTGTGGTATAGATGGTGGCAATGGCTTTTGCCCAACGGTATGGCGATAGTTTTGCCAACGCACCAAGCATACCTAAGATTACTGCGAATAAGAGTGACAACAATGCAACCTGGACTGTTACCCAGGCGCCTTCTGCCAATGCCCATTCATATCCTTTTAAATCTAACACGACAGATCTCCAAAAAAGGCCCAAAGGCTACATATAGACTCTGGGCCCTTGAAAATACAGCTTCGGTCATCAAAGCTTACATAGGTAATATTAAGTTAATAACAAAATGTCTGATTATTGACCGTAAACATCATAAGCAAAGTACTTAGCTGCAATTTCTTGGTAAATACCTTTTTCACGTAGTGAAATAATCGCGGCATCTAGCTTTTTAGTCAGTTCTTTGTCTTGCTTGCGTAATGCAATACCAAAACCTTCACCAAACCATTTAGGATCGGTTAATGAAGGACCAATAAACTCATACCCTTCACCGCCTTCTTTATTAATTAAACCTTCTTCCAGTGCAGAAGCATCACCCAATACGGTAGCAATACGACCGGCTTTAAGATCAAGGTAAGCATCATCAAAAGAACCGTAACGAACAATCGTGACAGAGTCGCCAAAGTTATCGGTTAGGTATTTATCATGCGTTGTCGCACGCTGAACACCAATTTTCACACCTTT
>SWCB01009538.1_pt1 | contig 12354 bp, 12 predicted proteins | sample 4692901 | NCBI WGS metagenome assembly SWCB01 (sample SAMN10267276, study PRJNA491770) | bioreactor metagenome | isolation source: DHS bioreactor inoculated with subseafloor sediment | place: Japan: off Shimokita Peninsula | collected 2006-08 | reverse complement strand
GAATGTTATTAGTTCAATAAATGCAAATTCAGAGGGTATATATATACAAGGAATAACAGTAAATAGAGTTTTAATTGCTGAGTTTCAATATAATCTAAGGAATCTAGAAGAATTTAGTGATGTACATGTAAATGTAATAAGTGGTGAGCATGAAGGGACTGAAAATTTAGTTTTTACAGCCAAGTGTTATTTTGAGGATGTGACAAAAGATGAAGCTGAGTAAAAGGGAAAAACTTATGATCCTAATACTTGTAGGGAGTATTATAATATTTTCATATTATAAATTTTTATATGAACCACAAAGGCAAAGGATTGTTGAGCTTCAAAGTCATGTTGTTGAACTAGAAAAAAACAAATTACAATCAATGGAGTTATTGTCCGATAATAATAGTATATATACAGACTATAAGATTTTAAATTCACAAGTAGCTGTAGCAGAAAAAAGTTTTCATCCAAGTATTATTCAAGAAAAAATAATCCTTCAATTAGATGGTATTATTAATAGTACAAATTTAAATGTTATAAGTCTTTCCTTTACGGAGCCAGAGAAGAAAGAAATTAAGGAAATTGAAGGGAAGAAGGAAGAACAAAGTTTGTTAGATGAATATTCAAATATATATAATGATTTATCAAATGAAATAAACGGAGGAAAGGATGTAAGCAAAGAGAGTAAAGAAGATATTAATAGAGAAAATCAAAAAATAGTTAAAGTTGATAAAATGACTGTAAATATAGTCTTTCAAGAGAATGATTATAATGAAGTAATGAACTTTTTAACTCAATTAGAGCTTCAGGAAAAAAGAATAGTTATTGATAATATAGCAATTCAAATGGAGGAAAATCAACTAAGTGGGATTATTGCACTAGATTATTATTCCATACCTAAAATAATTAAAGAAGATGAAGGCTATAATGATTGGTATATATATGGGAATTATGGTGTAGAGGATCCTTTTACATATTTTGAGGGATATGATACTAATAGAGAAACAAGTAGTTCTAATAATGATACTACTTACGACAATGAAACTACAGAAAAAGTTGATCAAGAAGTCTTTGATTTCTATATGGGATTGAGATCAATTACTGCGGATTTACCAACGGTTGTTATTGGTAAACAAAATGATGTTTATGGAAAATCCTATATCTATGGGGATAATCAAGGGATAGAAAAAGTAGAATTTAAGTTTGTTAAAAAAGAAGGTAACTATTATTATTCATATAGAACCCAGATTCAAAGTCTACCACATAATTATGAGGAGGAAATGCTGCCATTTACTCCCAGGGGTGAAAACATAGTTTTAAGTATAATGAGCTCTTTAAGAAAAGAAAAAAGTGATGCTAGTGGTGTCTATTTATCTTTAATAAATGATACGGATTTAAAGTTAATAATAGATGTGGATAAAGATGATCCTACTAAGCCAAGAATTAATATTGCAAAGAAACAAGGTAATATTGTTATAAGATAGAAAGGCTGGAGGGAATACCTTGTTTAAAATAATAAAAAGTGAGAAGGCTTTAACTTTGATAGAACTAATAGTATCAATTGCTATTTTAAGTATAATAGTTGTTCCTACTTCTAATATGTTTCTTACTGCAACAAAAATAAACATAATGTCTAAGGATAAAATTATTGCAGTAAACCTATCCCAGGATGCAGTTGAGGCAGCTAGAGAAAATGAAGTTTATGAATTGAATAGTAAGTATGATATAGATACTACTGTGAGTTATGCTAATAAGTATGAGATAATTGAAAACCAAGCTAGTCCAGATTCTGATTACTCTGCAGTTATTACAATAGATGAAGAAACTGATAGTGTAAAAATATATTCATTAAATAACTCAAGCAGATCATTAGAATGGACAACCACTGATAATAGTATGGAACTAATCGTAACAGATACTCAGATAAAAATTAATGAAGTAATCATTATAAATTCAAAAGATCCTATTAAGATTAGAATTGAGACATATGATCAAAACGATAATGATATTTTGACAAAAGAATTTAGAATTAAAAATGAAACAAGTGATGAGATTATTACTCATGTAGTTAAAATGATTAAGGATGACTTTACTAATGATAATAAGGCATATGTGAAAATCATAAAAGGAAGAGTAAAGGTAGTTGATAATCTATACTGCAAAATAAGTAGTGATAATATCTTTGATATTGAAAATGATCAAAATAGACTTTTAGATATCAGAGCAAATGTTAAGAAGAACAGTGATATCATAACAGAATTGAAAACCATAAAAAAAGTTAGGTAGTTGATATATATGATAAGGGAATATATAAAATCAAATAAAGGTGCTTCCCTTGTAATGGTAATGTTTTACATGATGATACTTATTATGTTAGGAACTACCATCATGGCTTTAGGTTTAAGTAATTTCAAAATGAAGCTAATGGATGAAGATGTAAAGACATCCCTATATATTGCAGAATCAGGCCTTGAAGAAGCCCATGCAATTATAGAACTAGAGGTAAAGAATGCTATAGACTATGGTAATTATATAGTTGAAGATAATTGGGAAAAAAAAGTAGATGAAGATTATTATACTTATTTAGATACTTTAGAAAATACAAAGATTGATAAGGTAAAACTGGAAGAAAAAATGGAAGACTGGTTTGAAGATGCTTATAAAGAGTACCTTACAACAGAAATAGTAGGTAAACCCTTTGATAAAATGACAATTGAAGAAATAAACAATGGAGAAGCTCCAGGTAATTATGATAAAGAGTTAATAGACAAAATATTAAATGCTTCCTATATGTATGATTTAACACTAGATGTACCTATATTAGAAATAGATAAATTCTCTGGAGATATTTTTCATATGAAAGTTATATCTACTTATACTCCTAGTGAGGGCTTAGAAAAAAAAGTATCACAGAGATTCTCAATAAAATTGGCTAATAAAAATGAGAATTATAAGATGCCTGAGTCCTATTTTGTACAGTATGATACTAATCAGTATAATTTACAAGAATTAGGAGCAAGTGGATTTACAGATAATGCTATAACAGCAATGGGGGATATTATATTCAATCAATCCTCCAAAGTATCTATTAAAGGGAATCTTCATGCAAATGGAAAAAACCATGGTATTTTAATAAACAATGGTACTATTGAAGTTAATAAAGATAACTATGAGTTAATAAATAATAAAGTTTCTACAGCTAAGGACATTAGAATAGATGGAGATAATATTAATACTAATTTTAATACCAACATATTTTGCGACTCTTTGGTAATCAGTGAAGATTCAAACAACTCAAAATTAAACATAGGTAGTGTAGTAGGAAGTAGTACCGATAAGTATAGACTTTTTACAAAGGATGACTTAGAGCTTAATGGAATGACTTCCCATATAAATATTTATGGAAGCTATTATGGTTTTTCTGATGGAAGTGAGTTGATTACTGAGCATGATAGCAGTAGTGCTATAGTAATAAATAGTATGGACTTAGGGGAAGTTGGAGGATCAAGCCTTACTATAACAGGTGAAGAATCAAAAGAGTATAAATTTGATGATAATACTACATTAAGTGATGGTATACTAATATATGGGACAACCTCTATAGATAATCTTTATGATGAAAACAAGTTAAATAAAAGATCGTACCAAACTGGTGAATCTGTATCAATAATTGGTAATTATATATCATATACTGATTTGGTAAAAGAGTACCTAGATGATAAAGATAATTATTCATATAATCCCTATTATTATTTCTATAATGATGTTGAAAATTTAGAGTTATTCTTTGCAGATAGTTATAATGGAGAAGAACTAAAGGTGTTTAATAGCTCGGGAAAAAGCAAGACATCTATTATTAAAGAAGTTTCTAATAACTCAACTGGTTTATTAACTGTAAATGGAGTAACCTTAGGAGTAGATAAAATATTACATACAACAGGAGTATATGTATCTGGTGGGGTTATAAATAATAAATTTCAAGATAGTTATAGTATTGAAAGAAGTAAAATTAGTGATGAATACGACGTAATGACAGCAGATGGATCTATTTCCTTAACCAATGAGCCGCCAAACATAGTGAATGAAATATATGAAGATGAAGAAGGCAACATAGGATTAGCATATATAAATGTTGAAAATACAAACCCGATTACCATAGACAATTCAAAACCTTCAACAATTACAATCCCTAGTGATAAAGAAATTTACGGTATAATAATATCAAAGGGAGACATTAATATCAAAGGCACAATCAAAGAATTTAAAGGGGTAATTGCCACACAGGGAGATATATATTTTGAAGGAAGTGGAGATAAGCATATCATTTACAATAAGGAAGTTGAATTGATTGTAGCTAAAGAAACTTTGAACTTTGAAGATGACAGTAATGAGTTTGAAACCTATAAGAATTATTCGGATTTAATAGAACTTCATGGCTGGAAAATAGAAAAATAAAAATTAATTATTATTTTGAAAGGGGGATTACATGATGAAGAATAAAATGAGTAAGGTAGGAATTATTTTAGTTATAACTATAATGATAATTTCCATATCCACTATCCTAGATATGGAGAGCTATGGAAATCCTAAGGATCAAGCTTTGACTATTGAGGCTTATAATGAAGACACTAATGATCTTGCACAAAGAATTAAGCCTCGTATGAAGGTTGTTAATACAGGTGATTCAGATATACAAATAAAAGATATTAAAATACGGTACTATTTTACTATGGATGGAATTTCTGAATCGGATATTTCTGTAGCAGTTAACAATATACAGGCTCAAAATCCTTGGGGCAGTCTATATAATAAATATACATATAAAGTGAATATGATGACAGAACCAAAGAATGGTGCTGACCATTATTTAGAAGTATCGTTTAGTAATAATTCAGGAAAATTAGAAAAGAATCAGTATATCCTTATTAGTGCAGATATTTATAACCAAGTCGGAGGATTAAACTACTATCAACCTAATGATTATTCATTTACAAACACAGGTAATAGTTATAATGAATGGTCCAAGATTACTGCTTATATTAATGATGAACTTGCTTGGGGTATAGAACCAACTCAACCAATACAGCAAAGTATCAGACAAGGTCTTGTTTGGGGTCAGGAACCACAACAGTCTACACCAATCACTGATGGTCCTCTAAAGGTTCATTTTTATAATGGAAATCGAGATAATACAACGAATCAGATATATACTAATTTTAGTATTATTAATACAGGGACTATCACACTAGATATAGAAGATATATCACTTAGATATTATTTTAACCTAGAGGGTGAAAATCAACAGATTTTTGTTTGCGATTGGACAGGAATTACTAATACATCTATTAGTAATTTGACCCAATCTGTAATAGGTACAATACATACTTTAGATTCCACAACAGATAGTGCTACCCACTATTTAGAGATAACCTTTAAGCCTGGCACAGGAAAACTGGGACCATTATCTACTTTGGAAGTAAAGGGTCGTATCCATAAAACCGATTGGTCAAATTATAATCAAAACAATGATTATTCCTTTGCTCAAAACAACGGAGACTACCAACAATGGATTAAGACTACTGCTTATTATAAGGGCGCTGAAGCTTCAATTAATTTGGCTAAGCCAATTATTTCTATAGATCCAGAGGAAACAACAGATGAAGTTACTGTAACCATAGAAAGGGACGTTGGAGATGTAGTAGAAAATCCTTCAGATGACAACTTAATTTCTATTACAGAAGTACCACTGGGTGCTACAGTTAAATTTGCTAATAAAGAGTGGATTATGGTAAATTCAAATAAGGGAAAGCTTGTATTGAAAGAAAACTCTAATACAATGAAATGGGATAATTCTAAGAGTAACAATTATGAAATTAGTTCAATAAGAGAATATCTAGAAAATGATTTTTTGAATACTATTAATTCATTATATAGAGGATATATAGTCGAAAAATCATGGAATACTGGAACAGAGCATAATGAAGACAGTAATAATGTAGTGGATAAGGTAGGGTTATTAACTAAAAGTGAGTATGAAGATCTTAAGGAAACTGTTTTTTCAGATATAAGATATGATGGTTGGCTTATAACGCCTAAAAAAAGTAATGGAAATAAAGCATGGTATGTAAATGGTAATAACAATAATAATAATATCCATCATTCTGCTGTCCATGGTGCAAATAGAGGAGTGCATCCTTCTATTCATTTAAACTCTAGCATAAAGGTAGCTAATAATGATGGAACTAATGTATTTACTGTAGTTACAGATGATAATAATTATTCTGAGGAAGTTATACTTAAATATTATATAGATAGAGGCAACTCAGAAGAAGTTGTATGGATTGAATATACAGAACCATTTATAGTAACAGAGAATGTAACAATAAGAGCTATTGCTGTAGACTCTGTAGGCAATAGAAGTGAAGCAGCAATCATGGAGATTACTAATATATACACACCACTATTATCTAACTTAAAGTATGATGATGAATATAGTGATGGTGCTTATAATAACAGAACAGCAATAATGCAAAAAGGGATTAAGGAAGTAAAATTTGGGTTTAAGAATCATTCAACTATGAATGACCTCGAGTTTATTTTAAATCTAAATACTCAAGATGATTTTGATTTAAATACTGTATCATTATTTAAGAATACATTAATACTCATTAAAGAGGATGGTAGCAGTATTGATATAGTTGGAGTTCCTGATTTTGATGAGAATAATGATTTGATGGTAAAAATAGTGGGGGAAATTCAGCCAGGTACTTATTCTATTTTGATACCCTTAAAAGTAGATGATAAAAGTATAAATGGATCAGTAGACCTTAATCTGGATATTATTAAATTTAAAACAAGTGAAACTGAAACAGTATTAGAAGAACCTGTTAGTATTATGATCAAAGTTGTTGAATTACCTAAGCTCCTATAAATTCTTTTAATCAATCAATAAATAAATTAGGAAATGGATACTCCATTTCCTAATTATTTCTTAAAATATATAATTGACGAATATTAACGGAAATTGTAATGCTATTATAAATAAAAATATTTATAGGTGATAGTTATGGTTACAAAAGATTATAAATCAAAGGGGTATACATTATTAGAGTTAATTATAACTATTGCTATTATATCCATAATAGTTTCCATATCTATACCAAAGCTTAAATTAAGCACATATAATCTTAAACCAAGTGGAACAAAGCTCTGTCAGGAGATCAGAAATATAAGATATATAAGTATGACAGATAATACTCTATATAACATAATATTAAACAAAGATAGTTATTACATAAGAAAAGGTACGAAGATAATTAAAAATGCAACATTAGATAAAAACTTAATATTATCAGATAATTTTAATGATTTGGCTTCAGAATATTCTACTGTGCAGTTTAATCATAATGGAGCACCGATGTATGCTGGAACTATCAAAATTAGAGATAAAAACTCTGGCAAATATATTGAAATAACAATTGTGCCTGTTACTGGAAGGGTGTTGTTAAAAAATGATATATTTAAAGAATAAAAAAGGGTTTACATTAGTAGAATTATTATTAGCATTAGGAATAATGGGGATAGTTTTATCTGCTATTTTTACATTTTTTATATTTAATTATAAAAGCTTTGTAAGGGGAGAGAATCAAGTTGAAGCACAGTATCAATCTCAAATTGCTATGAATGAGTTAATAGAAAATATTATGGATGCAGAAAAAATTGCAGTCGCAGATTTAGAAAATAAGGTAGATGGAAAGTACCCAGTAAAAATCCTTGTTTTTAAAATATCTGATGATGATGAAGATATGGATACTTATATAAAATTTGAATATAAGAATCAAAAGTTGTACAAAACTAATAAAGTAAAAATCAACTCTACAGATAGTATTGAAAGTAGATATAAAGAAGATATTTTTACTACAAATCAATATGCAGTAGGGATAAGAAATTTTCAAATAGAACTTCAAGAAGCTGAAGATTATAAAGAATCAAAGGGTATAAAAGTATTTATTACCATTAATATTAATAATGAAGAAATCCATCTTAAAAATCAGGTATATTTTAGAAATTGGAAATTAGCTAACTAGGAGGTATATTTATGAGTATTACTCTTAAAAACTATATGGAAATTTCAGTTGATAGGAATTTAGCAAATCTTTTAAATGGATTTCCAGATATCTGCACATGTGAAAAGTGTATTTTTGACATAAAGGCAATTGCTTTAAATAATCTGAAGCCCCATTATGTTGTTACTGATAAAGGTGGATTGTATTCTAAGGTAAAGGAAATGGATGTTCAGTTTGAAACTGATGTTATGAAAGCATTAATCGATGGAATATCTATGGTAAGTCAAAGTCCCAGACATTAAGTAAGGTCATATTATCCTATAGAAGAATATATTGTATTCAAATCCATTTTTTTATGGTATTATAATGGAAGTTAAAGGATATGAAAAAAGGAAATAGGAAATAGGATTAAGATTGATAATGGAGGTATTTAGGTGAAGGAGAGATTGGAAGGCTTAAGGAAATATCTTAATGAGAATAAAATAGATGCTTGTATAATATATAAGCCTCAAAACAGAAGATATTTAAGTGGCTTTACAGGTTCTGCTGGTTATGTAGTATTAACTGAAGAAAAAAACTTATTTATTACTGATTTTAGATATGTAGAACAAGCTTCAGTTCAGTGTATAGACTTTGAAATTGTGAAGCATACTGATAACAGAACATTATATGATATTCTTAATGAACTTGGTATTAAGAGCTTGGGATTCGAAGAAGGGGACGTTACATATTCTCAGTATAAAGACTTTATTGATAATTTAAATGATATTGAGTTGATTGAGCTAAAGGGAGTAGTAAATAAGCTTAGAATGATAAAATCAGAGACTGAAATTGAAAATATCAGAAGAGCAGCTGAGATAGCTGACAAGGCATTCGAATACATATGTACTATAATTAAACCTGGTATATCTGAAAGGGAAGTATCCTTGGAATTAGAGTTTTTTATGAAAAAGAATGGTGCTTCAGGAAATTCCTTTGAAAGTATTGTTGCATCTGGCAAAAGGTCCTCATTGCCCCATGGAGTAGCCACAGATAAAATTATTGAAGATGGAGATTTTGTTACCCTTGATTTTGGTTGTATATATAATGGATATTGCTCAGATATGACTAGAACAGTGGTTATTGGAAAGGCTTCCCCTAAACAAGAGGAAATATATAATATAGTTTTAAGGGCTCAAGAAGAGGCATTAAAGTTCATAAAGCCTGGAATGAAGGGATTTGAAGTAGACAAGATTGCTAGAGATATAATTAAGGAAAGTGGATATGGGGATTATTTTGGTCATGGACTTGGACATGCAGTTGGAATGGAAGTACATGAATCTCCAAGACTATCTCCCCTTGGCAAGGAAGAACTGAAACCCAATATGGTTGTTACCGATGAACCGGGTATTTACTTACCTGATTTTGGTGGTGTAAGAATCGAAGATTTAGTTGTGGTAAAGGAAAATGGATGTGAAATTCTATCAAAGTCACCAAAGACATTAATAGAATTATAGCTCAATAGAAATTTAAATGGAAAGATTTTGGAGGGATACAAATGATTTCAGCAGGAGACTTTAGAAAAGGAAATACATTTGAAATGAATGGGGAGCCTTTTGTTGTTGTGGATTTTCAGCATGTTAAGCCTGGAAAAGGAGCTGCCTTTGTAAGAACTAAATATAAAAGTTTGCTTTCTGGTTCAACAAGGGAGGAGGCCTTTAATCCAAACGAGAAATTCCCAAAGGCACATATTGAAACTAAGGAAATGCAGTATTTATATAGTGATGGTGATCTATATTATTTTATGGATAATGAAACCTATGAACAGATTCCCCTTACCCATGAGCATGTAGAAGATGCAATAATATACATAAAGGAAAATGATAATGCCATTATAAAGTTCTATAAAGGAAAGTGCTTCCAAGTAGATGCTCCAAATTTTGTAGAACTAGCTGTTACAGAAACTGAACCTGGAGTAAAGGGTGATACAGCAAATAATGTTACTAAGCGTGCTAAGCTTGAATCTGGAGCTGAAGTATATGTTCCCTTATTTGTAAACGAAGGGGACAAAATTAAAGTAGATACAAGATCAGGAGAGTATTTATCTAGGGCATAAAGGCAATAATATAAAAGAATAATATATCAAGGAGGTAGATTATGAGTTATTTAAATGAAAGAGTTGCATATCTAAAGGGTTTAGCTGAAGGAATGGAAGTAGAGACAAATACCAAAGAAGGAAAGCTTTTTACAAGCATAATTAATGTACTAGAGGATTTTGCAGATGAGATTGAGGAAATTAATGTTGATTTCGATGAGTTAGACGAATATGTAGAGGCAATTGATGAGGATCTAATGGATTTAGAAGAGGATGTATATGAAGAAGAAGATTTAGATGATGAAATTGAAGACCTAGAAGATTTCGAAGAAATAGAATGTCCTACATGTGGAGAAGAAATATATGTGGATGAAGATTTTATGTGCGATAATGATAACTGTGAAGTAAAAATCGAATGTCCTAACTGTGAGCAAACTATATTCTTAACTGATGAAGGTAGCTTTTCTGAAGAAGAAGAAAAATAGTATCAAAGCAAAAGCCCGTCTGATGACGGGCTTTTAGTTAGTAGTTCGTGGTTAGTAGTTAGTAGACTAAGATTAACAAAAAAGAGTTTGATACCTAAAAAGGTATCGAGCTCTTTTTTTATTTATTGCATTATTTTGATAAAACAAGCATAAAATTTAGAATTAAAAATATTATTTATAAAAAGGGAGGGACATGTTATGTATAAACTTAAAGATAAAAAAACTAGCCTAGATGAGGTACTGGATATATTACCAATTAGAATTAGGGATGCAATTAGGAAAATAGATGCCTCTATGGGTGAAAAATTAGAAGAAATTAGATTAAGGGTTGATAAGCCCTTAATAGTTAATTGTTCTGGTAATGATTATTTCCTTACAGAGCAAGGAAAAACATCTAGGATTTTACAAAATATAATTATGGTAAACAAGCTTGATGTGGAAACAGGATTTCAATTAGTAACCAATTATTCTGCTTATGCCTTAGAGGAAGAGATAAGAAATGGATTTATTACAATAAGTGGGGGGCACAGAGTAGGAATATGTGGAAAAACAATCATTGAAAATAATAGTATAAAAACTATTAAAGATATATCGGGATTAAATATAAGAGTATCAAGGGAAATAATCGGTTGTGGTGAAAAAATAATAAAATACTTAATAAAAAACTCGGACACCATCTACAACACTTTAATTATCTCTCCTCCCCAGTGTGGGAAAACAACTATTTTAAGGGACTTAGTCAGGCTAATAAGTAATGGGATACCAAAATTAAATTTTAAAGGAGTAAATGTATCTGTAGTTGATGAAAGATCTGAAATAGCAGGTTGTTATAATGGTATTCCTCAAAAAGATATTGGTATTAGAACTGATATCATGGATGCTTGTCCAAAGGGAAAGGGTATGACAATGCTTATAAGATCCATGGCACCCAAGGTTTTGGTCACAGATGAAATTGGTAGGGATGAGGATATTTATGCCATAAGGGAAGCTATTAACGCTGGTGTCAATTTTATTACTACTATCCACGGTGCTAGTGTTGAAGAAATCAAAAGACGAGAAAATATAAAGGATTTAATCGAAAATAATGTATTTGAAAGGATATTAATACTTTCGAATATTCCTAAGGTTGGTACAGTAAAAGAAGTTATTGATTCTAGGACTGATAGAGTACTGAACAGTAATCCATTGTTTGATGGGAGGAATAATTTTGCTAGTTAAATTTATTGTTTCTTCAGTACTCCTATTATCAACTGGAATAGTTGGATACTTAATGTCACAAAGATATAGTCTTAGGGTAAAGGAGATATCTTATCTACAGCTTGCAATGAATAACTTAGAGGCGGAGATACTTTATTATTCAAATTCACTTCCAAGTGCAATGAATAAGGTTGGGTTAAGAACACATAAAAATATAGGTGATTTTTTTATTGATACATATAAAATGCTTGATAGTAAAAATGGTTATAGGGTTGATGAAGCCTGGGAAAGATCAGTATTAAAAAATATTAGTAATACTTCCTTACATAAAGATGATAAGGAGATATTGATAAGCTTTGGGAAGGATTTAGGAATGGGAGATAAAGAAACTCAGAGAAAGCATTTTCAATTCACAAAGGTTCTTTTAGAAGAACAGAGGGATATTGCTTTGGATGAAAAAGAAACAAACGGAAAACTATTTAATAGACTAGGAATTCTTCTAGGGCTAGGTCTGGTAATCATCTTAATATAAATTAGAGGAGGGGTA
>SWCB01010052.1_pt2 | contig 12367 bp, 7 predicted proteins | sample 4692901 | NCBI WGS metagenome assembly SWCB01 (sample SAMN10267276, study PRJNA491770) | bioreactor metagenome | isolation source: DHS bioreactor inoculated with subseafloor sediment | place: Japan: off Shimokita Peninsula | collected 2006-08 | reverse complement strand
ACCGGCGTCGTGCACACGCCGCACGGCTCCTTCGCCACGCCCGCCTTCATGCCGGTCGGGACGCGCGGCACCGTCAAGGGCCTGCTCCCCAAGCTCGTCGCCGAGACCGGCAGCGAGATCCTGCTCAACAACACCTACCACCTGCTGCTGCGGCCCGGGCCGGACCTCGTCGAGCAACTGGGTGGCGTGCACCGCTTCATGTCCTGGAACCACCCCATCCTCACCGACTCGGGCGGCTACCAGGCCTTCTCGATGGCGGATATCAACGCGGTCGACGATGAGGGGGTCACCTTCAAGTCGATCGTGGACGGCTCCAACGTGCGTTTGACGCCGGCCGAGGCCATTCGGGTGCAGAACGCCCTGGGCGCGGACATCATCATGGCCTTCGACGACTGCCCGCCCTCGGTCGATCCCAAGCTCTTCAGCCGGACGGCGCAGCGGCTCACCGGCCAGGCCCAGCGCGGCAGCAGGCGGGACTACGACCACGCCAGGCGCCTGGACGAGGCCAACGAACGGACCATCCGCTGGCTGGAGGTCTGCAAGCAGGCCCACGCCCGGCCGGGTGAGCAGGCGCTCTTCGGCATCGTGCAAGGCGGCACCGACCTGGACCGGCGAAGCTGGTCGGTCGAGCGCGTCTGCGGCGTGGACCTGCCCGGCTACGCCATCGGCGGGGTGGCGGTGGGCGAAGGCAGCGCCGAGATCGAGTCGGTCGTCCGGCACACGGCCCCGCTGATGCCGGCGGACAAGCCGCGGTACCTCATGGGTGTGGGATACGAGCGGGACCTGGTGGCGGCGGTGCAGGCAGGCGTCGACATGTTCGACTGCGTGCTCCCAACAAGAAACGGACGCAACGCCAACGCCTTCACCAGGATGGGACAAATCCGCCTGCGGAACGCCCGCTACGCCGACGACCCCCACCCCATCGAGGAGGGCTGCGACTGCCACGCCTGCGATCCGGGGCGGCACGGCTGGGAGGGCCCTCCCTTCAGCCGGGCCTACCTGCGGCACCTCTTTCAGAGTCGGGAAATGTTAGGGCCAATCCTGATCAGCCTGCACAACATCCGCCACTTCCAACGCCTCATGTTGGACATCCGCCGTGCAATTCATGATGATACGTGGTCCATTCTCGCCGACCGTTGGCCCGTCCTCCGTCAAACGACGGATGAGGAGGGTGATTGCGGTGAGGCGTTGGCGGATTAGGCGACGTGCCGAACTCCCCTCACGGCTGCGACCGGGGGCGTCCAAGCCCATCGCGCAGCGTTTTTGACAAGGACTCGTCTCCAGCATGAACGACAGCCACTTCGCTCAGATCCAACTCTTCCTGGCCCAGGATGGCGGCGCGGTGGCCCCTCCGCCCATCGGCGAGACGACCGCCGTGGAAGGCGCCCCCGGCACCCCCGCTGCCCCCGGCGGCGGCGGCCAGCCGACCTCGAACGGCTTCCCCACTTGGTTCCTGGTCCTCCCGATCCTCCTGCTGGTCTTCATGATGGTCTTCTCCGGCGGCGCCCAGAAGAAGGAAAAGCGACGCCGGGCCAGCATGCTCAGCGCCCTTGCCAAGCACGACAAGGTGCAGACGGTGGGCGGCGTGATCGGCACCGTGCTCGAGGTCAAGGACGGCGAGGTCATCCTCAAGGTCGATGAGACCACCAACACCAAGATGCGTTTCGCCAAGTCGGCGGTGCAGCGCGTGCTCACCGACAACCGGCCGGTCGAGACCATCTGACACCACCCGACACCGCGTCGCGCCTCACACGCATTTACACCCGACTCCTACACCCCACGGCTCAGGCTCGCCGGAGCCGGCCCGCCCCACTCCGCTCAACATGAACAAAAGCAACCTGTACATCAAAGCGGGCGTCATTCTGGTCTTGCTGCTCGTGTTCCTGAGCACGATCTTCCCCGCCTCAGAAAACCTGCGACTGGGCAAGGATCTCGCGGGCGGCACCAGCATCGTCTACGCGCTCAACCTCGGTGAGGGGGATCGCGCGCAAGACGTGGTCAACCAGGTCATCGAAGTCCTCCAGGATCGCGTCAACCCGACGGGAACACTGGACATCACCTTCACGCCGCAGTCCGGCGGGCGCATCGAAATCACCATGCCCCTGCCTTCGCCCGAGGTGCTGGCCAAGCGCGATCAGTACATCCAGGCCCTCGAGGCGTTGGTGGAATCGGCGGTCACGCAGTACGAACTGCAGCGCGTCCTGGAGGCAGCCCCCGAGGAGCGCGCGGCCCTGATCAACCAGTACGCCGACGGCCAGGAGCAGATCGCGGCTCTCTTCCGGCAGGCGGCAGCGGCGCACGACGAGCGTCTGGCGGCGGAAGCAGCGGCCCGGGCCGTCGAAGCCGACGACCCGACTTTCGACGAATTGGAGGAAGAGGCTGCCCGGCAGTGGATCATCGAGGACGAGCTCATCGCCCAGGCGACCGGCACCTACATCAGCCGGCCGACCGTCATGAGGGTGCTTGAGTCTTCCAACGAAACACAGCAGATCCTCAACACCCAGGGTGCGATGGAGACGGAACTCTCGCCCAGGGATCAGGGACTGACGGCTCTCACGAATTCACATCCCAATCAGACCACCCTCATCGAACAGGTCGAGGCGGCCCACACGGAGTACCGCTCCGATCGCAAGACGCTGGACGATCCCTCCGACCTCATGCGCCTGCTGCGCGGGGCCGGCGTCATGACCATGCACATCGCGCCTTCCACGGCAGAGGTGACGAACGTCGAGGCCATGCGCCAGCAGCTCGCCGAGCGCGGCCCGGCCAGCCTGACGGACCCACAATACGCCTGGTTCAAGATCAACAAGATCGAGAACTGGTATCGCTCGCAGTTGCATCGACAGCGCATGCTGGAGGATCCCGCCAACTACTTCGAGACGGAGTACAGCACCCAGGACGGCGGCCTCGTCGCCGGCGAGTTTGGCGGCGACATCTACATCCTTCTTTGGGTGTCCCCGGAGCTCAGCCTCACCGCCGCCAACGGCGAGTGGTCGATCGACAACACCGGCATCACGCAGGACGACCTGGGCCGGCCCGCCGTCTGGTTCTCGCTGGACAGCATCGGCTCCAGCCACATGCGGATCATGTCCGGCTCCAACGTCGGTCGTTCCATGGCGATCGGACTGGACGGCGAGGTGTACACAGCGCCCGTGATTCAGAGTCGCCTGGGCAGCGGCCAGATCCGGGTGACCGGCGAGTTCTCCGCTGAGGAAATCAATTACCTCACGCGCGTGCTCAGTTCCGGATCGCTGCAGGCCAAGCTGAAACCGAACCCCATCAGCATCAACACGCTGGGCCCGGCCTTGGGCAAGGACAACCTGCGCCGCGGCCTGGAGGCGGGGCTCATCGCCATCGTGGGCGTCTGCATCTTCATGGCGTTCTACTACTTCTTCGCCGGCCTGGTCGCCGACTTCGCCCTCCTCTGCAACGCCATCATCATCCTGGCCGTCATGTCCATGGTGGAGGCCTCCTTCACCCTGCCCGGCATCGCCGGCATCGTGCTGACCTTCGGCATGGCCGTCGACGCCAACGTGCTCATTTACGAGCGCATCCGGGAGGAACTGGCAGAAGGACTCGACGTGCGAGCGGCAGTACGGCTGGGTTTTGACAAGGCAATGTCGACGATCATCGACGCCAACATCACCAACCTTATCGTCTGTTTCGTGCTGGGCTACACCGCCACCACCGAGGTCAAGGGCTTCGCGGTGACACTGGGCATCGGCATCGTGGCCACGCTCTTCAGTTGCCTCTTCGTGACCCGAGTCATCTTCGGCTTCTACACGGACGTCTTCCGTCAGCGGCGGCTGTCGATGCTCACCATGGTCGTGCCGGCCATCCAACGGCTGCTCACCCCCAGCGTCAACTGGATTCGCCTGCGCCTCGTCTTCGTCGCTATCTCCGCCTGCTTCGTCAGCCTCGGCCTGGCGATGATTTACCACCAGCGCGGCGAGATGCTCGACACCGAGTTCCGCGGCGGCACGGCAGTGACGCTGCAACTGCGCAGCGATGTCGTCGTCGGGGAGGACGGGCAAGAGACGCTCGTCCCGCGCCAGAAGAGCCGACAGGACGTCGAGGACATCATTCGCGGTATCGGCGAGCGGGCACAGGCTGAGAACGTGGATAGCCAACTGGCACAGCTGCTCGGCTCGTTGGACGTGCTGACCGTCGGCGACACCGATGCCAGCGGCGTCATGGCCAACACCTTCCAGATCAAGACGACGGTCGTGAACGCCCAAGAGCTCAGCGACGCGATCATTCTCGCTTTCGGCGAAGAACTGGATCAGAAGCAGCCACTCAGTTTCGCCGACAGCGCTGTCAGCCACTCCGATCTGGCCCCGATCTATCCCATCACCGCCAATCGCCTGGGCGACAACCTGCAGGAGACCTCGGCGGAGCGCTTCAACCTCGACGTAAGCCGCTTCCAGGGCGGCGCCGCCATCTTGCTGCAGGACATCTCGCCGGCGGTCAGCGTCGATGATCTCAAGGAACGCGTCTCTCGCATTCGCAATCAGCCGGACTTCGCCAACGCCGCCGGCCGAACCTGGGACATCTTCGGTCTCGAAGAGGACCGGCCCGGTCGCTTCCGCACCGCGGTGCTCATGGTGCAAGATGAGAACATGAGTTACCACACGCTCGAACCGGAGCAGTGGCGCGCCACCCTGGCGGCGAGCGAGTGGAACCTGCTCGTTGAGGCGATGACCCAGACCACCACGCTCGCCGGCGTCCAGTCCTTCGACTCCGCCATCGCCCAGTCCTTCCGCGCCACCGCCATTGTCTCCGTGGCGCTCAGCTTCATGGGCATCCTCATCTACATCTGGCTCCGCTTTGGCTCTTTCCGCTACTCGGCGGCGGCGATTGTCGCCCTGGTGCACGATGTGCTCGTGGTGATCGGCCTGATCGCCTTCGCGGAGGTGATCTACAAACACGCCAACTGGCTGGCGACGCCGCTGCAGATCGAACCGTTCAAGATCGACTTGGGACTCGTGGCGGCTCTGCTCACGATCATCGGCTATTCGCTCAACGATACGATCGTGATCCTGGACCGCATCCGCGAGAACCGCGGTAGGCTGGCCTACGCCTCCGCCAGCGTCGTCAACAACTCGATCAACCAGACGGTCAGTCGAACCTTGATCACATCAGGCACCACCTTCATCGCGGTGCTCACGCTCTACATTATTGGCGGCACCGGCATCCGCTCCTTCAGCTACGCCCTCTTGTGCGGCGTGGTGGTCGGCACCTATTCCTCCATCGCCGTGGCGGCTCCGCTCGTCTACTCGCGTCGGGCGGATAGAGGCGAAGGATCGCGGGACGTGGCCGGGCCTGCCGATGGTGGAGACAACGAGGAGGTCGCCTTCGCGCCGGCGACGAGCTGACACCGGAGGGGCACGACGTTCCACCCGACGGCTCGGCGCGTCGCTCGCCGCCTGACTGAGGCAGGCAGATGCCCAAACGCTACCGCATCATCTTGGCTGTCGGCATCTGCGCAATCGCCTTCCTGGCAGCCTATTTCGCCGGCACGCCCTCCGCGCCGACCGACTCGCCGGAGGTGGAGTTCGACCAGCACAACGCTCGCTCGGAGACCGACACGGAGTCGACGCCGGACGACCCGGCCCAAGCGATCGAGCCGCCCGTCGAACCGGAACTCGAACCGGAGCCCGAGGCAGTCGAGCCTGACACGCCGCCCCTGCCACCCGGCTTTCGCCTGCACATCGTGCAGGACGACGAGACGATGCAATCCATCGCTCTGGCGGCATACGGCGAGGAGTCCGCCTGGACGCTCATCGCCCACGAGAATCCCTTCGAGGATCCCATCAAGCTCATCCCGGGGACAACGCTGCGCCTGCCGCCCATCGACTACGAACGCCCAGGGGATCCGGAAGAGACCGAACACCTGCCGGCGGCGCCGATCATCCACGTCGTCAAGAGAAACGAGACGCTCGGACACATCGCGGTGCTCTACTACGGCAAAGCCAGCAAGTGGGAGCTGATCTTCCAGGCCAACCGCGACAAGCTGAGCAGCCCCAACATGGTCCGGGCCGGCATGAAACTCACCATCCCACCCGACTTCGAGGACGATTGAGTTGAGCAAGCTCAAGTCATTCCCGGGCGGGGCGACGCTGGTGATCGACGCCTTGATCTTCGGCGGCGGCGTCGCGGGGCTGTGGCTGCTCACCGCCCTTCGAAAGCAGGGCTATCGCACCCTGCTGGTCGAGTCCAGCGCCCTGGGCACGGGCCAGACGATCTGGTCACAGGGGATTATCCACGGCGGGATGAAGTACGCCCTGACCGGCGAGATGAGCAAGGCGGCCCGGGCGATCGCGGAGATGCCCGTCGTTTGGCGCCAGTGCCTGTCCGAAGCCGACCCGATCGACCTGCGCCGTGTCACCGTGCTCTCGGAACACCAGTGCCTGTGGACGACGGGCGGCGCCACCTCGCGGCTCGGCGCCTTCGCCGCCAGCAAGGTTCTGCGCGCCGCGCCCCAGCCGGTCGCCGAAGCTGATCGACCGGACGGTCTGCGCGGCGCGGCCAAGAACTGCAAGATCTATCGCCTCGATGAGCCCGTGCTGGAAATGCGCTCGCTCCTTCGGGAGCTGGCCGGCTTGAACGCCGGGTATCTCCTGCACGCGACACCCGAGCAGATCACCTTCGACACGACTGGCCCCGGCAACGAGCCACGCCTGTCGCTCACTATCCGAAGCGAGGCACAAGGCCAGCTCGCCATCCACCCCCGCGCCATCGCCCTCACCGCCGGCGCGGGCAACGAAGCGCTATGCAGGTCGCTGGGAATGGCAACCGCCCCGATGCAGCGCCGGCCTCTGCACCAGGTGCTCCTCAAGGGCGACCTGCCACCGTTCTTCGGACACGGCATCGCCGGCCTCTCCGACAAGCCCCAGTTGACCGTCACCAGCGCCCCCGCCGACGATGGCGAGATGGTCTGGAACGTCGGCGGTGAACTCGCGGAGAGCGGCACGACTCGCACGCCACAACAGCAGCGCCAGGCGGCCCGGGCGGTGCTGTTCAAAGCGCTGCCCTGGCTCGATCTTGCCAACGTCCGCATCTCGACCAGCCTGGTCGACCGCGCTGAGCCGCTCATGCCCGCGGGCAAACGACCTGACCTCCCCCATGTGCAGCGAGAGGGTGCGGTGTTCGTCTGCTGGCCCACAAAGCTCGCCTTTGCGCCACGTCTGGCGGATGATGTCATCGCCGCCTTGCAAGAAGCCGACCTTCGTCCCGCGACCGCGCCGACGCCGCCCCTGTCCGATGAGTTAACACCCCCGCCCGTGGCCACGCCGCCCTGGGAGGAGCCCGACCGCGAGTGGCACTCCATTTAGCGGCGTGGGCTTGCCCCGCGTTTCACTCCGACCGTCTCTTCGATGACGCCATGCAACACCGCCCCCTCGGCAACACCGGACTCCACGTCTCACCCATCGGCCTGGGCACGGTGAAAATCGGCCGCAACCAAGGCGTCAAGTACCCCCAGGAATTCGATCTGCCCGACGAGGAAGCGGTTCGGGAATTGCTGGCGACGGCCCGCGATCTCGGCGTCAATCTCATCGACACCGCCCCGGCCTACGGCACGAGCGAGGAACGGCTCGGGCCCCTGCTTCGTCCCGACCGCGAGGCATGGGTCATCGTCACCAAGGTCGGCGAGGAATTCACGGCCGGCGTCTCCAGCTTCGACTTCTCGCCCGAGCACACGGTGGCCTCCGTCGAGCGCAGCCTTCAGCGCCTGCAAACCGGCCGTCTTGACTGCGTCCTCGTCCACTCCGACGGCAACGATGAGCGGATCATCGGCTCAGTGGGCACGCTGCAGGCGCTCGCCGACCTCAAGGCGCGCGGCCTCATCCGCAGCTTTGGCATGTCAACCAAGACGATCGCCGGCTCTCGCCTGGCCCTGCCGCTCTGCGATGTGTTGATGCTGACCTACAACCAGCAAGAACCGGAGATGGGGCCGATCATCGACGAGGCGCAGGCAGCGGGCGTGGGTGTGCTCATCAAGAAGGCCTTCGCCTCCGGCCACCTCACAGAAAAGGTGTCGGATACCTTTTCTGCCAGGAAAAAGGTGTCGGATACCTTTTTCGGGAGTGACGATCCCGTAAAGGCAGCTCTGCGCTTCATCTACGCCCGCCCCGGCGTGAGCAGCGTCATCACCGGCACACTCAGTCCGACGCACCTGCGGCAGAATGTCGAAGCGGCGCAGCGGGTGCTTGACTCGCAATCTCCCCCTCCGCACGAATGACCTCTGCGAGCCGTGCGAAGTCGCGATGCGGACGCAGCCAACCCTCCGGTAGATCCAGATCCCGACGAATCGCGGCGCCTTCCCAGATGTTCGGCTCGATCTCGACGGTGACCATGGCTGTGCAGTCGTGGCCGGCCACATCGGTCAGCGTCGGCAGCACCCAGGAAGCGACCGCGATCGGGCCACGTTGCTCCTCGTCCGACCGCACCAGCCAGGGATGCAGCACTTCGCCTTCGCAACCGACGTGGACGAGGCGGCGTTGGAGGCGGCCGAGGCTGTCGTCCCACCAGTCGCCCTTGACCACCTGGGCAGCATCACGGGCGGCGTCCTCATCCACCGCACCCAAGCGTTCGAGTTCGTCGGCGAGCAGGCTGGTCAGCGCCTCCTCGTACAGGGCCGCATCGTCTTCCCACGCTTCGTTCAGCGAGCGCAGGGCCAGGCCGGCGAGTTCGATGCCGACCATGTGTGAGGGCGGATCATCGTAGGAGAAGGCGGACTGTCGCTCGGGGATGGGCAGGATCGCCCGGTAGCCGTACCACGTGATGATCTCATGCCAGGTGCACATGACGTGCGCCAGGCGCTGGCTCAGGCGTAGCGCCAGTTCGCGTTCGACAGCAGGGCGCTCCCCGGCAGGCACAGCGCGCCAGGCATCGTCGTAGGTGAAAGTGACGTGGTAGAGGCTCGGTTCGGCGCTGACGAGGATGAGGCCGGGGCGCTCTTCGCGCAGGGCCTCACGAACGTGCCGGTAGGCGTAGCGTGTGAGGTCGGCGGCGTTGCGAATGTGGGCGATGTCGAGAAAGCCGGCCCGCTCGGTGTAGACGATGCCCCGACTGACCTCGCCGGCCCACAAGGGCGCGAAGTTGGCCTCGTAGACATGCCGGCCCAACGCCTCGGGACGGGCGGTCTCCACGGGAAGCAGAGGCAAGGGATAGGGAAGCGACCCCACCCGCAGCTTCGGCGGCGTCTCTTCGATGGGCACCGGACCGTTGTGTCGACCCAAGCGCGCCAGCGGTCCCCAGGTGGGATAGCAGCCCGCCTGGAAGAGCAGGATCATCCACGCCAGCGCCGCAGCCCATCGGTGTGTCGACCCATCCCGCTTCATCGCGTCCATAGGAATACCAATTGGGAAGCGAGGCCGTCAATTTCGCGGTCGCGTTTCTGGCACCATGCGGGGTCGTCTCTGCTAGCGTGCTCATCGTGCACTGGTCAGCCTGATCAGTCAGCCACTGCCGCACCTGGAGGAGCGACATGCCACAGGATCAGCCGGAGGCTCTCCAGCCAGCCAGCGCCCGCCGGCACGACCTCGATGCTCTGCGGGCCTTCGCCATGTTGCTGGGCATCGTGCTGCACGCAGCCCTATCGTTTCTGGATGATCCCTGGCTGGTGCGGGATGCGACGCGGGCTCCGCAACTCCGACACGTCGTGGCGGCGATCCACGGCTTTCGCATGCCGCTGTTCTTTCTGCTGAGCGGTTTCTTCACCGCCATGCTCTGGAAGCGGCGCGGGTTGCGCGGGCTCCTCCGACACCGCGCCATGCGCATCGCCCTGCCGCTGCTGCTGGCCTACGGCACGATCGCCCCGACGATGCTGCCCATCTCGATCTGGGCCGGCGTCAGCACCAAGGACTACGGGATCGCCGACACCGGCAAGGAGATCTGGACGGCAGCGGCGCGCGGGAACCTCGATGCGGTGCGAAATCACCTCGCCTGGGGAACGGCGATCGACCGTGAGGATCCCACGTTCGGACAGAGTCCGCTGAGTTGGGCGGTGATCTGCGACCAGCAGGCGGTGATTGACACCCTGCTCGACGCTGGCGCCGATCCCAGCGCCCGGTATCGCGACGGAAGCACCGCCCTGCACACGGCGGCCTTCCTGGGTCGAGCGGACGCCGCCACTCGCCTCTTGAGAGCGGGCGCCCGCATCAACGCGACCAACGACTTTGGCGAGACACCGCTCGACACGCTGCGGCACGATCAGCGGACGACCGCTTTCATCGCCGGGCTGCTGCAAACGAGTATCGACTTTGAAGACGTCAGCGAGGGGCGCAGCCGAATACGACAGATGCTCACCGAACGTGGGGCGCTCTCGGGTCTTGAGCATCCGAGAGAGGTTGCCGCGATCGAGGGGAATGTCCTTCGCTCGACCCAGGAGAATCTGGAGCTGGGGATGGTCGGCAAGCTTCTGCATCGACTTCTCTTCACCGAGTTCTTCCTCCACCTGTGGTTCCTCTGGTTTCTCTGCTGGCTAGTGGCCGGCTTCTCGCTGGTGGTGCTGCTGTTGCGGTGCCTGCCGCGGCTGCCGGTCCCTTCGATGCTCATCGCCTCGCCACTCTGCCTGCTCTGGCTGGTGCCGCTGACGATGCTGACACAGTCGTCCATGCATCAGGGCGGGAGCATGCCGGGCTTCGGTCCTGACTTGTCAGCGGGGATCCTTCCCATTCCGCACGTGCTGGCGCACCACGCCATTTTCTTCGGCTTCGGAGCCGTGCTGTACACGCGCCTCGGGGCTGCCGCCCGGCTGGGGCGCGGCTGGTGGATCCAATTGCCCCTGGCGCTGTTGCTGCTGCCGCTGGCCCTGGCCCTGGCCCTGCACACGCCTTGGGGACGCGGCCTCTTGGAGAGCGCCGCCACGCTGCGCCTCCTCGCCACCCTTGGCCAGTCGCTGTACGTCTGGCTGATGATCTTCGGCCTGATCGGCCTGTGCCAAGCGGTGCTCAGCCGTGAGCGGCCGTGGATTCGCTACGTCTCCGATTCATCGTACTGGCTCTACATCGTGCACCTGCCGCTGATCATGATCGGTCAGATTCTGCTCCGCGACGCTGAGCTGCCCGCCATCGTCAAGCTCGCGATCAACGTCGGCGTCTCCACCGCGGTGCTGCTGCTGAGCTACCACTTCCTCGTACGCTACACCTGGATCGGTCGGCTGCTCAATGGGCCGCGCATCAGGCCTAGCCGCCCCTGATATCGGGCCGGCGGCAGCCTGCTGACGTTCTTGACGATCATCGGGAACCAACCCGGCTTCGCCGCGTCCAACCAGGTGACAGCCCAGACACGACCGCAACACCAGCCGCCCAATCGCCGGCCCCGGGCCGGGTGTGGCATCGTTGCGTCTATTGCGACCTCGCCTGGAAGGAGCCAATCGAATGAATCACCCCCCCCGTATCTCGCTCGCCGCCGCCCTGCTGCTCACCCTTGCCGGCTCGTCCTCCGGACTCCAGTCTCGTGTCGACGCGCAGGAGGTAGGCCCGTCGATCGTCCCGATCGAGGTGGCGCCGGCTGCGCCGGAGGCGCCTATCGTCGCCGCCAAACCGCGCGTGCAGGTCTGCTTCGTGCTGGATACGACCGGTTCGATGAGCGGCTTGATCGAGGGCGCCAAGCGCAAGATCTGGACGATTGCCAACCAGATCATCGAGGCGGAGCCGACGCCGGACCTGGAAGTCTCGCTACTCGCCTATCGCGATCGCGGCGATGACTACATCACCACGATCTTCGACCTGACCAACGACATGGACGCAGTCTACGCCAAGCTCGCGAGCTTCTCGGCGAACGGCGGCGGTGACGGGCCGGAGTCCGTCAACCAGGCCCTGCATGAGGCCGTTGACAAGATCGCCTGGAGCGAAGGAGAGGACGTTCTGCGGCTCATCTTCCTGGTCGGCGACGCCCCGCCTCACATGGACTACGAGGATGATGTGAAGTACCTCGACACCTGCGGCAGCGCCCGGGGCAAGGACATCATCGTCAACGCCGTCCAGTGTGGTTCGATGGGCGGCACGACGGAGATCTGGCAGGAGATCGCCAACGCCACGGGCGGCTCCTACGTCGCCATCCAGCAGGACGGCGGCATGACCGCGATCGAGACGCCCATGGATGCGGAGCTGGCGAAGCTCAATGCGGCCCTGGGCGAGACGATCATCGCCTACGGCAGCGACGACATGCGCCGCGGTGTCCACGCCAAGCAGTCGGTCTCCGAAGGCGTGGCGATGGAGGCGGCTGCAGCGCGGCTGTCCTACAACGCAGCCATGGACTGCGTCGTGCAGGGCGGCGGCGACCTCATCGATGCCTTGGACCAATCGCTGGTGACTGTGGACAAGCTGCAACTCGACTGGTTGCCCGAGGATCTCCAGTC
>SWCB01009246.1_pt1 | contig 12393 bp, 9 predicted proteins | sample 4692901 | NCBI WGS metagenome assembly SWCB01 (sample SAMN10267276, study PRJNA491770) | bioreactor metagenome | isolation source: DHS bioreactor inoculated with subseafloor sediment | place: Japan: off Shimokita Peninsula | collected 2006-08 | reverse complement strand
CGGGGTTGAAAATCGGATCGCCGAGCGGTTTCTCGTAGGAGACGAGGAGGAGTCCCAGGTCGGATTGATCGGTGTCGCCATCGCCGTCGATGTCGCCGGGGCAGGGGGGACCGAGTTGGAACTCGTAGGCACCCATGTCGATGAGGGGTCCCGGCGCGCCGGGATTGCCGGTGTCGATGGTGTTGGGGTCGTCGATGAAGCGCGGGTTGCCGGCGAGATCGAAGGGGATGGGCTCGGTGGTGTCGCCGTCGTTATCGAGGTCGAACTCATCGGCGGGGACGGCGGTGTTGTCGCCGGCGTCGATGCAGGGGGAGCCTGGGCTGAGGCGGTAGTCGTTGTCTTGCCAGGTCGAGGGGTCGTCGTCGGGGCCGTCGGGGTCGATGAAGAGTGGGTCGGCGTCGATGTTGCCGATGCCGTCGTAGCTGCCCTCAACACTGCTGTAGGTGATAGCCAGATTGGAGTCGTCATTGTTCCAAATCTGTCCGTCTCCATTTCGAAACACGCAGCCGGCCAGGCTGATATCACTCGGCTCGTCTATTGAGTCACATGCGATCCCTGCCCCAAGGAGGTCCGTGTCATTCCCCGTCATGCTGCAGTCATTGAAACGAACGTCGCAGCCTTCCCACGCAAATATCAAACCTCCGACTTGTCTCGCTCTGTTGTTCATGATCAACGAGCTGACGAAGACTGGAGCACTCCCAAACCTACAGGCGATTCCTCCTGCCGTGTGCTCGCCGACATTGCTGCTTATGATGCAGCCGATGAACGTTGGATGGCCCTCATAGACACAGAGTATTCCGCCCGCGTCGTTCGACTCGTTGCCAGCAATCGTACACCCGTAGAAGAACGCACTGCTTCGCACGCAGACCACTCCACCCCCGTCTCCGTAACTCCCGAACGTTCTATTGTTCACAATTTCACAGGCCACAAGGATCGCGTCGCTATCTCGACAGTAGACACCGCCTCCACCTTTGTCCCAGGCGTCCCCATTAGAGGTATTGTTGGCAACGGTACAATTCACAAACGTGGCATCAGCGCCGGTTTGGCAATACACTCCGCCGCCGCGGGACCCACTCCAGCATCCACTGACTTCACAGTTCAGCAGAGTGGGCGTGCTGGATCTGATGTAGATTCCACCGCCGCTGTCGGAACGATCGCCGTTTCGTATCGCAAGCCCGCTCAGTACCGAGTCAGCTCCCTCGTCGTTGTAGAAGGAGAAGCCCCGTCCCTCTCGCTCACAGTCGATGATGCAGAGGTTGGGGTCGCCGGAGGCGCTGCGGACGGTGATGGCCTTGCCGCGGAAGTCGATGTTCTTGTTGCCATAGCCGGTGTAGGTGCCGTCGGCGAGTTCGACGATGTCGCCGTCGGCCGAGGCGTCGATGGCGGCTTGGATCGTGGGGTATTCGCTGGGGACGTGGAGGGTGCCGGCGTGCAACTCGGATGGTGCCAGGGCGCCGAGGGTGAGTGCGACAGCGGCGCTGGCCGCGAGTGCCCGGAAACGGAACATGGGATCGGTCCTTCCTCGCCTACCCGCACTCGGCAGCGGCGGCACGAGCGAGCCGCGGACCGAGGGGAAACCCGTGAGATCGAGTTCAGTGTGGGGCCGGGATCAAGGAGGGTCAAGGGGAAAGTGGGATCTGGGGATAGGTTGGGATGGGGGGAGTCCCGAGGCTGCGAAGCAGCCTCGGCTTTCGTGGGGAGAGCCCACGGATTTAAGTCCGTGGGCTTGGGGGGAGGGCGGGGGGATCCAATCCGCGCCGATGCCATCGGCGGCTTTAGGGGTGGATTGGTTCGGGGAGGGTGGTGGCTTCGAGGGCGGTGGGCCAGGGGGTGGGGTCGCCGGGGGTGGCGGGGAGGGCGATCACGCCGGCGATGGGGCCGGGGGCGAGAGTCGCGTCGTTCGGGTCGAAGCCCAGGGCGCGGGCGCCGTTGGTCGTCGCCATTTGCAGGAGCAGCATGGGGTCGGTGTGGTCGCGCTCGTGGAGATAGCGCATCTCGTCGAGGATGCTGAGGCGGTCGGCTTCCGACTCGGGAAGGCAGAGGAGGGAATCGGTGCCGAGCGCGACGTTGACGCCGGCGGCGAGCATGTCGCGGTAGGCGTGCGGGCCGAAGTCGGCTTCGCGATGGAAGTAGCGATTGGCGCGGGGGCAGTAGGCGACGCTGGTGTTGGTTTCGGCGAGCAGGCGCAGACGGGCAGCGCGGGCGGCGCCTTCGCCGAGGTCGTTGACGTGGGCAGCGAGCCAGGGGGCGGGCGGGAAGTGGGCGAGCGTGTGTTCGATGGGGTGCCTGCCCTGGCCGACCGCGCCATCGCCTGCGAGGATGGCCTCGTGCCACTTGCGGAGCGATTTGATGAGATCACGGAAGGGGCCATCGCCTTGCTCGACGAAGCGGCGCTCTTCGAGGGTCTCGGCGAGGTGGGTGCTGACGGGCAGGCCGGAGGCGGAGGCGGCGGCGTAGAGGGCGGGGCCGGCGGAATAGGGCGCGTGGGGCTGCAAGCCGAGCCTGGTCCGGGAGTCGGGGGGGAGGGCGCGGGCCTCGGCGGCGAGGCTCTCCAGGAAGCGGATGGCTGCGGGTTGGTTGTCGCCTTGTCCGAAGAGTTCGATGAAACTGACGCCGGGAAAGTCGGCTGCGCGCATCACCATAAAGGGAGTGCGGGAGCCGACGCCTGCGATGTCCCCGATGATGCCTGTGCCGCCTCGTTTTGCCAGTTCGATGCCAGTCTGCACCGCTGCTGCGATGCGTGTGTCGTCGTATGCGCGTTTCCGGCGTACGAGGTCGGCCCAGGCGGTGAAGCCGGCGCCCTGGTCGTATGGCTGGGGGCCGATGTGGGAGAGGTCGAGATGGGCGTGGGCGTTGACGAGGGCGGGGAGGAGGAGGCGATCGGGATGGTGGCGGCGGTGGGCGCCTGCGGCGCGGGGGTGCTGCTCGACCTGGGCGCGGGGGCCGGCGGCGAGGACGGAGTCCTGGTGGAGGAGGACGGCTGCCCCCCCCACTGCCTGGTTGCCGGCAGCGTCGACGATGGCCTCGCACAAGTGCAGCACGGGGGTGGGTTTCATGCTGGTAAGCCTATCTAGCCGAATCAGATCCCGGGCGAGGGATGTTGTCCTCATGCCTGCCTGCGGTACACTTCCCCTAGACCCCGACCCCATTGGGAGCACACACATGTCCAGAACCCGCTTTGTCGCCGCCTTGTTGCTTGGGCCGGCCCTCCTGCTCACCGGTTGCGCCCAGCAGGGCGAAGTCGACCGTTTGCGCGTCACCGTCCGCACCCTCGAAGAGCAGGCCTTCCGCCTGCAGGAAGAGTTGGACCGCACGGGCGACGCCACCGCCTCCCAACGAGAACAGTTGCGGCAGAAGGACGATGTCGCGGCGAGCCTGCGGCGTGAGAACCAGCAGTTGCAGCGTCAGCTTTCCGCGGCGGTGGGCGACCTGGAAGACATCGGCTCCCAGATCAGCGAGCTGGGGCAGGGTCTGATGAATCCGGAGTTGCAGGCGGCCCTGGAGGGGCTGGCGGCGCGCGAGCCGGGCGTCTTCAGCTACGACCCGGAGCGCGGGATCATTCAGCTGGGCAGCGACGTGACGTTCGGCTCGGGCAGCGATCAACTGCAGCCGGAAGCGGCGGAGGCGCTGGGGCAGTTGGCGGGCATTCTGAGCGACCATCTCGACGTGCCCTTCGAGGTGTGGGTGGTGGGTCACACGGACAGCCAGCCGATCGGCAAGTCGCGGGACCGGCATCCGACGAACATGCACTTGTCGGTGCACCGGGCGATCTCGGTGCGGGCCCAGTTGGTGGCGGAAGGGCTGCCGGCGAACCGGGTGGGCGTGGGTGGCTGGGGCGAGAACCGCCCGGTCGTGGCGGCGAACGTGAAGGGCGAGGCGGCGAACCGTCGGGTGCAGATTTACCTGCGGCCGAATTCGGCGGGCGGGCAGGGCCAGCCGATGGCGCCGGCGACGCCGGGCACGACGACGCAGACGCCGGCTGGGGCGGCGAGCGATGCCCCGATGAAGTAAGTCATCGGCGGGTGGCGGAAATGAAACGAAGGCACGGCGGCTTTGGTCGCCGTGTTTTTTTGTTGGCACGGGAGGTGGCGACGTCTGGGACCGCGGTCGAGGACGACGCGGCTCGCTGGGGAGGTGCGTGCCAGCGATCAGCGGCGGCGGAAGCCTTGGCGTTTGAGCATGAGTTCGAGGGTCTGCACGACGAGGTCGATCTCGCGTTCGGTCAGGCGCGGGTGGAAGGGCAGGGCGATGGTGCGGGCGGAGACGGATTCCGTGACGGGCAGATGGGGCACCGCGCCTTCGAAGATGCGGCGGTAGAGCGGCTGATGGTGGATGGGCGGGAAGTAGTTGGCCGCCCCGACTTCGTGCCGGCGCATGTCGGTGATGATGCGGTCGCGGTCGTCCTGGTCGAAGTCGGGCCCGAGTCGGATGACGTAGACAAACCAGCTCATGTGGGTTTCGTCGCCCATGGTCGGGGCCATGATGTCGGAGAGGCAGCGGAGGCGTTGGAAGTATTCCGTGGCGACCCATTCGCGTGCTTTCAGGAGGTCGTCGAGGCGCTGCATCTGTCCGACGCCGAGCGCTGCTTGCAGTTCGCTCAGGCGGTAGTTGTAGCCGAGCCGGACGTGTTCGAGCCAGGCGCCGGTGTTGTGGTCGTGTCCGACGTCGGCGGAGCCGCGGCCCTGGTTGCGCATGGAGCGGCAGGCCTCGGCGAGTCGGTCGTCGTCGGTGACGATCATGCCACCCTCGCCGGTGGTGATTTGCTTGTTGGGGTAGAAGCTGAAGACGCCGACCCGGCCAAAGGAGCCGACGGCCCGGCCCTTGAGGGCCCCGCCGAGGCCTTCGCAGCAGTCTTCGACGAGGGGGATTTCGTGCTTGCCGGCGATGGCGGCGATTTCGTCCATGCGGGCGGGGTTGCCGAAGGTCTCGACGGCGAGGATGGCCTTGGTGCGGGGGGTGATGGCGGCTTCGACCTTGGGCGGATCGAGGTTGAGCGAGACGGGGTCGATGTCGACGAACACGGGGGTGGCCCCGACGTAGAGAATGACATTGGCGGTGGCCACGAAGGAGAAGGAGGAGGTGATGACCTCATCGCCGGGGCCGATCCCCAGGGCCAGGAGGGCCAGATGCAGTCCGGAGGTGCCGCTGTTGACGGCGATGCCGTTCTCGCAGCCGGCGCGGGTGGCCACCATGGCTTCGAAGCGTTCCTGCATGGGGCCCATGCTGAGGCGATCGCTGCGGAGGACCTGGGTGACCAGGTCGATCTCGCGTTGGGTGATGTCGGGTCGACTCAGCGGGATTTCATCACTCGGCATGGCGGCATTGGCCTTTCAGTGCGAACAGCCGGCGCGGCCCGAACGTCAGCCGGACGCGGCACCGCGCTCAAGACGACCAAGTGTACTCCGATCCCGGTCCCTCACAAAGCCCGCAGCAGCCAATCCGCGTCTCGAGAGCCGAAGGACGAGGCCGGTCGAGAACGCCGAAGCGCCCGCCGCTGCCTCGCGCTCAAGACCCATACGCCCCTTGGAGGTCTCGGCCCATGATGCGTTCAGTTGCCGTTGTCGTACTCAGCCTGCTGCTCTTGCCGGTCGCTCTCCGGGCCGAGCCGCCGCGCGTTATCGACACCGTCCCTGTGGATGGTGACTTTGACGTCGATCCGCTGCTGAGCGAGATCCGCATCACCTTCGACCAGGACATGAGCCCGGGCGGCCGCTCGCTGTGCGGTGGGGGGGACTGGATGCCCGCGCTCGCCGGCGAGCCCTACTGGGAGACGCCGCGGATCTTCGTCATGCCCGTGGCGCTGGAAGTCAACCACGACTACGGCTTCAATATCAACTGCCCCTCAGCGCGCAACTTCCGCGGCGAGAACGGCGAATCCTCGCTCGATTATTCGCTGCAGTTCGCCACGGCGGGGGGCGAGAGCGAGGTTGCTCCCGAGCTTCACGAAGCGTCGGCGAAGGAGCTGCGCCGGCTGGTCGAGGAGCGCTATTCCTACCGCGATCGCGTCGTCGAGGATTGGGGAGCGCTCTTTGGGGAGTACGAGGAGGCATTGCGCGGGGCGGACACGCCGGAGCAGTTCGGGCGCTACGCCGGTCGTCTGCTGGCGGCGGCGGAAGATGTGCACATTTCGGTGCGGCTGGGCGAGCGCTACTTCGCCTCGTTTCGCAGATACGCCCCCATCAACGGCAACTTCCGCAAGCTGCCCGAGCGCGTGCCTAACTGGGAGCAGTCCAACAACATTGTCTTCAGCGGTCGCTACCCCGACGACATCGGCTACCTGCTCATCGCGGCCTGGGATGGGAACAACCCGGCGAAGCTGCAGCCGGCCCTCAAGGCACTGCGCGGGTTCGCGGATTGCAGCGGCGTCATCATCGACGTGCGCGCCAACTCGGGTGGTTCGGAGACGCTGGCCCGCGAGATCGCCGGTTGCTTTGTCGAGGAACCGATCGTCTACGCCCAGCATGTCACGCGCGACCCGAGCGAGCCGACCGGTTTTGGCGCCCCGTACCAGCGGGTGCTGCAGCCGAACGAGAAGCAGCCGCACTACGCGGGGAAGGTCGTGGTGCTGACGGGGCAGCATGTCATGAGCAGTTGCGAGGCGTTTCTCTTGATGATGCAGACCGTGCCCGACTGCGTGTTGATCGGCGAAGCCTCCTACGGCTCGAGCGGCAACCCGCAGCGCTATGAACTGCCGAATGGCGTGACGGTGTCACTGCCTTCCTGGAAGGCGATGACCGCGGCGGGCGACGAGTTTGAGGGCATCGGCATCGCCCCTGACATCGAGATCAAGACGACCTGGGAGGACTTCGCGGAGAGTGATCCGATTCTGGAGGCGGCGCTGGAGCATCTGCGAACCAAGGCCGCCGAAGACCGCCGCACGGATTGATCGCCCCCGATCGGCGTCGCCCACGCGCGCTTTGGTCCCGGTGAGCACAACGGTGTTCCCGCTCACCCCGAAGACTCCACACGTGTTCACGTTGGTTCAAATGCGTCCCTGGTGCCACTGGTCGCCTGCTGTCGAGTGCCGCCAACCACTCGCTCCATTCGCCCCGGGCTCCACCCGAGGATCTCCCGTCCAACCGAGTCTCTCCGGGCATTGGTGGGCGATGCCCACCCGACGAGAGGACAAACGGCGACGGAACACCTGCGCAGCCGTTGACGCCCGGAGCCAGCCAGTCGACGCCGACCCGTCCCAAGCCCGAGCCGGGTGAGGGGGGACGCGGCGGTGGTCAGGTCGCGCCGGCAGTGTGAGGGCATCGCCCCCACGGCAAGCCTCTCCCCCTGGGGCGACAGGGGACGGAGCACCCACCGCCCTCGTCTGCCCCACCAAATGCACCGGGCTCACAGAACCCGGCTGCGCGCAACGACTCGGCGGACAGCTCCCAAAGAACCCGCACACAACCCGATCAACAACACTTGGACGCAGGTCGATGCCACCCAAGATCGGTGGGAATCCCTGCCCGTTCTTGCGAGGATCGAGTACACTAGCCCTGTCTGTTCGCAGTCTGGGCGGAGCCGGTGCAATTCGCGGCAGCGAGTCGCCAATCGCCGGAACCGCACGGGCACCCGGGGCGAACAGTGGTAAGAGGCGAGACCCCCGCCTCGATGTGGGTGCGCTCCGCGCGCCGCAACGGGATCGAAGGAGACATGCATGAGGCAGCAGCGTTCGAATCGGCCTGGGTTCACCCTGATTGAACTTCTGGTGGTGATCGCGGTCATCGCGCTCTTGATTGGCATCCTGCTGCCGGCCCTGGGCAAGGCCAGAAGCCAGGGTCAGAGCGCCAAGTGCCAAGGCCATATGAGGCAGTACGGCACGGCTCACCAGATCTACATCACCGACTACGACGTCATGCCCGGCCTGGGCCAGGGCGAGGGCAGCAACTCCCCCGACAGCCCCGCCTGGGTCATCGAGACGGGCGTTTTCAGCTCTGACGAACTGGGCATCGACGTGGACGCGGGCGTGGCCAAGCTTCGCAACGCCTTTCTCGACAAGTACCTGAAGGACGCGCGGGTCACCAGTTGCCCCGCCGACCCCTTGAGTCGCCCCGGCGCCGAGCCCGGCGAGCGGATCGGCAACATGCTGACGGTGGATGAGGACCCCCGGGCGGCAGGCACCTGCATGACCCGCATCTGGTTCAACTGGCTGCCGGCCAGCCCGCCTCCGCCCGACTACGTGGTTCACAGCGGCCGTGAGTACGTGACCCTGGGAGGCCTGACCGAATCGCACCTGCTGCAGTATCTCCGTCCCGACCGCCTGTCCCATCCGTCCCTGAGCGCCGACTCGGTGGAGGAGGACGAGGATTCGACGCTGAGCAACAGCGTCTTCGTGCCGGAGAGCTGGATCTCGGGCGTGTATCCTCCGATTCCGGGCACGCAGAATCTCATCGCCGACAACCACCCGGCGAAGTCGGGCAACATCGTCTACCACGACGGCCACGTGAGCAACATCCCGGACATGCACGCGCGGTACTGGGCCGAGGACGATTACGAGACGCGGATGGAGATCCTCTGGTGGGATTACTACAAGGACAACAACAATCCCTGAGGACGATCGAGCGCTAGAGTGTTCAATGAGATGAGTCACTGGCCGTTGGGCCCCAACCGGCAGGAGAGCCAAGGAGCTGTGAGATCCATGTGGAGCGCGAGGACAAAACCATCCCGTGGGTTCACTTTGATCGAGCTCTTGGTGGTGATTGCCGTCATCGCCCTGCTCATCGGTATCCTGCTGCCGGCCCTGGGCAAAGCCCGCAACCAAGGCCAGAGCGCCAAGTGCCAGGGCCATCTGCGGCAGTACGGCACGGCCCATCAAATCTACATCACCGACTACGACGTCATGCCCGGTTTGGGCAATGGTGATTTCTCGGCCGATCCCTCCTCACCCGTGTGGGTCACCGAGACCGGTGTCTTTGACACCGACCATGAAGGGCTATCGATCGACGTCGACGACGGCGCCGCCCACCTCATGAACCGGTTCGTGGAGAAGTACCTCAAGGACCCGCACGCCACGACCTGCCCGGCGGACCCGCACAACCGCTTCCGGCAGGCGGCCAACAGCTTCAACGATCGCGTGGGCAACATGCTCACGCCCGATGAAGACCCGCAGGCGGTGGGCACCACCTTCACCCGCCTCTGGTTCAACTTCCAGCAGCAGGAACCCCCCCCCTTCGACTACGTGGTCACCTTCGCCCAGGTGTACGTCACGCTGAACGGCCTCACCGAGAGCCACGAACTGCAGTTCCTGCGTCCGGATCGGCTGACGCTTCCCTCGATGAGCGCTGACGCGGTGGAGGAGGACGAGGACTCCATCCTGAACAACAGCATCTTCGTGGCCGAAACGCACGCCTTCGGCTATCCGCCGACCCCTGGCAACCAGAACATCGTCGCGGATCGCCACCCGGCCAAGTCGGGTAACATCGTCTACCACGACGCCCACGTCAGCAACATCGCCGACGTCCACACCAAGTACTGGGCGGAGACCGAGTACGAGAAGCGTATCGAGATCCTCTGGTGGCCGTATTATAAGGACAACGACGATCCCTGAGTGAGGTCGTTCTGATTGCATTTTGACAAGTCACTGGCCGTTGGGCTCCAACGCATCCGGCGCCCCCCCAACGTAGCCGCAACCGGCAAGAGAGCTAAGGAGCTGTGAGATCCATGTGGAGTACAAGAGCTAAACAAGCACGAGGGTTCACCCTGATCGAACTCCTCGTCGTGATCGCGGTGATCGCGCTATTGATCGGCATTCTGCTGCCCGCCCTGGGCAAGGCCAGAAGCCAGGGTCAAAGCGCCAAGTGCCAAGGCCATATGCGGCAGTACGGCACGGCCCACCAGATCTACATCACCGACTACGATGTCATGCCCGGTTTGGCGAAGGAGACCTTCTCCGGCGACGAGCAGTGGAACAACGAGATCGGCCTGTTCGCCAGCGATACGGACGCGGTCAGCATCGACATCGATGAAGGCACGGCCAAGCTGATGAACGGTTTCCATGACAAGTATCTCAAGGACTCCAAGGTGGTCAGTTGCCCCGCCGACCCCCAGACTCGTTGGACGGAGCCGGGCTTCAGCGACGGCCGCATGGGCAACTTCCTGACCCCGGACGAAGATCCCCGGGCGACCGCCGCCTGCATGACCCGTGTCTGGTTCAACCCGCCGGGCAGCGTGGGTGATCCGCCCCCGGACTACAACGTCATCAGCGGTCGCGTCTACGTGACGCTGGGCGGCCTGACCGAGAGCCACGTGCTCACGTTCCTGCGTCCCGATCGCCTGCAGTTGCCGTCCCAGTCCGCGGACGCCCTGGAAGAGGACGAGGATTCCATCCTCAACAACAGCCTCTTCGTGCCGCAGTCGAACGCCTGGAACGGCTTCCCGCCGGCGCCCGGCGAGAACAACCTCATCGCCGACAACCACCCGGCGAAGTCGGGCAACATCGTCTACCACGACGCCCACGTCACCAACATCGCCGACGTCCACGCCCGCTACTGGGCCGAGGATGACTACGAGACCCGCGTGGAAATCATCTGGTGGCCCTACTACAAGAACAACGATCCCTAATCGAGGATCGTCGCTTCCCTGGCCCACCATCGCCTTTTGAGCTCCGAACCGTCGCCCCACCGGGCGGCGGTTTTTCTTTCTGATGCGGGGTGACGCACGCCGGCGCACCGCCTGCGCCGGCTTCAGAAAACCCGGCGTTGCTCACCGTAGAACTCGGTGAGGACGGCGTGCCAGTCGGCCTGGAGACTGACGCGGATGAAGGCGTCCTTCACGGCACTGGCCCGCGGATGGTGCCGAGAGAACATGATGCCGAACTTGCGCATGAGCCGGCCGGCGAGCTTTTCGCCGTTGACCGCCATGGCGAGTTCGAAGTGCTCCAGCAGGACGGCTCGCTGTTCCTCGAGGGTCGGCTGGGTCGGCGTCTGGCCCGCCAGAAGCTGCCGCGCCTGTCGGAAGACCCAGGGGTTGCCGATGGCGCCGCGGGCCACGGAGACGGCCTTGACGCCCGTCTCCTGCAACATGCGAAAGATGTCGCCGGCCTCCCAGATGTCGCCGGAGCCGAGGATGATTCGCTCCGGGTGCTGCCGCACGAGATCGCGGAGAAAGTCCCAGTTGCTCGGGCCCAGGTACTTCTGGCGGACGGTGCGGCCGTGCACCGTGGCCCAGGCGTAGCCCAGGTCGTAGACGGCGTTGAAGATGGTGTGGAAGTCGGCGGTCGCCTCGTCGCTGTCGTCCCAGCCGCGGCGGAGCTTGACGGTGCAGGGGAGACTGTCGGGGACGGCCTCCCGGACGGCCTCGAGCAGGGGCAGGGCTTCCTCGGGATGGGCCAGGAAGTGCCCGCCGCGACACTTGCGGGCGATCTTCTTGACGGGGCAGGCGAGGTTGACATCGATCGTCTCGAAGCCCTGGTCGGCGAGCAGGCGGGCGGCGTGGGCCATCTCGGCGGGGTCGCTGCCGATGATCTGGCCGGCCAGGGGATGGTCCTCGGCGCCGCCGGGCACGTTGGCGTGCTGGTGGGCGAGGTCGGCCTTGAGAAAGCCCCGGCCGCCGGCAATCAGAGGACGGTCGAGCAGGGCCTCGGTGACGCAATAGGGACAGCCGAGCCGACGAGCGACGATGCGCATGGCGGCGTCGGAGTAGCCGGCCAGCCCCGCCTGGAAGAAGGGGGCGTCGAAGCCGGGCACGATCTCGGCGAGGCGCGGGTCGGTCTGGAAGCTCGCCGCCTCCATCGCGCCCTCGAAAAAGGTATCCGACACCTTTTTCTCGCGGAGGCCGCGGCGGACGGCGTCTTCGCCCGCACATTCAAGGTGGTTGCTGCCGGCGTTCATCGCTGAGAGTATAGGCCTCGGCCTGCGAAGCCGAGCTCGACGACCCGACCTCCCCTGCCGCCGCGGAGACGAACCCCGATGCAACCTCGACGGACCCCAACGACCGGCCTGCGACTCCTGGGAACGCTGCTGGCGGCGATCCTCCTCGGCGGCGTCGGCTGCCAGAGCCGTCCCTACGGCGAGCCGACGCGCTCCTTCCCGCAGCAAACGCCGCAGACGCAGGTGGTGGATGTGCAGGTCTTCCGCGACGGGCCGGAGTTGACGCTGGTGAACGCTACGGCGACGACCTACCGCGAGGCGGAGCTGTGGATCAACCAGCGCTACCTGCACGCTCTGCCGCTCTTGCCCGCCGGAGGACAGGTGGTTCTCAACCTGCTTGATTTTCGAGATGACGCCGGCGAGCGTTTCCGGGGCGGCGGCTTCTTCGCGGCCAAGGAGCCGGACCCGGTGGTGATGGCGCAGTTGGAGTTGAAGGACGGCACGCTGATCGGGTTGATCGCGCTGCCGGAGAAGCAGTCGGACTGAGGGCCGCCTCCGCACCGATAACCGTCGCGGGATTGGGACGACAGCA
>SWCB01006062.1_pt1 | contig 12422 bp, 11 predicted proteins | sample 4692901 | NCBI WGS metagenome assembly SWCB01 (sample SAMN10267276, study PRJNA491770) | bioreactor metagenome | isolation source: DHS bioreactor inoculated with subseafloor sediment | place: Japan: off Shimokita Peninsula | collected 2006-08 | reverse complement strand
GGTTGATTTATGGTAACATCTTTACCCATTGAGCCTAATAATTGTTTTAAAATTTCTTGTTGTTCTTTTTTTTGGCTAGGTCTTAAATGATTGTAATCATAAGTCAGTTCACTAGCTCTTTTTCTCATTGAAGATAGTTTTTCATCTCCTGCTTGATAAAGCATACCTTTAAGCATTTTTTCTTGTTCAGTCATATAATATTTCCTCTTTAATAATTTCTTTCATTATATCATGGTTTCAACATTAAAAAAAGATTGCTCATACGCTTTATGATTAATGGTATGCATGCAATCTTTTTAATATATTTACTTATTTTTGTAATAGTTTTTTCAACTTAGGAACAACTTCTTGACCATAAGCTCTAATACTTTCCATAGTCATTTCGTGAGGCATATAAGAACCAGGTGTATGAAATAAGAGTCTATTAAATCCTAAACCTTCAATTAAAGATAAAAGTCTTTTTGTAACTTCTTCTTTATTACCTACGTAAAAAGGTCCTCTCTTCATATTTGCCATATAGCTTTCCTTTGAATAATTTGGCCATCCACGTTCACTTGCTATTTTAGAGAACTGCGCATGATGAGATGGATAATATTTTTCTAGGATATCTGGATCATCACTTATTAATCCATGAACAGCAACTCCAATTTCCATATCCTCTTCTTTAAATCCTTTTTCTAGATATGTCTTTTTATATAAATCTACTAATGATTTAAAGTTTAATGGATTCCCTCCAATAATCGCAAAAACAATTGGAAGACCTAAATTTGCAGCTCTTAACACAGATTGATATGAACCACCTACTGCGATAGATATTTTCAAATCTGATTTTGCTCTTGGATAAATTGTCTTGTTTTTTATTGGAGCTCTTAATTTCCCACTCCAAGACACATTTTCATGATCTCTAATTTTTAAAAGTAAATCTAGTTTTTCTTGATACAATTGATCATAATCCCTTAAACTATAGCCAAATAGCTCAAAAGATTCAGTAAAAGATCCTCTACCAGCAATGATTTCTGCTCTACCATTTGAGATCAAATCAAGAGTCGCAAAAGATTCATAGACTCTAACTGGATCATCAGAAGATAAAACAGTTACAGCTGATCCAAGATGTATTTGTTTTGTTATAGTTGCTGCTGCTGCTAATATAATTTCTGGACTAGTTGCAGCATAATCAGATCTGTGATGCTCTCCAATACCATAATAGTCTAGACCTATTTGATCAGCTAGTTTCACTTCTTCTAATGCTTGATTGATTCTAGTTTCATGATCTGTCATTAAACCTTCACTACTTAATCCTGTTTCTAGGAATGTCATCATTCCAAAACTCATTTTTTTCATATAATCACCTTGATTAAATATAACATGCTATAAAAAAAAAGACAAAACATATGATTTATCTTTTTTAAATTATTTATATTAATTTGATGTCTTTAATTTCAATAAAGATACACTTTCAACTAAAGATGTATAAGGAAACATATCTAAAGGAGATGTTTCTTCTAAATAATAATGATCTAACAAGATATTTAAATCTTTTGCTAATGTTGAAGGATTACATGACCCATAAACAATACGATTTGGTTTAGATTCAAGAATTAATTTTATCGTTTGAATACCTAAACCAGTTCTTGGTGGATCAAAAAACATAACGTCAATTTCTTTTTCTTTAAGTCCACTCAATGCTCTATCAAAATCACTATGTAGTACAGTGACATTATCAATACCATTTTCATTTAATGATTTTTTGGCACTTATACATGAACTTTCATCAAGTTCAATAGCATAGACATGTTTACAATCTTTTGCGATATAATGACTAACCGGTGCAACACCTGCATATGCATCGATTGCAACTTCATTTTTCTTAAGTCTAGCTAATTCTTTCATTTTTAAATAGAATTTATGAGCTTGTGGTGTATTTAATTGGAAGAATGCATCTGGCTTTAAATCAAAAGTATACCCATCTAATTTAGCTTGAATGGTATCTTTTCCATAAAGTTTAATTGGTGCATCTGAGAAGAATGGGTTTTTCTTATTTGGTTTAGATAAAACTTTAAATACAGATTTAATCATAGGTTCTACTTCAATTAATTTTTTAACCATTCTATCTAAGAATTTAGAATCATTAAATAATATAAATGATACTTGAGCTTCTTTTGTATCCTCTGATACTCTAACCACTAAACTTTTAATATATCCTTTATTGTATTTAGGGTCAAATCCATCAACTTTATATGTATTCATTAAATCTAAAATGGTTTTTAAAATTCTATTGATATTTTTATCTTGAACTGGACAAGAATTTATTGCAATAAACTTATGACTGTTAGCTTGATACATACCTATTTCATTTCTCTTTTTGCTTTGGACAGGAAGACTTGCTTTATTTCGATAATTTTTAGGATTATCTGCTGCTATGGTATCTTTAACAAGTTCTCTTGGTACTTTAAATGATATGTAGCGATCAAAGCTGCTTAATATCATCTCTCTTTTTTCAATTAAAGATTGTTCATATGTGATATGTTGGAATTGGCACCCACCACACTGTTCATAGACTGGACAAAAAGGAGTTGCTCTAAACTCACTTTTTTTATGTATTTTTACCAATTTTGCCATTGCTCTATTATCATAAACTCTAGTAATCATCACATCAACAACCTCATTAGGCAAAGCATAATCAACAAAAATAGCTAATTTTTTATAATAGCCTATACCTTCTCCATTGATTCCTGTTTTTCTTATATCTATTTGTATAATTTCATTTTCTTTAATAAACGTATTCATATCTATACCTCTTACTTATTTTATCATATTAAATGATATTTAAAACTTAATCATTAAAAAAGCACAAGCCAAATGACTCATGCTTAATTATATGTTGTTTTTACTTATTTAATCTCATAACTTCTCTAGCAATCATTACTTCTTCATTTGTTGGAATAATAAAGACTTTGATTTTAGAATCTTTACTAGATATTAAATGTTCTCCACGTTTTTCGTTTTCAACTGGATCCAATTTAGCACCTAAAACTTTTACAGCTTCAATAACATCACTTCTTACAATTGGAGCATTTTCTCCAATACCAGCTGTAAAGCATATCGCATCAAGTCCACCCATGTAAACATAATATGAACCAATAAAATCTGCAATTCTCTTAATTTGAATTTTATGTGCAAGTGTAGCTCTTACATGTCCATCTATCATATTATTTACAATATCTCTACTATCATTTGATAAACCTGATACACCAAGATATCCACTTTGTTTATTTAAATCATCTAATACTTCAGCATAAGTTCTATTTTCTTTTTGTGATACAAGCATCAAAACAGATGGATCAATGCTTCCACTACGTGTTCCCATTGGAATACCTTCTAAAGGTGTTAATCCCATAGATGTATCAACACTTTGTCCTGAATCAACTGCACAAAGTGATGCACCATTACCTAAATGTGCAACAATAATTTTAGCTTTTGGATTATCTAATAATTCCATTGCTCTTTGACTTACAAATTGATGAGATGTTCCATGAAAACCGTATTTTCTAACCCCATATTTTGTATACCATTCATATGGTGCTGAATAAAGAAATGCATCTTCTTTCATAGTTTGATGGAAGGTCGTATCAAAAACTGCAACTTGAATAACATTTGGTAAAATTGCTTGAAATGCTTTAATTCCTGTAATATTTGCTGGATTATGAAGTGGTGCAAGATCATTTAAACTTTCAATATCTTTAATCACTTGATCCGTAATTACTACAGATTCTTTAAATATTTCTCCTCCTTGAACAACACGATGACCTACACCCTTGATTTCATCAAGTGAGTCAATAATCTTGTTTTCAATAAGTCCTTTGATCACAAGTTCAACTGCAACTTTATGATCTAGTATAGTTTGTTCTTTACTTATTTTTTGTCCATTTACTTTAATAACGAACACTGCGTTGTCATAGCCGATTCTCTCAACTAATCCAGATGTAATTTCTGTTTCTTCTGGCATATTTAATAATTGGAATTTCAGTGATGAACTGCCTGCGTTTACTGCTAAAATTTTCATATGTGTACCTCTTTCTACAATGATATAATACATTAATATTTATGAATTTTCAAGTATATGAACAAATATTCATGTTAATACTTGTAATAACTATGTTTTTTATCTATTTTAATCAATTAATACAAATATAAATAGATGGCAAAAAAATGAAGAATGGTTCCTGTTGCTGTAAATAAATGCCAAATAAAATGAAAATACTTTATTTTAGGTTGTGTATAAAATATAACACCAATACTATATGCCAGACCACCTGTTAAAATAAACCAAAACGATGCAGGCTCAAATGCATAAAGTTGTCTAATAAATACAACTGCACTCCATCCCATCGCAAGATATAACACCAAATGAAGTTTCATATATTTTTTAATCCAAATCGATTTAAAAATAACACCTATTGCGATTAAAATCCATTGAATGATAAAAATTAGTGGTCCTAATCCAAATCCGTTATTTCCAATAATAGGCTCTTGAAGCTCAGGAATTAACAAAAGTGCTGGTGCAAAAGTTGCTCCAATTAAAATATATATGCTTAAATGATCAAATCTTTGAAATATGTTTTTTGCAGTTTTATGGAAAAGTGAGTGATACATCGTAGACATCGTATATAAATTGATCATACCAAATCCAAATATAATGGCTGCAAATATTTCAATCGTTCGATCACTTTTTAATAGCATTAATATCATCGCAACGATTCCAAATATTGCCATCAGTCCGTGACTTACTGCATTTGCGATTTCTTCTCCAACTGTTTGTTCATGTGTTAGTTTCATAAGTCATCCTCATCTATAAATTGATCTAGAAAATCTTTTCCTTTATGTGTTTCAGGTTCTGTCTTAATTAAATCTGGAAAATCTAATTGTCTTAAGACTTCATAACTAACTAATGCGACACAATTACTTAAATTAAGACTTCTTACTTTATCAGTTGTAGGAATTCTGTAACATGAGTCTAAGTGTTTAGCTAAAATATGTTTTTCTACACCTGTTGATTCTTTTCCAAATATTAAATAAATATCTTCTTTAATAGCTTTATAATCAAAATCTGTATATGTTTTTTTACCATATCGTGTTAAAAAGAAATATTTACCCTTATTTACTTTTTCAAATTCTACATAATTCTTATAAACCTTATAGTTAATATGTTCAAAATAATCTAGCGCACTTCTTTTTAATCTTTTTTCATCTAGTTTAAATCCCATAGGTTCAATTAAATGCAATTTCGCACCAATGGCAACACATGTTCTCATAATATTTCCAGTATTTTGTGGAATTTCAGGTTCAAATAAAACAATATGTAACATACATTCACTTCCTTCTTTAAAAATGGTATTGCACGCAATACCATTTACAAAATTATCTTTTATATTTTTTGATAAGTTCTTGCTTTAAGGTCCATAGTTTTTCTGATAGATCCACATAAAACTCATGTGGATTTTCTAATCTGATGACTGCTGGCCATAATGTATTAAATTCTTTTTTATGATGTGCTCTAATTTCTTCTAAAGTAGGCGTTTTATAGACTAATTTACCTTTCTTGAAGATTGGAATTAATAATGGTTTAACATTATATTTTTCAATCTCTTTACTCTTCCAAACATAATCAGGATCAAATAATAGATATGGTTTGGTTTCATCAATAACTTCATCAGAAAGTGTCATCACATCAGCTATTGCCATACAATTTTCATCATAAAATCGATAGACTTGCTTAAATCCTGGTGTTGTAGTTTTTTGAACATTTTCACTGATCTTTATTTTTGGTGTTAATACGTTATCTACTTCTATAGCTGACAATTTAAATACCCCACCAAAAACAGCTTCACTTCTTGCTGTAACTAGTCGTTCACCAACACCAAAGGTATCTATTTGTGCACCTTGATTGATTAATTCTTTGATTAAATATTCATCAAGAGAATTAGAAACAGTAATCTTACAATCTTCTAATCCTGCTTCATCTAACATTTTTCTTGCTTGGATGGTTAGATATGCTAAGTCTCCACTATCTAGACGAATCCCTTTTAGCTTTTTGCCTAGAGGATCTAATACTTCTTTTTGAACTTTAATTGCGTTTGGAATACCTTGTTTTAAAGTATTATATGTATCAACAAGTAAAACACAACTATCAGGATATGTATGTGCATATGCTTTAAACGCTGTATACTCATTTTCATAACTTTGAATATAACTATGAGCCATCGTACCTAAAGCAGGTATATTATATTTAAAATCAACATATGTATTAGATGTTCCTAATACACCAGATATATAAGCTGCTCTTGCACCATATATAGATGCATCATATCCATGCGCACGTCTTGCTCCAAATTCAATAACTGATCTGCCTTTAGCGGCATGAACAATTCTTGCTGCTTTTGTAGCAATTAATGATTGATGATTAATGGTTAATAAAATCATTGTTTCGACCAATTGACATTCTATAATAGGTCCCTTAACGATTAAAATCGGTTCATGTGGAAAAATCGGAGTCCCCTCTTTCATCGCATAAACATCTGAACTAAACTCAAAATTTTCTAAATAATTTAAAAATTCTTGATTAAATATTTTTTTTGATGCTAAAAATTCAATCTCATCTTTACCAAATTTCAAGTTTTGAAGATATTCTATAACTTGTTCTAGTCCAGCAAATATCGCATATCCACCTTTATCAGGTATGGATCTGAAAAATACATCAAAAACAGCAATTTCTTTATCTTTTTTGTCTACATAATATCCATTTGCCATCGTTAACTCATAAAAATCCATAAGCATTGTTAATTTTCTATTTTCCATAACAAGTTGCCTCCTTTAATTGACACTTACTATTCTATCATTTTTTCTTTAATTTTGATATAATAATGTGTGTCTCACAAGGAAAGGATGTACATTCATGATCTTATTTATTTCTCCAGCAAAAACTTTTAACAGATCTATGCAAAAAGCAGATCAAACTCCTTTTTTTCAAAGTTATACCCATCAATTAATAAAGCATTTACAATCACTTACACTTAAACAATTAAAAGATGATATGAAATTATCTGAAAAAGTTGCACAAAAAACATATCAATATTATCAAACATTTAACCAACACTTACAACCTGCTATCTACACATATTATGGACATCAATATAGATTTATTGACATCAATTCTTTTTCAGAAAAACAAGTTAAGTATCTTAATCATCACTTATATATATTTTCTGGTCTATATGGCTTACTGAAACCACTTGATTTAATCTCTTTTTATCGACTTGAGATGATGGATAAATCTTTTATGAATCTATATGATTTTTGGACTCCAAAAATCACATCATATTTGGAAAAAAATCATAAAGATGATATTTTAATAAATCTTGCATCTAATGAATTTGGTCAAATCATTAAACATATGGATCATGTTTATACTATAGAGTTTTATATCCTAAAAAATGATAAACCAACCATTCATTCAATGGAAGCCAAAAAACTAAGAGGACTATTTACTAAACATATTATGATACAGAAAATTAAAACTATCAGTCAATTAAAAAAAATATGCGTAGAAGGATATATTTACAACCCAAAACTTTCAACTAATGATACACTACTATTTACCAAGGAAGGATAAATATGAAACGTTTTTTAAGACTTCTTTTAAGTAGGACAACCTTTATCTTATTATTACTACTTGCACAAATCATCTTCTTTTTTGTGACTATTAATTATCTATCACAATTTCAATATGTGCATACTGCACTTTATGGTATAACCATCATTATTATTGCCTATTTAATCTATAAAGAAGAAAATCCAATCTATAAATTAGCTTGGATAATTCCTATTTTAATCTTTCCTCTATTTGGAGGATTATTTTACTTATTTTATAAAAATACAAACATTTCAAGAAAAGTACAAGAAAGATATAATCAAATTGAAAATGAACGTATCACCCTTCATCAAAATGATAAGTCTCATAGCAAAAACAAAATATTTCAATATCTACATAGCCAAGGATGGCCAACTTATAAAAATACAAACATTACTTATTTAGAAACTGGACTCATCATGTATGAAGATATGCTTGAATCGTTTAAAAGTGCTAAAGAATTTATTTATCTTGAGTTTTTTATCATCCATCCAGGTCAAATGTGGGATTCAATTTTAGCTATTTTAAAAGAAAAAGTTAACCAAGGCGTCAATGTAAAAATTATTTATGATGATTTTGGAAGTTCAAAACTACCGTATAAATACACAAAAACCTTAAAATCTTATGGGATTGATGCTTACAATTTTAATCCTATGAAACCTCACTTAAATTTTCAAATGAACTATCGAGACCACAGAAAAATAATTGTTATTGATAACAAAATTGCATATACCGGTGGTATGAATATTGCTGATGAGTACATCAATTTAATTCAACCATTTAAACACTGGCAAGATGCTGGTATCAAGCTTGAAGGAGATGCAGTATATGGCTTATATACGAGTTTTGGTGAACAACTTAGATTTATAACAGGAGATAAGCCATTACTTGATGTAAAGCCTAATAAAATCGATTACAATACCAAATCTTATGTCATTTCATTTCTAGATACACCTCTTGATCGACAAGATACAGCAAAAAATATATACCTACAAATGATATATCAAGCAAAAAATTATATATATATTACAACACCTTATCTAGTATTAGATTATGAGTTGACATCAGCTTTAAAGTTTGCATCTACATCAGGTGTAGATATTAAAATTATAATTCCATATGTTCCTGATAAAAAAACTGTATATATGGTCAGTGAATCCAATGCAAAAGAATTATCAGATCATGGTATTGAAATTTATAAATACAAACCAGGATTTATCCATCAAAAGATGATGGTTGTTGATGATAAAGATGCTTTAATAGGAACAGTCAATCTAGATTTTAGAAGCTTATATCTGCATTTTGAAAATAGTGTTTATATCAAAGATGATCCTGTAACAGAAAAAATGAGGCTGCATTTTCTCAACCTCATTGATATATCAATTAATTTAAAAGATGATAAAAAACATTTTATATTATATAAACTTATCCAAATTATGTTAAAAGGTTTTTCATCTATATTATAAAGAAAAAAGGGCTAAGCCCTTTTTTAATGCTTTAATTTATTTATTTTCTAGTAAATCCAAGAACTCCAAATAATCCACCCACAACAAATACTAAATAAGTAACCACATAAAGCACTGTTTGAACAGTTAAATACCAATTTTCTGCAGCTAAACTAGTTAAGAATAAATCACCTAAAACCAATGAAACTACTGCTAAAAATAAAGTAATAGAGCCTAATCTCATCATCAATACTGAGAATCTACCAGGTTTTTTATTTGCAAACAATGCCCATAAAAACATTGGAGCTGCAACCATTACACCCGGAATAACAAATTCACTAAGTCCAATGATTTGAGTATAAAATGAATCAACTAAATTTAATACACTTCCCATCCATGAAGGATTTGCTAGTGTAATTGGTGCTAATGAAGATGAATTATTAATTGCACTTTCTAAATATCCAAATAATAAAACAACTGTAATTAATACTCTTAAGATAATACCTTTTCGAATTGCCCATGTTAATAATATTAATCCTAAAACTAATGCCAATCCAACATAATCACCAATTATTGCCGGTAATGTATCGATAATGCCTTCTAATTGTTCTGCAAAAGGTAATAGGCTTGAAACAAATGGTAATGTATCATTTTGTATCAGTAAATAAGTTGAAATATATAAAGAAGATACTAATACTAATAGAAATCCAAATGTTCTTACAATTTTTCCAAATGTTGAATTATAAACTCTTTTATTCATAAACTTCACCACTTTCTAATAACATACTTATATATATTTTATCACAAATATAAAAATAATTAAGGATTTTTTAATAAATTAATTTATATCATTGGCAACAGATAAGTCACCATCAACTATTAGTTTATATTTTCTAAATATCAAATCAATAAAAAATACTAAAACAACTGAAAGACCTATGGATAATGCAATTGATACCCAACTTTCAAAATTATAATTCATCTCAGCAAGTGTTTGTAATGGTCCTACAAGACCAGATGAACCCATACCTGCTCCAAATTTTGATGTTTCAGTATTCAAAGTCAACACAATAATAGGTGATAATATTGCTGATGCAATAATTGTAGGTAGCCAAATTACTGGTTTTCTTAAAATGTTTTTAAATTGTAGCATCGATGTTCCAAATGCAATTGATAAAACCATACCAATATTATTATCTTTTCTAGATTGAACTGCAAAACCAATCATTTGAACTGTTGTACCAACTAATGCTGCACCACCAGCTATACCATTTAAATTAATGGCAATTGCAATTGCTGCACTTGAAATTGGTGATGTTAATAACATACCCATAACGACTGCAATAATAATTGTCATTGGAAATGGTGCTATTGCTGTTGCATCTTGTATACCATTAGAAATTAAATCTAAAACAAATCCAATTGGACCACTTAATCCTAATGTTAACCCTAAAGCAATGATTGATCCTAATAGGGGTACTAATAATATATCAATAGGGGTTCTTCTAATCAAAACTTTCTTCAATATTAAAATACCTAATACAACAACTAAATAAGTTGTCACTGGATCATTATTAATCCCTAAAACAATACCTGTTCCAAATTGGTATTTAAAGCTTGTTGCAATACCGCCCATGACAGCAGCAACAACCATTTTTAAACCATCCATTTTCAAGCTTAAAGCAATCCCCATACCAATACCGACACCCATTAATGCTTTTAAAGTTGAAGATAATGTAGTTTCAATTAAATCTATATTTAATAATGCTCCAAACTGTTGAATAATAACGCCAATGATTAATGTTGCAAATAACCCATAGACCATACCATTTAAAGTTGTCATTAAAAAGCTTTTAAGTTTCATATCATCCCTTCTCTCAAAAATTATTTTAACATAAAAACCACTTCTTTGTTTAAAAAAAGTACATAAATCGTTATCGATTCTCATATGTTATTTATAAAATAATGTATAATATGTTTAGGAGTGATATATATATGGCAAAAAAGAAATCCTATTTAAAACAAATCTATAAATATGATGAATCAGAAAAATGCTACGTAGTTGAAGTATCTCTTGAAACCTATCAAGAGTTATTTAACGAATGGGATGCAGCACCTACAAGAAAAAAAGATTTAAATTCAGAATTAATTGATTTTATTGAGCAAGCTGCATATGAAATTCCAATGAAAAGTAAAGTAAAAATTTCATTTGGAATCCCCCTTGATCAAAAAGATGAGAAACTTGAAGCATCTAGTAAAACTGCGATTTATCATAATTTTAAAATAATTATCCATTTTATTAATAAAACCCTAAGAGTAAATAACAGAAAAGTTTTAACTTATTTATCGTTTGCTTTATCATTTATTACACTATCTTATTTAACAATATCATTTATTGTAGATAATCTAGGATTCACAATTATTCGTGAGGGTTTAATGATAGGTGGTTGGTTTTTAATGTGGGAATCCTTTTCTCTTTTCTTCTTTGACAGCTATGAAGTAAGAAATCGAAGAAAAAGATATCAAAGATTTTTAGATTCTGATATTGAATTTAGATATATTGATCATGAAAAAACTGATCATATAGAGACTACAAACACTTAAAATAATTAAGTGTTTTCTTTATATTAAATTATCATACATGTTATACTAATAAAAAAACAAAGGAGCTTACACATGCTTATCAAACCAAGTCTTAGAAGTAATTTCTTTACAAATGCTCATCCTTTAGGGATTAAAAAAAATATAGAAAATCTAATAAATGAAGTAAAAACTTATCCTTCTTTTAAAGGGCCAAAAAATGTCTTAATTCTAGGTGGTTCTTCTGGCTATGGGCTAGCATCTAGAATAAGCTTAGCTTTTGGATCACAATCAAATACAATTAATGTATCTTTTGAAAGACCTGCAAAATCAAATCAAAGTGGTTCTGCTGGATATTGGAATAATGTCTTTTTTAGATATTTTACTAAAGATACCATGCAAAAACATATGGATTTCAATGGAGATGCTTATAGCCTAGAGATGAAACAACAAGTGCTTAATTATGTCAAAGAAAATTTTGGTACACTTGATTTGATCATTTATTCACTTGCTTCAGGTAGAAGAAAAAATCCTGAAACAGGAAATGTTATTAGCTCTTATATAAAACCTTTAGGTAAAAGAGCTATCGGAAAGACACTTGATATTGCGAACATGGAAGTTGTTGAATTGACACTTGAGCCAGCTAGCAAGCAAGAAACTGAGGATACAGTTTATGTAATGGGTGGCAGTGATTGGAAAGATTGGATTGA
>SWCB01014863.1_pt1 | contig 12434 bp, 9 predicted proteins | sample 4692901 | NCBI WGS metagenome assembly SWCB01 (sample SAMN10267276, study PRJNA491770) | bioreactor metagenome | isolation source: DHS bioreactor inoculated with subseafloor sediment | place: Japan: off Shimokita Peninsula | collected 2006-08 | reverse complement strand
CGGCAGGCGGCAACTCTGCCTCCACTGCGACTGGCATCTCCGGCTCGGGAGCAGCAGGGATCACCGGCTCGGGCGCAGCAGGCATCACCGCTTCCGGCGCGGGGGCCGCTGCGGGCGGAGGCGGGGTGAGGCCCTCCGGTGCTGTCGGCATAGCTGCTTCGGGTACGGCCTCCGGTGCTGGCGGCACCGCCATCGGAGGCACGTCAGGCGCACCGAAGACGGGCATCGCCGGCGGTTCCGGTTGCTGCGGAACAGCGGGCATGGGCGGGGGCAGCGGGGTTTCTGGCTCGCGCGGCTCGGTCACGGGGGAAGTCCTTTCCTGCAAAGCTCCTCAGCCTATGCTGGCACTAAACCGACTCAAACGGCTTCAACGACACGTTCTCCGGTGGGCGGAGCTCACCTCGTGGTTGACAGGCTGATAAGCAAAGACTCCATCGCGAGCACCGGTGTGACGTTGGTCTCCAATGCCCGTCGACACTGCAGAATCGCATCCAATCGCACGATGGTCGACTCCGCCGTGGAGGCTGCGGCGATCCGTTCGACCTGGTCGAATTGCTCGACATTGATGGGGTCGGCGCCGGCGCCGGTCTGCACGATCAAGACATCGCGGTAGAAGGACGTGAGTTCGGTCAGGACCCGATCCAATGAGTCGCGCTGCAATCGCTTGGCTCGGGCCTTCTGCTGCTCGTCGAGGTCGCGGAGCGCTGCCTGCGCGTGGCGCTGTTTGATGTTGCGGGCGCCCCCGCCGGTGCCAGTGGCTCCGGCCAGGGACCGTTCCAGATCCTCACGTTCCCGGCGATCGAGTTCCGCAGTGACACCAGCGGCATCAGCACTTGCCGTCTCCACCAGTTCGCCGGCGGCACGCAGGCAGGCCCCAAGGCTGGTCAACGTGGAAGGCAGCGCAAGCACCTCGGCTCGGCGCTGCCGGGCCGCGTCGCTGCGCGCCAGCGCACGCGCACGTCCGATGTGGCCTTGTGCGACCCTGGCGGCGAAACGCGCCGTCACCTCATCGATGCCATCGCGGCGCTGCAACAGTTCGGTGATCGCCGCCGTGCTCGGGGTGCACAGTTCGACGCGACGACACCGGGACCGAACCGTGGCAACCAGATCCTCCGCATTGGGCGCGCACAACAGCCACACGGTTCGCGCCGGCGGCTCTTCAATGCTCTTCAACAGTGCGTCGGCGCCGCGCTCGGTGATCCGATCGGCGTCCTCCACGACCAATACCTGGAAGCGGCCGAGAGTCGGCGACATCGCTGCCCGGCGCACCAGTTCCCGCACCTGATCCACCCCGATGCTGAGTTGCTCGGTCCGAATTACGGTGACATCAGGATGGGACCCGGCCAGAGCAGTGGTGCACGCATTGCATTCGCCACAGCCACCGATCCGGCACTGCAAGGCGGCGGCGAAAGCCCGTGCCGCGTTGGACCGCCCTGACCCTGGCGGCCCAGTGATCAGCCACGCATGGGTCATCGCGCGCGCCGAGCCGTCCGACTCTGTCGCCGACACGGCACGCTGCAGAGTCGCGACCACCTGTTCTTGCCCGATCAGGTCGGTCCAGACTCCCGAAAGCGCTGCACTGTCCACGGCGTCAGCCTGCCCTACGCCGGTGACAGAAGCGAGGCCACCCGAGCGATCACAAGCTCGGCGATCTGCTCCTGCGGGTCGCGCGCCGGCACCACCAGATAGTGCTGAGCATCACGCGCGGCCAACTCCAGAAAACCCTGGCGGGCGCGTTGGTGCACGCTGTCTCCGGCGCTCTCGAGGCGGTCCTTATCGGCGATGCCTGCAACGCCGAAAAGAGGATCCAGGTCCAACAGCACGGTCAGATCGGGAAGCAGATCCCGGGTGGCCCAGCGGGCGATCTGCTCGACACGATCCACATCCAGATCGCGACCGGCTCCTTGGTAGGCGAGCATCGAATCCACATAGCGATCGCTGATCACCACGGCACCTCGGCGCAAAGCGGGTAGCACCACTTCGTCGACGTGTTGGGCCTTGTCTGCTGCGTACATCAAAGCCTCGGCCCGAGGCGAGACGTCGCCCCACTTCGGGTTGAGGACCAGATCGCGCAGTACCGAACCGACCTCGGTGCCGCCCGGTTCGAGGGTCACCACCACTTCGCGGCCCTGTTGGGCGACCCAGTCGGCCAGCAACGTGGTTTGGGTGGATTTTCCGACACCGTCGCCACCTTCGAAGACGACAAAGAGCCCTTCACTCACCACCGGACCCCTTTCTGCTCGCGCCAACCCTACCCAAGTCGTCGATCACCTAAGGAGGTCGCAGCCTCCGCTCGCGGCGGAGGCTGGCATCGACGAAGCGGGGCCGCCGATCAGGACTTTCGTGGACGACGAGTGCGCTTGGGCGCCGGGCCCTTGGCGCGCTTCTCGGCGAGCAGCTCGGCAGCTCGCTCCACCGTCATCGTCTCCACTGAGTCGACTCGGCGCAGGGTGGCATTGGTCTCACCGTCGGTGACGTAGGGGCCGAACCGGCCGTCCTTGATCACGATGGGTTTGCTGGTCGCGGGGTCGGCCCCCAACTCCCGCAACGGACCGGCCGCAGCGCGAGCACCGCGTCCCCTGGTTTTCGGCTGGGCGTAGATCTCCTCGGCCTCGGCCACAGTGATGGTGAAGATCTGCTCCTCGCTCGTCAACGAGCGCGAATCTGTGCCCTTCTTCAGATAGGGACCGTAGCGGCCGTTCTGCGCGGTGATCTGCTCCCCGTCCGCACCGACACCGACCACCCGCGGCAGGTTGAGGAGCTTCAGCGCATCCGCCAAGGTCACCGTTTCAGGGCTCATCGAGGCGAACAACGAGCCGGTGCGAGGCTTGGCACTCTTGGGCGAGTCCTCGGGCAACACCTCGGTCACATACGGTCCGTAGCGACCGTCCTTGGCGACGATGGTGTGACCGCTGTCGGGGTCGACCCCGATCTCGCGCTCCTCGGCGGCGGGCTTCGCCAATAATTCTTGGGCCATCTCGAGCGTCAACCCAGCCGGAGGCAGATCGGGATCCACATTGGCACGGCGTCCGTCAGCATCCTCGATGTAGGTTCCGTAGCGCCCGACGCGCACATCAATACCGTCGCCGAGCGGGAAGGTGGACAGCTTGCGGGCGTCGATATCGCCCAACTCGTTGACGAGCTTCTGCAGTCCGTCCTCGGCACCATCACCGAAGTAGAAATCCTTCAGCACCGAGACCCGCGCAGCATCCCCGCTGGCGATCTCGTCGAGGGTGTCCTCCATACCGGCGGTGAAGTCGTAGTCGACCAACTTGGCGAAGTGCTCTTCCAACAGCCGGGTCACCGCGAACGCCAACCAGGTCGGCACCAATGCCGAACCCTGCTTGTGCACATAGTCGCGGGCGGTGATCGTACGAATGATGGCTGCGTAGGTGGAGGGGCGGCCGATCTCGAGTTCCTCCAGCTTGGCCACCAGTGACGGCTCGGTGTACCGCGACGGCGGCCGGGTCTGGTGCGCCTCGGCGGTGACCTTCTCGGCATCCAGGTGGCGACCGGATTCCAACTGGGGCAGCCGGGCCTGTTCGTCGTCGCTGCTGCCTTCCTCGACCGACTCCACGTAGGCCTTGAGGAACCCCAGGAAAGTGAACGTCCGACCCGAAGCGGTGAACCCCGCTCGGCCGGATTCGACGACCTCCCCGGTTGCCACATCGGTGATGGCGACGCGATCGGCGAGCGTCGTGCCGATCTTGACCGTCACGGTCTCGCCGATCGCATCGGCCATTTGCGAAGCGATGGTGCGCTTCCAGATCAGTTCGTAGAGCCGACGCTGGTCGCCGGACAGCCCTGTCTGATCGGGAGTACGGAAGCTCTCCCCCGCCGGACGGATGGCCTCGTGCGCCTCTTGGGCGTTCTTCACCTTCGAGGTATAGGTCCGAGGCTTCTCCGGCAGGTACTTGCCGCCGTAAAGCTGCTTGACCTGTTCGCGGGCTGCAGCAACCGCACTGGCCGCCAAGGTGACCGAATCGGTACGCATATAGGTGATGAAGCCGCGTTCGTACAGTTCCTGCGCCACACTCATGGTGCGCTGGGCGGAGAAGCCCAGCTTGCGACCGGCTTCCTGTTGCAGTGTGGTCGTGCGGAACGGCGGATACGGACGCCGGGTGTAACCCTTGGCCTCCACCCCTGAGACGGTGTAGCTGGCCGACGTCAGGGCCTGCGCGAGTTGCTCGGCGGTTTCCTCGCTGAGCTGCAGCAATCCCGAACCGACCAGCGCGCCGCTGGCGTCGAAGTCGCGGCCCACTGCGATGCGCCGGGAATCGAAGGTCACCAACCGGGCAGCGAAGGTGCGCGGCTCCGCGGTTTCGCCGGCGTCCAGGATGGCCTCGATGTCGGCATAGGACGCGGCAGTGAACGCCATGCGTTCCCGCTCGCGATCCACGATCAGCCGAGTGGCGACCGACTGCACGCGTCCGGCGGACAGCTTCGGCATGACCTTCTTCCACAGCACCGGGGAGACCTCGTAGCCGTAGAGCCGGTCCAGAATGCGTCGGGTCTCCTGGGCATCGACCAGGTCGTGGTCGAGTTCGCGGGTGTTCTCCACCGCGGCCAGGATCGCTTCGGGGGTGATCTCGTGGAAGACCATCCGCTTCACCGGGATCTTGGGTTTGAGTTCATCGAGCAGATGCCAGGCGATTGCCTCCCCTTCGCGGTCTTCATCCGTTGCGAGGTAAAGCTCGTCGGCATCCTTCAGCTTGGCTTTGAGTTCCCGAATGGTGCTCTTCTTGTCTGCTGCGACCACATAGAGCGGCTCGAAATCGGCGTCGATATTGACCCCGGTGCGAGCCCATTTCTCACTCTTGTACTTGGCGGGAACCTCCGAGGCGCCGGTCGGGAGGTCGCGAACGTGACCACGGCTGGACTCAACGATGTAGTCCGAACCGAGAAACTTGGCCAGGCTGACCGCCTTTGTGGGTGACTCGACAATGACGAGCCGACGTTTTGCTGCTGCGGGCACTGGCTTCTTCCTGGTGTGGTGTTTCTCGGTCGATGCGCGCTCACTTTAGCCCGCTCCCCCGATCGGAATGGTAATCGGCCACGACAGTGACCCCCTGCCGTGGCCGTATGGTCGCGGTCTTCACACACCACCGATGGCACTGATTCAGGTCAGGAATTGGCAAGCGGCCGATCGGATCAACCTCACCCCCCGGTCGAGGCAATCACGATCGGCCGCCAGCGGGCACCGTCAGTTCACGGGGCTGGATCCCAAGGTGACGGTCGCCGTCTTGGTGTGACCGTTCGCCGTGATCCACGTGATACTGACTTGCTGGCCGGGTTCGTAATTCCGAACCACGTTGGCCAGGTTGGTCTTGGTGGTGATGGTGGTGCCACCGACCTTGGTGATCCGGCTCCCCGCGGTGATACCGGCGTCATCGGCCGGCCCACCGGCTACAACATCAGTGATCGCGATGCCCTTCGACCCCGAGGATCGGGTGGCGGCGACCACACCGAGATAACCGGACGGCCCGACGCGCACCGTGCCCGAGTCCTGGCCGGTCTCGATCTGCTGGACCACTGACAGCGCTGTCGCGATCGGCACTGCGTAGCTGGTGTGATCACTGGTGGAGCCCGCAGTGGTCATTCCCAAGACCTCGGTCTGGGCATCAAACATCGGGCCACCAGAGTCGCCGGGCACGGCACCGGCGGTGGTCTCGATCAAACCAATCAGGTCTTCACTGTTACCCCATGGGGACTCCGACGAGACGGTCAGGTCCTGATCGGTCGCCGTGACACGGCCACCCGCCTTGACCAACTTGCCGCCACCGGAGGCATTGCCCACCGCGGCGATCTGGTCACCTGTGTTGACTGCGTCGGTGTCGATGGTGACGGTGTCCAAACCCGAAGCGTTCTTCAACTGAAGCAGCGCGACGTCACGGGTCTGGTCGAATCCCAGCATGGTCGCGGAGTAGGTCTCCCCGGTGTCGGCGACAGTGACCGCGACCTTCTCCGAGCCCGCCACCACGTGGTAGTTCGTGAGCACCTTGCCATCAGCGGTCAGCACCATCCCGGTGCCTGCCGCGACGCCACTGGACGCTTCGGCTTCGATAAGGACCACGCCTTTGGACTGCGCGGGCGTCACCGTCGTGGAGCGGGTGCCGGTATTCCCCGACTGACCTTGATCCTCGGTAGGAGTGACCTGTGGATAGCCCGGATCGGCCGGTGTGGTCACCTGCGGCTCGCTGGTCGCGGTAAGCACCGTCCTCGTGAGTCCGAAGCCGCCGACCACCAGAACCAGGGCCAGCACACTCACCAGCATCACGACCGGCCAACGCCGCTTGGGCGGCTGAGTAGCGGTCGGGACCTGTTGGTAATACTGCTGCGGCGCGTAGTAGCCCGGATGCGGCGGCACCTGACCGTAGCCATAGGGAGCATTGCCCGACGGGCCGGTCCCGCCGGTGTAGCCGCTGACATAGGGCGCCGAGCCGGGGTTGGGCATGCCATAGCCGGTGGGATAACTGGCTGGCGGACCGTACGGCGGCGGGTAGTTCGGGGGTGGCGGCGGATAGCCACTCGCCGCGGGACTGCCGCTGGGCGGCGCCCAGGCAGGCAGCTGCTGAGTGGGCTCAACGGTGGTGCTCGCCGCTTCCGGATCCACTCCGGTGCCCGACCGCGCCCAGGGCGACACAGACTCCGGCGTCGATACCGGATTGTCGCCGAGCGCGTGTGGCAGTGGTGTGGTCGGCTCGTTGGCGGAGTCGGGAGTGCCCGTTTGCGGGGAGTGGTCCTCGGCCATGTTTTGCTCCTTCGTTCTCCACCAAGTGAAGGCGGCAAATCAATGCCGTAGCTGTCCAGATCCTGTGAGAACCTGTGAATCAGGCCTCACTCAAGTAGCCATCACTGATGAGCCTACGTAGCTGGGTCAACGTTTGGGCCCGAAGCGGTATTTCCTCGACCCCGAGCAGCGAGCCGACCGCGGCGATCAACACCGACAACGGCAGTTCCCCATCGCAGGCGCCAAAGACGGCGGCCACGGCCGTGCCCGGCTCGGTGGCTCGACCCAGGCCGTATTGCTGGCGCAGAACCAGGTGCTGGGGATCCGCGGCGCCGGGTGTTCCGATGGTCTCCTGAATCACGCCCGAATGCCGACGCCAGCGTCGGGCCAATAGCTCCTCGTCGGAGAGTTGGGCGGCCGTGACGCTCCCGAAGTGCGCGGCAATGGCAGCGCCGACGGGCTGATGCACCGCATGTGGCCAATCCTCGATGCGAATCTGCGGCTGCGTGCGTCCGGACGCCCGCAGCGCCACCCAGCCCATGCCGATGCGTCGGATGCCGCAGTCGTCGAAGTAGTCCAACCATTCGGTGTACCGCTGCGCGTACTCCTCCGACGCGCTCAGCCCGGCGTCGGCCAGCCATAGCTCGACGTATTCGAAAGGATCGAGCACTTCACGTTGCAGCACCAGCGCATCGCAGCCGGTGGGGGCGATCCACTCGGTCAGCCGTTCTTCCCACGGTTGATCGGTGTGGGCCCAGTTGCCGAGCACGATCAGGGTGCCGTCGGGGTTGAGGTGTTCGACGGCCTCGGTCACCACGGTTCGCATCAGACCGTCGGCGAGTTGATTGCCTTCGCGGTAGACCAGTTCGCTGCGCGCCGGTGGCGAGATCACATAGGGCGGGTTCGTGACGATCAGATCGAAACGCTCAGCGGCCACCGGCTCGTAGAGCGATCCCAGCCGAAGATCGGCGTCGACCTGTGCGAGTCCGAGGGTGATGGCCGCCAGCTGCAAAGCCCGCGGGTTGAGGTCGGTCGCCACGATGCGCTCGACGTGCTCGGCCAGATGCAAGGCTTGGATGCCGCAGCCGGTGCCCAGATCCAGCACCGTTTCGACGTGATCGCGAGGAATCAACTGGGCCAGGGTCGTCGAAGCCGGGGAAGCGCCCAGCACGAAATCGTGGCGAGGCGGGACGCTGCGTCCGTCCAGCGGAGTGGGATCGGAACAGATCCACGCCGACATCTCGTCGTCGCCGTAGGGCTTCAGCTCGACCGTTGCGCGCACCTGGTCACCGCTGACGACCAGCAGACCGGGGTCGAGCAGCTCCGCCATCGACCCCAGGGCGCGGCGGGCACGATCCACGGGCACCGCGTCGGCGAGCAGCCACAGCCGGATCAGGTCGGCTTGCGGATCGACCTGATCGGCCAACCCGCGCCGAGCCGGGATCGAGCTGTTGCGCGCCAGCCCGGCTACGGCGTCGTCTCCCAGCCGCTCGGTGACCTCTGCGAGGCGGTAGCCGCCGTGGGTGAGGTCGTCTCGAAGTGCGGCGATGGCGGCGTCAGTGAGCATGCCCTGCAGTCTTTCATCCCCCGGGTGACCGTCCGTGGTGCCAGACTGCAGTATGCGAATTGTCAGCCTCGGCGCCTCCGGGCACGCCGGCAGCCGTATCGCGGCACTCCTGGCGCCGGAATTGGATGCCGCAGACGAACTGGTTCTGGCCGGACGCAGCGCGCAGCGCCTGGCTCGGACCCGGACTCTCATCACCTCAGCGGCCCAGATTTCGACCGCAATCGTGAATGTCGAAGACCAACAGGCGGTGCGCGACCTCGTCAGCGGCGCCGACCTGGTGATCGTGACGGTGAGCCGCCCGGATCTGATCGGTGCGCTGGCACGGATCGTGCTCGAGGCCGGTGCGGATTGGCTCGACACGATGTTGTCCACTCCCCCCAAGATCGCAGCGTTGCGTGCCCTGGAACCAGACATCACTGCCGCAGGCCGATGCTTCATCACCGATGGCGGCTTCCATCCGGGTCTGCCGGCGACGCTGGTGCGGTGGGCTGCGGAGCGGGTCGACGAACTCACCGAAGCCGACGTCACTGCGGGACTGCACATCGACTGGCAGGCCGACGCAATCGATGACGCCACCATCGAGGAGATGCTCACCGAGTTCACCGACTTCGACATGGTCACCTGGATCGACGGTGTTCGCCGCCGCGTGCGCTGGTCGGAGTGTCCCACGGTGGATTTCGGGCAACCGATCGGCTCCCAGCGGGTGATTCCGATGGGTCTGGCCGAAATGGTCGACCTGCCGCGCCAGTACCCGAGCCTGCAGCGCTGCGGGTTCTATGTCACCGGATTCTCCCCGGCCATGGACTACCTGGCACTGCCGGTGGTGATGGCCATGGCCAAGGTGCCGGCATTGCACCGGGCGAATGTGCGCTTCACGCGTTGGGCGATGACGCACCTCGCCGTATCCCGACCGCCCTACCGACTCGTCCTGCAGACCGTTGCCACCGGGCGCGCGTCCGGGATTCCCAGTCAGGTGTCGGTTCGTATTGCGGCCGAGGACAGCTATCTGCTGACCGCTGCGCCGGTGGTGGCTTGCGTGAACCAGTGGCGCGACGGCAGCGCGCGGCGCGTCGGGCTGCATTTCCAGGCCCAGGTGATGGAGCCGAACGCCTGTTTCGCCGACGTGACCCGGCTGGGCGTAGAGGTTCACCTCGGTGAGGTCACGCCGATCTGATCGTGGCAGGGTAGGTGCCATGCCGGTGCCGGAGTGGATGAGCCAGGACCCTCGGCTGCGTCACCACCATCATCGTGACGCTCAGCCGGGGCTCACCGTGGCGTTCCCCGACTGGGTGAGCGATCCGGTTCGCGACGCCTTCGCCGTCGTCGGCATCGAGCGACTGTGGCAACACCAGGCCGACGCAGCCAGCGCCGCGTTCTCCGGGCGCTCGGTGGCGATGGCTACGCCCACCGCGTCGGGCAAGAGCGCCGCCTATCTGTTGCCGGTGATCGCGGCCGGATTGGACCGTCGCCTCGGATTCGCTGTGGATCGCGGGCCGCTGGACCTGGATCGAGGGCACAGCGCTTTGTACCTGGCTCCGACCAAGGCGCTGGCCCACGATCAGTTGCGGGCCTGCCGGGAACTGGGGCTGTCGGGGTGGCAGCCGATCACATTGGACGGAGATTCCAGCGACGGCGAGCGGCGCTTCGCCCGCGAACTCGGCCAATTCGTACTCACCAATCCCGACATGCTGCATCGCTCGGTGTTGCCGTCCCATCACCGCTGGACCAGGCTGCTTTCGACGCTGCGCTATGTGGTGATCGACGAAGCACACCGCTACCGCGGGGTGTTCGGCGCTCACACTGCGGCCGTGTTGCGACGGCTGCGACGACTGGCTCATCACTACGGCGCCGATCCGGTGTTCATCAGTGCTTCGGCGACTCTCAGCGGACCCGGCGAGTTGCTGCAGCGGCTCAGCGGCGTGCCCGAGGTGGTGGAGATCACCGAGGACGCCTCGGCGCGTCCCGCCGTGGACTATCTGATCTGGCAGCCGGTCGACGATCCACATCACGAGGCCGCTGAGGTGATGGCCCGATTGGTTACCGAGGGGCGACAGGTGCTCACCTTCACCACGTCTCGGGTGCAGGCGGAGTTGGTTGCCCTGCGGGCCCAAGAGCAGGCTGGGGCGGCGTCGGTGAAGTCCTATCGCAGCGGCTATCTCGCTGAGGATCGCCGCGCATTGGAGGCCGGGCTGCAGTCGGGTCGGCTGCGCGGCGTGGCCTGCACCAACGCTCTGGAGTTGGGGGTGGACATCGCCGGCGTCGACTCGGTGATCAACTGCGGCTTTCCCGGCACGTTGGCTTCGTTGCGGCAGCAGGCTGGACGCGCCGGTCGAGCCGGTGCGGATGCTCTGGCGGTGTTGATCCCCAAGGCGGATCCGCTGGATGCCTACCTGTGCGAGCACCCGGAGTTGATCTTCGAGGCGCCGGTGGAACGCACCGTGCTGCACCCGGAGAATCCCCAGGTGCTGGCGCTTCAGGTCGCTGCGGCTGCCCAGGAATTGCCCGTCACCGAGGAGGATGATCGCTGGTTCGGGCCGACGTTGCCTGCCGTTCTGGAGCGGCTCACCGCCGCTGGCTATCTGCGACATCGGCCTGCCGGGTGGTTCTGGACCCGCCCGGATCGCGCGGTGGATTCCATTGATCTGCGCGCTGCCGGCGGCCACAGTGTCGAGGTCGTGGATCAGGCCACCGGACGGGTATTGGGGCAGGTCGATCCGTCGGCGGCTGACCGCAGCGTCCACAGTGGCGCGATCTATCTGCATCAGGGCGAGCCGTGGCTGGTCACCGATTACCGGCCGAACGAAAACACCGCTTTGGTGCGTCCGGGGCGCGATGGGTACTTCACCCAAGCACTCGGTCATAGTGACATTGAGATCATTGAGCAGCTCCGCCGCGATCGGCTGGGAGCTGCGGAGGTCTTTTTCGGCACGGTGGAGTTGTCCAGCCAGGTGACCGGCTTTCTGCGTCGCGATGAGGTGAGTGGCACGGTGTGGGACAGCACCCCGTTGGAGCTGCCGCGCCACACGCTGCGCACGCAAGCGGTGTGGTACACCGTGGACGCTGCCGCGCTGATCGGCATCGCCACCAAGGACCTCCCGGGTGCTGCCCACGCCGCCGAGCACACCGCCATCGGACTGCTGCCTGCCTTCGCGCCGTGTGATCGCTGGGACATCGGCGGCCTGTCGACCACGCTGCACCCCGATACCGGCAAGCTCACGGTGTTCGTCCATGACGGTGCCGCCGGTGGCTCCGGGTTCGCCGAGCAGGGCTATGAACGGATCGAACCGTGGCTGAGCGCCACCCTGGACCGGCTTCGGAACTGTCCGTGCGAGGCCGGTTGCCCGGCGTGCGTGGTCTCTCCCAAGTGCGGCAACGGCAACGACCCGCTGGACAAGGCCGCCGCGGCCCAGCTGTTGGAACTGCTCCTCGGGTGATTCAGTGAGCTGATCCCAGACGTCCGGCGCGCGCCTCGGAACGCACAGTGGGCTCAACTCCGAGCACCAACGTCATGCGGCGTTGCACTTCGACGGTGACCACGAAGTCAAACAGATCGCCGATCACGCGGCACTGGCGCACCTCCACTCCATTGGACGCAGCGATCCGGTGCGCCGCCGGGCAGGGGTCCTGGCCGGCCGCGAAGGCTGCTGCTCCAGAAAGCGCGGACAAGTCAGCCGCATTGTCGGCATCTCGCTGTGCCAGCGCCACCACCGCGGCGAGCGCCCCCACACCGGTGATCAGCATCAGCACGGCCACGACCACGGCGGCCATCAGCGTTCCGGCACCGCGTTGGGAGCCCATCAGCTCGGCTCCCGCATCACGGTGGCCTCAGCCCGCAGCGGAACCACCGGCAGCCAGGACGCCCAGGGCTGCGCCGCCAACCGGACCACCACCGTGATCTGATCGGCCTGCTGTTGCACCTCGATGCGGGCCCCCGACGGTTTGGTGCGATCCAAAGCGGCGATGGCCGCTTGATCACCGCGACTGGCCTGCCGCGCCACGGCGGCGGCGAGCTCGTTGCAGGTGCCCCACAGCATCACCACCGCCAGGACCCAGCTCAGCATCACCATCACCAGGGCCGCTGCCAGGCTGCCCAGGGCCAACTCAACGGTGACCATGCCGTGCTGGCCGCGCGGGGGG
>SWCB01009210.1_pt1 | contig 12460 bp, 11 predicted proteins | sample 4692901 | NCBI WGS metagenome assembly SWCB01 (sample SAMN10267276, study PRJNA491770) | bioreactor metagenome | isolation source: DHS bioreactor inoculated with subseafloor sediment | place: Japan: off Shimokita Peninsula | collected 2006-08 | reverse complement strand
ACTATTCTGATCGTCACGCACAACATGCAGCAGGCGCAGCGTTGCAGTGACTACACTGCCCTGATGTATCTGGGACAAGTGATGGAGTACGGTCCGACCTTGGATCTCTTTACGACGCCGCACTTGACGGAAACGGAAGACTACGTGACCGGCCGCTTCGGCTGAGTCACGGTCGGGCGGAGACCAATCCGCCTGGACGAGAGGTGCTACTGATGGGTGCGGAAAAGGAACGACGACTGCTGGAGATTCGACGGACCATCTTCACGATGGCGTCCGTCGTCGAATCGCGATTGCAGCGAGCGGTCGAGGCGCTGGTGCGCCGCGACCTGGAGGCGGCGCAGGATGTACGGCACGGCGATCGGGCGGTCGACGAGATGGAGATCGACGTCGAGCGACTCTGCATCGAGACGCTGGCGTTGCATCACCCGGTCGCCGGTGATCTCCGCTTCATCCTGGCGGTCCTGCGCATCAACGGTGAACTCGAGCGCATCGCGGATCTGGCCAAGGGGATCGCCAAGCGACTGCTGCGCCTGGACCTCGACGGCATCGATCTGCCCGACGAACTGGGCGCCATGGGTCTGGCGGCTCGCGACATGATGGCGGATGTGCTGCGGGCCTTCGGCGACAACGACGCGGAGCGAGCCCAGCGAGTGCGGCGCGATGATCTCGAGATGGATCGGCTGCGCCTGGCTGTCCGCGAGTGGGGGCACGACCACATTCTGGCAGGTGATCTGAATCCCGAAGCGGTCGTGGATCTGCTGGACGTCGCCCGCTGCCTGGAACGAATCGGCGACATGTGCACCAACGTCGCGGAGGATGTGGTCTTCCTGGTGGAGGGTAAGAACGTCCGCCACACGGAACTGTGAGGGCGAGCCGATCGCGTTCCGATTGGAACAGGTCCTCCATGTCCAGGATCGGAGGTCCCAAGGGCTTGGCCGGGGCGATACTCGTATGATACGACCAGCGACGCCATCCTCGTGAAGTCTGAGTTCTGGAGTACCGCATGAGCCATCGGCAGGAGCCTGGAGAGGCACTCAAGCGATTCGCAGCGACCGCCTTGCTGCATCGCTTGGAGAACATCGCCAAGGAGATCGAAGGCGTTCGTCGCGCCGAGGACGTCGAGTACATCCATCGAATCCGCGTCGCCTCCCGCCGTATGCGCAGCGCCCTCCAGCACTTGCAATCCTGTTTCGACCGCTCCGTGGGGCGCCCCTGGGGGAAAGAAGTCCGACGCATCACCGAGCGGTTGGGCGAGGCCCGTGATCTGGATGTGCAACTGGAGGCCGTGCGGGACTACCGCGACCGCCTGCCCCACGACGCCGACAAGGCCGGCATCGAGCGCCTGGCCCTGCGGCTGGGACAGCGACGGAGCCGTATCCAACCCCGGATTGAACGGGCCTTGGATCGTTTCGTGGGCAGCGGCGTCATCGACGATATGCAGGAGCACCTCACCCCCCTGGCGGCAGACGAGGCGGGCAGGCACGGCGAAGCGGGGCGCTATCCGGTCGGCTGGAAGCTGGCCGGCAAGGCCGTCGTCGAGCAGCTTGACGCCCTGCACAGCCACGATCCGTATCTGCCCGAGCCGGAGAACCGCGAAGAACTCCACGCCATGCGCATCGAGTTCAAGCGACTGCGCTACACCATGGAACTCTTCAACCCGATCTATGACAACGAACTCAAGCCGCACATCAAGACCGTCAAGCGCGGCCAATCGCTGCTCGGTGATCTGCATGACTGCGACGTCTGGGAGGAGTTCCTGGAGACGTTCCTGGCGAAGGAACGCCAACGCACGGAGAAGTACTTCGGCGACCTGAGCGGGTTCGCTGCCATCGAGTCCGGCATCCGCTCCTTCCTGGCGGAGCGCCGCCAGAATCGGGAGGCCCTGCGGCAGGAGTTCCTGGTCTACTGGGACAAGCAATCGAAGAAGGACACCTGGATGGAGCTGCGCCGCTTCGTGCAGGATCGAGCCGACTCGACGGAGAACGTAGACGAGGCGGAGCCGAGCGCGACGGGAGGACCGGGCGGATGAAGATCGCGTTGCTCGCCGATGCCCATGGCAACCTCCCGGCCCTGGAGGCGGTGCTGGCCGACGCCGACGCAGGTGGCTGCGAGGCGGTGTGGTACCTCGGCGACTTCGTGGGCTACGGGCCGTTCCCGGAGGAGACCGTGCAGGTCTTGCAGGAGACCTGCGATGCCTGCATCCTGGGAAACTACGACCGCAAGGTGCTCACGTTTCCCGCGCTGCGTGCCAAGTGGCGACGCACGAAGGAGCCCGCCAAGTATGCCGCTTTCGAGTTCGCCAGTGAGCGACTGAGCGATCGTTCGCGGAACTTCCTGGGCGAGTTGCCCGAGAAGCGGCGCTTGGAGGCCGCCGGCCTGCGCGTGCTGCTGGTGCACGGCAGCCCCGCCAGCGACAGCGAACACCTCGACGAGGCCACGCCCCTGGAACGCCTGCGGGAGCTGGCCGAGAAGTCCGACGTCGATCTTGTCTGCTGCGGCCATTCCCATGTGCAGTTCGACCGGGCAGTCGACGGCGTTCGTTTCATCAACCCCGGCGCTGTCGGTCGGCCGGAGGGCGGCGATCCTCGGGCCTGCTATGCCGTCCTCTGCATTGAGCATGGGGCCTGCACGATGGAGCCCCTGCGGGTGGCCTACGACGTCGAGCGCACGATCAGCGCCGTTCAAGCTCACGACCTACCGCCGGCCTTCGCCGAGATGTTCCGCCGGGGCCGCAGCCTGGATGATCTCGCCGCCGAGCCCTCACCGCCGCCGACGGCGCCTTCCTCGCCGCCCGTCGAGGAGGTCGAGGACCAGGTTCGTCGCCTCGCCGAGCACGCCGAACGCCTCGCCGGCGCACGCGAGCACTTCGAGCAGGTCACGCGCCTGGCGCTGCAGTTGTTCGACGAGTTGCGCGAGGTGCACGGTCTGGGGGAGCGCGACCGCGGCCTGCTGGAGGCGGCGGGGCTCCTGCACGACATCGGCTGGGTCGAGGGCGGTAAGGGACACCACAAGACCGCCGCCCGCCTGATCCTGAATACGCCGGAGTTACCGCTCCGCGACGAGGATCGGCCGCTGGTGGCCTGCATCGCTCGCTACCATCGCAAGGCCCTGCCCAAAGAGAAGCACTCGATGTACCAGGCCCTTTCCGCAGACGACCGGCGGCGCGTCGAGATCCTGGCGGGGCTGCTTCGCATCGGCGACGGTCTCGATCGCACCCACCGGACCCTGGTACGACAGGTTCGCTGCAGCTCGGATAGGAACGGCATCCGCATTCTGGCGCAGGCGGATCTGGACGCCGACGCCGAGCAGTTCTATGCCCAGCGTAAATCCGACCTGCTGGAGCGCGCCCTGCGGCGGGCGGTGTGTATAGAGTGTGTAGCGGATCTGCCGCAGGAGACGGGAACCGAAGCGTGATCGACTACCTCACCAATGTCGCCGCCATCGATGCGGGCTCAAACGCGATGCGAATCGTCATCGGCGCTGTGGATGCGACATCGTTCCTCGTCGAGGCCCACAAACAGCGTGAGCCGATTCGCCTGGGAGCGGATGTCTTCGCCCAAGGCTACCTCAGCGACGCCACCATGAAGCGCGCCGTCGAGGCCTTCCGAGGCTTCCGCGCTCTTCTCGAGGAGTACCAGGTCACCCACCTGCGGGCGGTCGCCACTTCCGCGATCCGAGAGGCGGAGAACGGCGACGAACTGGTCGAGCGCGTTCGCGAGGCGACCGGGATTGAGCTGGAGAGAATCAGCGGCCTGGAGGAGGCGCACCTGGTCCACATCGGCGTCTCACGGGCCGTGTATCTCGTCGACAAGAACGCCCTCGTCGTCGACATGGGCGGCGGCAGCGTCGAGCTGACCGTTGTTCGGCAAGGCGTCGCGATCGGTTGCGAGACGCTGCCCATCGGCCCTGTGCGCCTGCTCTCGGCGCTGCGCGAGCAGGATCTCGACGAGGCTGAGGCGCTGCAACTGCTGACCCGCTACCGCGGCGTCGTGACCGATCTGCTGCGGGCGGAACTCGCTGACGGAAGGCTCGATCTCTGCATCGGGACCGGCGGCAACATCGAGCGCATGGGCAAGATGCGGGTGCCGCTGCTGGGCAAGACCAAGACCAGCAAGATCAAGCGCAGTGACCTGGATGAGCTCCTGCCGATCGTGCTCAACATGCCTCTGGAGCAGCGCTGCAGCGAGCTTAAGTTGCGCGACGATCGCGCCGACATCATCGGCATCGCCATGCTCATCGTCCAACTGGTGCTCGAAGAAGCGAGCGTCGACAAGATGCTGATTCCGGGTGTGGGACTGCGTGAGGGACTGCTCTGGCAGGTGACCCGCCAAGCGGTCGCCCCGCCTTGGGCCAAACGCACCCCGGCGGACATGAAGAGCACCGGCAAGGGCCCTTGGAACAAGAGCGAGAGTTAACATGACCGACCCAACCGACCTGCAGGAGACACCGCCGCCGGCACTCCGCCCCGTCGAGGAGTGGGACAAGGCGGAGTTGTTTCTCAACCGCGAGATCAGTTGGCTTCGGTTCAACGACCGCGTCTTGCACGAGGCCCTCGACACCCGCACGCCGCTGCTCGATCGGGTGATGTTCCTCAGCATCTTCACCTCGAATCTCGATGAGTACTTCATGAAGCGGGTGGGCGGCCTCAAGCGCCAGGTCGCCGCCGGGGTGCACACCACCTCTTCGGACGGCTTGACGCCGAGCGAGCAGCTCGCCGCCATACGCGCCCATACCCTGCCGATGCTGCGCCGGCAAGCGCGCGGCTTTCGGAAGGACATCAAACCGGCCCTGCGCGAGAACGACATCCATCTGCTCAGTTGGGATGAGCTGACGCCGGCCGAGCGTGAAGAAGCGAATGCCTACTATCACGCCAACGTCTATCCCGTCCTGACGCCGCTCGCCGTCGACGTGGGGCATCCCTTCCCCTTCCTGTCGAACCTGTCCGACTCGCTGGGCATCGTGCTGCGTCATCCGGAGTCGGACGAGCGGATGTTCGCTCGCGTCAAGATCCCCTCGGAGATCCTGCCTTCCTGGGTGCGATTGCAATCGGACAGCGAGCCCGAGCAGTACCGGTTTGTCAGCTTGGCCGCGATGATCCGCCGCAACGTGGAGAGTCTCTTCCCCGACATGGAGATCGTCGGGACGATGCCCTTTCGCGTCACCCGCAACGCCGACATCGAGCGCGACGAGGAGGATGCCGAGGATCTGCTGGAGATGATCGCGGATGAACTGCGGGCTCGGAGATTCAGCAACATCATTCGGCTCGAGCATGGCCCCGCCGCCGACCCCTGGGTCCTGCAGTTTCTCATCGAGAACCTCAAGCTCACCGAAGGCGATGTCTACGAACTCGATGGCGAGATCGACTACACCGACCTCAAGCCGATCTACTCCTTGCCCTTGCAGCGCCTGAAGCGTCCCGGTTGGTCGCCCCGGATTCCCGCGGCCCTGGCTGACGAGGAAAGCGACATCTTCTCCGTCATCCGCCGCACCGATCTGCTGCTGCATCATCCCTACGAGAGCTTCGCCGCCAGCGTCCAGCGTTTCATTAAGGCCGCCTGCAAGGATCCGGCGGTGCTCGCCATCAAGATGGCGCTCTATCGCACCGGTGATGACAGCCCCTTCGTCGATTACCTGATCCGAGCCGCCGAAGCCGGCAAGCAGGTCGTCTGCCTCGTCGAACTCCAGGCTCGCTTCGACGAACAGCGCAACATCGATTGCGCCCACAAGCTCGAGAACGCCGGCGTGCACGTGGTCTACGGCATCATTGGCCTGAAGACACACACCAAGACGGCCCTGGTGGTGCGGCGCGAGCAGGACGGCCTGCGCTGTTACGCCCACATCGGCACCGGCAACTACCACGCCGGCACCGCCAACCTCTACACCGACCTGGGCCTGCTCACCGCCAAGCCGGAATACACCGCCGACATCGTGGAGCTTTTTAATTACCTCACCGGGCGTTCCCTCAAGCGGGAGTATGGCAAGCTGCTCGTGGCGCCGGTGAACATGCGGGACCGATTCCTCGCCATGGTCAAACGCGAGATCGACAACCACCGGGCCGGCAAGCCCGCCCGCATCGTCGCCAAGATGAACCAGTTGCAGGATCGCCGCATCATTCGCGCGCTCTATCGCGCCTCCCAGGCGGGCATTGCCGTCGACCTCTTCGTGCGGGGCTTCTGCTGCCTGAAGCCCGGCGTGCCCGGCCTGAGCGAGAACATCCGCGTCATGTCGGTCATCGGCCACTTTCTCGAACACTCGCGCGTCTACCACTTCGCCAGCGGTCAGGAAGACCCCGCCGCCGGCGAGTATTACATTGGTTCCGCGGACTGGATGTATCGCAACCTGGATCGGCGCGTCGAGGTGATCACCCCCATCGAGGAGCCCGCCTTACGCAGCCGGCTCTGGCAGATCTTCACCATCATGCTGCGCGACGAGCGCCAGACCTGGGACATGCAGGCGGACGGCAGCTACATCCAACGCTCGCCCGCTGATCCGGAGGTCCAGATCGGCACGCACGAAGCGCTGATGCGCATCCATGACCCGGCCCGAGGCGAGGTCGACCCGCGTCTGCTGCCTTGAGCAACTCCTCTCAAGCGCGCTTCATGACTGTGTGGCGGCATCGGAGGCAGGCACAGAGGCCTGCCCCACCGTGAGTGGGAACTTCGACGGTGGAGCAGGCGTCTCTGCCTGCTCGGCTCGCGCGTTCGGGCCGAGACGCTACAGGCTGGTGCAAGCCGCTCTACCCACCCAACCAGCGCAGCAGCAAGGCGTACTCTTCGTCCGCCTCCGCGTCGTTCTCGACCGTCGGCCGCTGAATCTTGCGTCCATGGTGCAACTCACCCAGGTCGACGATCCACTCGTTGCGGATCTTGTGTGAGGAGCTCCCGCGCGGATCGTTGGGGAGCCACACGCCGTAGATGGTGAAGATGAGGTGGTGCGCGATCACGAGGGGACGGGGCATGGGAGGAGTGTACTGATCTTCTTTGGTGAGGAGCAGGCAAGCGGAAACGAGCGCGCGAAGCCGCAAGCGCTTCGCCTGCCGCTTCGCGGCTTCGCGCTCTGCTAACTTCGCGGTCTTCACGACAAAGCCCACGGCCTGGATACCGTGGGCTTTGTCCGGCGCTCAGAACGCCGCGATAAGTGCGGGGCGACTCTTCGTTGATGGCGCGGAGAGACGCGAGGAGAGCACTTTGATTCGTGGAACGCGACCGGCCCATCCGGGCGCTCAAGGCGAAGGCCGGCTCGCCGGCGGGCGCGGTCGCGGAGGGTCTCAGTCGTCGCTCTGGGCTCGGTTCAGGAGGTCGCGCAGGTACTTGTTCTCACGCCGCGTCGCCTCCAGATCGAAGATCAAGTACTTCACGCTCAGGCGCAAGTGGTCGAGGTTGTCCTGCAACTCCTTCACCGCCTGCCGCATCCGCTCGTGACGTACCTGGCTCTCCTCGGCGAGCGATTCGATGGGCTCCCGACTGTCATTGGGGAGCTTCTGAATTTGTTGCATCAACTCCGAAAGCTTGTCTTGGAATACTTGGTCATCCATATCAGATCTTCTCCCATCTGTAGCAGACACGAAGTCCGCCTCTTGTCTTCCAGTTGTCTGTCTGGAGAGGAACAACCGGGAGACCGTGGCGCGCCAAAACCGGCGCGTCCGAGAAGACCAGGCGCACGACGGCGCCAGGTTGGATTTCGTTCGCCAAATGTGGCATCTCCCCCGCGACGACCGACTCCGCTCGCGCCGAATGTTGCCGAGAATCAACGTCGAGTGTGGCGGCGCTGCAACGCCGCCCGGGCTGGGGCGGGGAGCGAAACCTGCACCTGTTTGAACTCGTGGGGGTCGTCGCGCCGAAGCTTGTCCAATAACTCCGCGAGATGCTGATCGCGCTCGCGCTCCCACTTCTCGTAGAGCATCTCCAGATCGTGACGACCGAAACGGCTCAGCGGGTCGTCGAGCCCGGACTGCATGATGCCCCAGTCGATCAGCGAGCGCGGCGAACCGTTGAAGCGATACAGCTTCAGCGTCGCCTCCAGGCGCTTGCCGAGCGGCTGGAAGGGATCACGCGTCTCCTCGGGCAGACGCAGCATCTGCTCGTCCTGCAGCGCCTCCGTCCGCGAGGCCGTCAGGCCAATGTCCTTCGGCTCCGCCGGCCAGGCCGGTTGCCCGGTCAACGACCCGCGACTCTCCTCGAGGTAGTCGCTCTCGTAGCTCAGACGGGCGTGGGCGGTGCTGAGTGATTTGAGGCCGGCGTGGTCGAAGCGCACGGTCACCATCTGCAGGTGGGTGCCCTGCTGGCTGAGAAGTTGGGTCTTGGTGACGAGGCCTCCACCCCACTCAGGCTTGTCGAGGTGGACGACGCGGTCACCCGTGGAGAAGCTGCGCTGGAGCATGCTGACAGTCTAGGGACTCTCTGAGCCGGCGGCGCTCGCTGATTCAGTTATCGGTCGTTGGCGGCCCAAAGACCGGGCGGCGTGAGGGCGCGCCTCACAGGGGGCGGTATAATCCCCGACTTGTCGCCGGATTGATCGCTGGGAGCCTCCATGACGCAGACGCACCATCTCGATTTTGAACGACCCCTTGAGGAGCTCCGGCAGCGGATCGCCGCCATGGAATCGGACCAGGGCCGCGCAGGCAGCGTCGATCTGAGCCAGGAACTGTCGACGCTTCGCCAGAGCCACGACACCATGCTCAGCAAGGTCTACGAGGGCCTGAAGCCCTGGGACGTCATCAAGGTGGCTCGGCACCCCAAACGGCCGCAAGGCCGTGACTATATCCGCATGATCTGCAAGGACTTCTGTGAGTTGCACGGCGACCGGCGTTTCGGCGACGACCCGGCGATCGTGACCGGGTTCGGCCGAATCCACTCGCACCGCTGCATGATCGTGGCCCACCAGAAGGGCAAGACCACAGAAGAGAAAATCGCCTGCCACTTCGGCTGCGCCCACCCCGAGGGCTACCGCAAGGCCCTGCTCAAAATGAAACTCGCGGAGAAGTTGGGGCTGCCCATCGTCACCATGGTGGACACGCCCGGCGCCTACCCCGGCATCGGCGCTGAAGAGCGGGGCCAGGCCCAGGCCATCGCGGAGAACCTGCTGGAGATGTCCCGGCTCAAGACGCCCATCGTCAGCGTGGTGATCGGCGAGGGCGGCTCGGGCGGGGCCCTGGGGATCGCTGTCGCCGACCGCGTCGCCATGCTGCAATACGCCTGGTACTCGGTAATCAGCCCGGAAGGCTGTGCTGCGATCCTGTGGAAAGAGGCGAACGAACAGTCCAATGCCGCCGCCGCCGAGGCGCTGCAACTCACCGCCGCCCACAACCTGAAACTGGGGATTGTGGACGAAGTCATCCCGGAACCTGTGGGGGGAGCCCACCGGGAGCCGTTGGCAGCGGCGACGGCGGTCGAGTCCTGGGTGGCGGGTCGGCTCCGCGATTTGAAGCGGCTTAAGCCGGCGAATCTGCCGGCCCGGCGTTACGAGCGTTTCCGTAAGCTCGGCGTTTTCTAGTGGTTTCGAGCGCAACACGAACCGGGGGCGCGGACTTCCTGATACCGGCGCGACGTTGCACGATTCTGCCCGTCAACGTACAATCCGCCACTCGTTTAGACCATGCGACGAGTGTCATCGCTAAGTCGCGACTTGACAAGAACTTGCAGTGCGAAGCGGAGCTGTCCAGTGGCCGCTAAGAAGCAGGCGAAGACAACCAAGAAGAAGACCACCAAGCGGTCCACGGTCCGGGCCGGTTCCAAGACCGGTTCCAAGAAGTCTGTTACGCGCACCAGCAAGAAGGCGGGGGCCACCAAGAAACCGATCGCCAAGAAGACCACCAAGAAGAAGGTCGCGCGCGCCGCCGCTGCCAAGACGACGGGCAAGAAGGCCAAGACGACCCGCAAGCCCGCTGCCACGAAGAAGGTCGCCAAGAAGAAGACAACCGCCAAGAAGACGACCGCCAAGAAGACGACTGCCAAGAAGACAAGCAAGAAGACTGTTAATAAGAAGTCGACCACGCGGACCAAGGCGGCGACCACCGGCAAGAAGTCGACCAGCAAGGAAACGACCAGCAAGAAGACGACGACTAAGAAGTCGTCGGGCAAGTCGAAGGCAGCGCCGGAGCAGGCCCCGGGCACGAGGCAACTGTCGCAAGCCGTGACGCCCGGCTCCAAGCCGACCTTGACCTTGACCTCGACCTCGCAGGAAGAGCACACCCGGGCCGCGGATACGGGCGCCGGTGATTCCTTGATCCCCCCGGCCGCCAAGAAGCCGAGGCGGCGCAAGATGCACAAGCGCGATCTCGAGAAGTACCGGACCCTCCTGAAGGCGAAGCGTGCTGAACTCTACGGCGACGTCAAGACCATGCGCTCTGACGTGCTGGGCAACAAGAGCAGCGGCAACCTCTCCAACACGCCGCAACACATGGCGGATCAGGGCACCGACAACTACGAACAGGAATTCACGCTCGGTCTGGTCGAGTTCGAACGCCGATTGCTGAGCGAGATTGACGAGGCCCTCGGTCGCATTGCCGACGGCACCTACGGCATCTGCGAGTTGACCGGCCGGCCCATCAGCGCCGCTCGTTTGCAGGCGAAGCCGTGGGCCAAGTACTGCATCGACGCGGCACGCCAGTTGGAGCAGGCGGGGCGTCGGTGAGCCGACCAAAACCACGAGACAGCGAGACTCCGAAGCGCCCGGACGTTCGGCCGGCGGGGAAGTCGCTTTGGGCCTGGCTGCTCATGCTCGGGCTGGCCGCCGTATTGCTCGTCGTGGATCTCGGCAGCAAGGAACTGTCCTTCCAACACGTCGCCGACGCCCCCGTCACCATCGACAAGGCGGCCGTGCTGGCTGACAACTACACCATCCCCGCGCACGAGGGCGTCAAGGTCATTCCCTATCTGCTTGATCTGAAGCTGGTAGTGAATCGCGGCGCGGTGTTCGGCGTGGGGAACGGCGGGCGCTGGTTCTTCGCCGGCTTCACGCTCGTCGCTCTCACGGCGGCGGTGTGCATGTTCGCCGGCTGGACGGATCGACGCGAGCATCTCGTCCACGTCGGCGTCGCCTGCGTCCTCGCCGGTGGAGTGGGCAACCTCTACGACCGACTCGCCTTCGCCTGCGTGCGCGACTTCCTGCATCTCTTCCCCGAGGCGCGGCTGTTTCCCTGGATCTTCAACGTCGCCGACACCGTCCTCCTCTTCGGTATCGGCCTGCTCATGCTGCACTTCTGGCGCAAGGACCGGCAGGCGGCCCGAGCGGCCCAGGCGCAGAGCTGATCCGATCACAGCCAAGCTGAACCCAAGCGCCGGACCTGCAAATGCCGGGCACTTGCTAGGCTGGGGCAGCGCTCGTTTCACTCGCAGCAGGATAGGTTCTCTCGATGACCGCAACCGCACACGCCAGTGGCTCCCCCGCTGCCGCCGTCGCCGAGGCGATGCGGCGCATCTACGACGCCCATCTCACCACCACCTCCGGCGGCAACATCTCCCTGCGTGATGAAGCCGACCGTATCTGGATCACCCCGGCCGGCATCGACAAGGGGTCGCTGACCGAAGCGCTGATTCCCTCCGTCGCCCCAGACGGGACCATCTCGGGGGCGCCTCGACCTTCGTCGGAGTTGCCCTTTCATCGACTCATTCACCAGGTGCGACCGGACGCGCGCGCCGTCGTGCACGCCCATCCGCCCGGCATGGTCGCTTTCAGCCTGGGCAGGCACGTGCCCGACACGCGGCTGCTCTTGGGGGTGGCGCGGCACTGCGGCGAGGTCGGGTTCGCGCCCTACGCCCTGACCGGGAGCGAAGCCCTGGGCAACGTGATCGCGGCGACCTTCGCGCAAGGGTACGACGCCATCGTCCTGGAGAACCACGGCGTCGTCGTGGTCGGCCCCACGCTGGACGCGGCGATGCGCCGCTTTGAACTCGTCGAGCACATCGCCCAGGTCGAAATCAAGGCACGGACGCTGGGGAGCACCACGCCGCCGACGGCTGCACTTCTTGAGGCCGGCCGGTCGAGCGCCCCGGACGAGCGAGAGAGGTCGGCGGCGCCAACGGAAACCTCAGCGCTCTTGGCGCAATTCGCGCTGCGTGCGGCGAGGCACCAACTGGCCGCGGGAACGCTGGGGCGTTTCTCGGCGCGCACGTCAGCGGGGCAGTTCCTGATCACCGACGCTGAAATCTGCGCCTCGCGCGTCACCGCGTCGAACCTGCGGCCCATGCCGGTTGACGAGAACGACTCGAGTGATCTGGAAGCACTGGCGCACGCGGCCGTGTACCGCGCCCAGCCGGAGGTGCAGGCGATCATCAGTACCGCGCCCGTGCATGCGGCGGCGTTTTGCATCACCGGCGCGCCGCTCGACACGCGCACGATTCCCGAGAGCTACATCCTGCTGCGTGAGATTCACCGCCTGCCTGCGGAGGCGATGACGACTGACCACGCGCGACTTGCAGCGTCGCTCACGTTGCAGACGCCGGTCGCCCTCATCGACCAC
>SWCB01016447.1_pt1 | contig 12472 bp, 13 predicted proteins | sample 4692901 | NCBI WGS metagenome assembly SWCB01 (sample SAMN10267276, study PRJNA491770) | bioreactor metagenome | isolation source: DHS bioreactor inoculated with subseafloor sediment | place: Japan: off Shimokita Peninsula | collected 2006-08 | reverse complement strand
ATAATCGACTCCCAAAGGGTAGGTCCAAGCACCGGGCTTCCAACAAGGGTTGAGCAAAGCGATTTCGACACGGCACTGTACGGGGGCCACGGCGAATATCCATCCATAACACTTTCACCATACAGCCTCGAGACCTGTTTTTCTCTTTCACGCGACGCCTTTTACCTTGCAGACGAGTTTTCCTGTCCGGTCTTTATCATGAGCGACCTTGGGCTTGGGCTATTTTCACAGACAGTCGATCCTTTTCTAGAGGATGCCCCTTCTAACTTAAAAGATGAAATATCCACCAACCTTTTGCAGGATGGACCATATTATCCTCGCTATGAGGGAAATAACTCCACTAGGCCGTCACCCGGCACCCCTGGAGGGATACACTATACGACAGGACTCGAGCATGGCCCTCTCGGCGCTCCTAACAACAATCCAGAAAACAGGATACGAATGATGAAGCGGAGGATGGAAAAATTCAATTCCCTTTCCGCATCACCCGGAATTAGGCTCGACAAACAGAAAGGCCGCATATTAGTAATTTCGACCGGTTCCGTATACGGCATCTGCCAAAAGGCTGTTAGGGATTTGGGAAGCGACGCGGTCCTAGGCGCGATTCATAGGCTAAAACCCTTCCCGGAAAATCAATTCGCGACCCTCTCTGAAGATTTTGAGTCCATACTCATAGTGGAACATAATTACAATGGGCAGCTATTTGAGCTCTTCAAAAAACATATGCCGATAATGAACCTCGGGAAGCTTCACAGCCTCAAAAAATTCAGTGGCGAACCATTCACCGCTGTTGAAATAACAGATAAAGCGAAGGAGTTGATGTAAATGGCCATTCTGGATATGTATACCAACAGCGTCGAACAAACATGGTGCCCCGGCTGCGGACACTATAGCGTGCTCCGGGCTCTAAAAATAGCTTTGGCCCGGCTCGAAATCCCAAACCACAACGCCGCAATAGTTTCCGGCATAGGCTGCTCGGGACGTATAGGCGGCTACACAAAGGCATACGGATTTCACGGAATCCACGGAAGAAGCCTTCCAATAGCGCAGGGTATTAAGCTGGCAAACAAAGATCTAACGGTCATTGCCGCAGGAGGAGACGGAGATGGCTTCGCAATCGGAACAGGGCACTCTATACATGCAATGAAGCGAAACATAGACATGACCTACCTACTCATGAACAATCAGGTGTACGGCCTCACAAAGGGACACACCTCGCCCCTTAGCGATTTGAACTTTGTCACCAAAAGCACACCGCTTGGACAGATTGAGAATCCCCTTAAACCTTCGCTTCTGGCTCTCTCGGCCGGAGGAAGCTTCATAGCCCAGGGCTTTTCCGGAAATCAGGAGGAACTAATAGATCTTATAATGAAGGGCATCCTTCATAAGGGGTTTTCGATAATCAACATATTCAGCCCATGCGTCACCTTCAACCCTAACAAAAGCTATGCATGGTTTAGGGAAAACCTTGTTTCACTGAAAGAAGATCACAATCCGGGCGATTATAAAAATGCCTTCAATGCCTTCTTGGATACAGACGGGCTTTTCACGGGGCTTCTATATGAAAACAACGAGACGGACTATCAGTCGCGCCTTTCCAATGACAGTAGCACTCCCATAGCGAAACTGGACATAAAAAACACCCGCTTTTTAGACGGGTTGATAGAAGAATTTGTATAAAAGTAGCAAGTGGAAAGAAAAAGATAAATGATAAAAGATTAGGCTCTGTTAGACTTTAGTGTTGTTATTTGACTTATACATTCGTTCATAGAAAGCATGAAACGGTAGTATACCATATTAATCATGTTAATGGTTTACACAGCAAGTTTAAGAATTGGATTAGATCATTCAATGGTGTTTCTACAAAATATTTGAGCAACTATTTGTATTGGTTCAAATGGCTGCAATCATTTCGTGATGAGAAAGATTTAATCAAGGTGAAGCATCTTGTAGTTGATAGTTTGACTAAATTGACTGATTTGAGAATAGATGAATACAAAAATCGATTACTTAATTATGTATAATATGGGATTATATTGGATTGATACTGATCTTATAAAGTATAATGTAATAGATGTGATTTTTGACACAGGACGATAAATCATAATGCGAATAGGAGGTATAGTATGAAGAAGTTTTTATCAATTTGGGCTATATGGATTGTTCTAATGCTTATTTTTACATTTCTTTTTGCTGCATTTTTGCTTGATATCCAACATATTTATAGGGCATCTTTCGTTGTTTCGATTGTAATGTCTATCATAACTTATGTATTTGCGCAGCAGTCAGATAGAATCGATGTGCTTGAAAAGCGCATCAAAGACCTTGAAGAGAACAAATAAGGTTCAATTTATAGACGGAATTTGTATAATGAATTACTAACATAAAGACGCATTTATAAAATATTATGAAAGTAGGTGAATAAAAATTATGAAACTACATAAAAGGTTTACCTTCTGGTTTACTGTTATTAGTTTTGGAATATGCCTTATAAATTTATTAGGCTATGATGATAAAAATTTACTTCTGTTTTTTACGAGTCCGCCCTTTTGGATAATTGAAACACACTGGTTCGTTGTAAACTTTACTCATCCATCTAATATACCTATAAATGTAATCTACATAATAACTATATTGTTTTGGATATTGTTAGGTCTTGTAATAGATAAATCAATAAAGCAATTGTCAAGTATAAGAAATGTTAACTCATAACTTTCTTTAAATGCGATATGGGGGGCCCTATTAAAAAGTCCCCTTTATTAATTTTTGGCTCTTTTAGACTCTAGTGTTGTTATTTGAATGCCATCAGTAGCAACATCAAATTTTTTCTCCTATCCTTCGCTTCGTTGTCCTAATTTAGTGGTTATAATAGGAGAAATATGACTTTTTTCTCCTATTAATTTAATATTACTCCTAATTATGCTATAATAATAGGAGAAACTATTGTGAATAGGAGGAAACAGATGAAAGAATTTAATTACAATAACTTGGATGTGCAATTCTTTGATCGAGAAATAGTAGGTCTATTATCTGCTATTCATGAATACAAAGGTAAGCAATCTCTATATATCGACGCAAATCCGGACATACTGCAAAAGATGCTTAAGATTGCCAAAATTCAAAGTACGAATGCATCGAATGCTATTGAAGGGATTCGCACCAACGATAAAAGACTCAGGGATTTGGTCGAGAAAAAGACGCAGCCAAGAAATCGAAATGAAGAAGAAATTGCCGGTTATAGGCAAGTCCTAGAGTTGATTCATGATAGTTATGAATATATCCTTCCAACACCGAATAATATATTACAATTACATCGAGATCTGTACGCCTATAATGCAGTTGAAGATGGTGGTATGTTCAAGAATGTTGATAATGTCATTGAAGAAGAAAACATGCAGGGAGAAAAGTTTATTCGTTTCAGGCCTGCATCTGCTGCTTTTACGCCAGATATGATGAAAAAACTATGCAAAACTTATTCAGATACTATCGATGCCAAAGAGATTGATCCGTTACTTTTGATTGCTACTTTTATTTTTGACTTTGTATCGATCCATCCTTTTAGGGATGGTAATGGCAGGATGAGTCGATTATTGACCTTATTACTGATGTACCGTAGTGGCTACATTGTTGGCAAATACATCAGTATTGAGATGCACATTGAGCGAACTAAAGAAATTTATTATGACGCTCTCTTGCAAAGTTCAGAGGGTTGGCATGAAGGTACGAACGATTACAAACCATTTATCAAGTACTTTTTATCCATTATCTTGGCCACATACAAAGATTTTTCAGAGCGGGTTGAGTTATTAGTAGACAAAACCATTAACAAGTCTGAGCGTATAAAGCGTGTATTTGAAACAAAACTCGGCAAGTTCTCGAAGAATGATATTTATATACTGAATCCGGATATTAGTCCTAAGACCATCGAAAAAGCATTAAAAGAATTGGTAGACCAAGGTTATATCGAAAAAATCGGACAAGGCAGAAGCACCATGTACGCGAAAAAATAATTGTAAAAGAAAATTTGCAAGTTTATGATTAAAATATCTATTTTTTTTGCAACAATAACAACACTAAGGTCTAACAGAGCCAAAGATTAAAGCCAGTTGATGATAATTTCAGGTTAAGATTTCATATTGCTCACAAGGAAATCTCAATTTCAAAAAACATGCCGGTGAGAAACCTTTATTTCCAGGCGTTTGCGAAAGCTTGTGAGCGAAGAAATTGGAGTTTTTCATATATCTGAACCAGGCTGGCGAGAAGCATTTAGTACAAGGCGACAAGAAAAACCAGTCGCCGGAGCGTATTTCTAATACGTGACTAGACGGTTTTTCGCAGTCAACGAAGTAATCAAAGCTTCTCGCTAGCTTGGCTACATGCGTTTTTTGTAGATAGAATCAGCCTTCGCCAATATGAAAAGCTCTCTCTTCTCCATGAGCTTACCCAGGTATATGCTGATGTCTGAATTTTCCATGTTAACTATTTCGTTGATGTTGTCGAAGTTATCCAGATTCTCCATTCCAATAAACAGATATGTGGCTGCAATTTCAGCCTGGCACCAGTCGAAAAGCTCATCCGACGCATCCTCATATTCGTTGATGATTTTCTGATAAACCTCTATGGCATTCATGTAGTCCTTTACGCCCTTGTAACCAAGTATGTCCGCAATGGCCTTTAATACTTGATAATGAACCTCAGGCTCGTCTTTCGACTCTTCAAGCATGCCCTGATAATGCTCCAACGCGTCTTTATATTGACGTCTACCCGTCATTTCCCTGCCTTCTTCAAATCGCTTTTCCCAGTCCATCATTTTTCCTCCCCAACTATTTTTTTCACTACTTCCAGTATCTCGCTGTGAATGCCATCTATGCTTCTGGCCTTTCCATTTTCGGCGCATGGAACGACAATCCATCCCCCGTCCCTTGCAACTTCTATTGCGTTCTCGTATGATTTTTTTAGATATTCCTTATCCTTTTCGTGTATATCCTTTTCTTTTTTCCCCGTGATTTTATTGTTTCTGTCCTTCATAAGAAGGCTGCTAATATCGGGTGGCATGTCAAGAAATACTACGCAGTCCGGAACGGGAAGCCCGAGCTTCACGAATTCGAGATCCCACAGCCATTCCATGAAATCCTTTCTAGCTTTTCCCTCCGAAATTTTAGAGGCCTGATGAACCATGTTTGCGGTCGTGTATCTGTCAGCCACAATCCATCCTCCATCCTCGTAGAATTTTTTCCATTCCTTTGTATATGAAGCGAATCTGTCAACGGCATAAAAAAGCGATGCCGTGTACCCGTTTACATCATCGGGACTTTCGCCAAATTCTCCTCCCAGATACATCTTGACAAGGCTCGATGACGGGCTGTCATAGTTCGGATAGGCAACCTTTCGAACATTCTCATTCTCAAGCCTAAGCGCATCGAACAGCTTCTGCGACTGGGTCGCCTTTCCGCTTGAATCCGTTCCCTCAATGACAATCAGTTTTCCCTTCATTCTTTCCCCACCTCATTTTCGTCAATTATTAATACGCTTTTCCATTCCGAATCATCGGACCCGACGGCCTTTTCCCTGCATTCTTCAAGGTCCCTCAAATAACATATTGTCTCCTTAGGAATGCGTTCTCCAGGACAAACCAGCGGAATCCCGGGTGGATAAGGCATAAGATAACCCCCTGAAATCATACCTTCCGCCTCCGCTAGCGGCACTTCCCTTACTGTTTTATAAAAAGCATCCCCTGGAAGGATGGCCATTTCCGGTATTCTGTAGCTATATTCGGATTCCCTAACAGTCATCCTATAAAGCGATTTGTCGCTTGCTATCGATTCCAAGGCGGCCTCGGCCCTTGCAAAATCATTTTTAGTATTGGCGACCGACGTCACCAGCAAGGCGCTGCTGCGCCCCGCCATTTCAACATATATTTCATACTTTTTTCTCAAGATTTCATCAACGTCGAATCCTGAGAGTCCAATATTTGAAAAATCCAATAATATCTTGCTTTCATCGAGATCGAATCCCGTTTCCATGTGCAAAGCTTTTCTTTCCCAAATCTTTATGTCGGTGTTTTTTTTCAGTCCTTCGGCAAACCTTCCGATTTCGCCGAAAAGGCGCTCCATCAGAAAACGGCCTTCCTTCTCCATTATTTCCATGGCAGAATCGATACCAGCCATCAATAGATACGAAGGACTCGAGCTTTGATACACAGACAGCATTCTCCTCATTCTGCCAGCGTCAACTCGTTTTGAATTTATGTGCAGCATTGATCCCTGGGTAAAAGCCGGCAAGCTCTTGTGTGTGCTTTGCACAACCACATCGGCATCAAATTTGAGTGGCGAATCCGGAAAAAGCTCTGAAAAACCCAGATGGGCACCGTGTGCGCTGTCTACCAAAAGAAGCGCGCCTTTTTCATGGACAACTTTTGATATGGCTCCCATATCACAGCAAACCCCGTCATATGAAGGATATGTTAGGATCACCAAGCCGATTTGCGGATTGGCTTTAAATGCCTCCTCCACCTGCCCGGGCTCAATTGAAAGCTTTCTGCCGGGTGATGCCGAGAATTTCGGTTTGATATAGACCGGCTCCAATCCATTTATCGCGATACCATGAAAAACCGAGCGATGGCAATCCCTCTGAAGCAACACCTTTTCTCCAGGAAATGCCATGGCTGAAATTGCGGCAAGTATCCCGCCCGTTGTGCCATTTACGAGAAAAAAGCTTTCCATGGCGCAGTAGACCTTTGCGGCACGGCGCTGCGCTTCCAGTATCAATCCCTTCGGATCGTGCAGATTATCCGTTTCAGGAAGTTCTGTGAAATCCAATTTTCCCATTTCTTTAAAAACAGGGATATCCGAAAAAATGCGGCCGTTTTTATGCCCCGGCACATGAAAAGAAACCGGTTCTCTTTTACCGATTTTAGCAAGCCGGTTAAAAATTATATTGTTCCGCATAAGAAACTCCTCCCTGATATAATACATTATATTGCATTAAATGTTTCATTGAAAGAGGCCAGGCAATTCCATTTTAAAAAAGCAAAGGCAAAAGCCATTTAGAACGAGAAAATTCATAACGCTCTCGTTTGAAACAAGCGCAAAACAAAGAAAAACTGCAATATAAGAAAAGATAGGCGAAAGAGAAGTTTTTTGGGCTCGGTTTCCAAAGGGAAAAATCGATTCTTATAAATAAGCCCCTGAATGAAAAGTTCGAATCATATTTGCATTTGAGGGGTAAATGCTCTATAGTAAGTTAATATTATTAAAATATTTTGGAGGTCTTTATCATGCTGTCAAACAAATTAAAGCTCATTACACCATCTTACACCCTCGGCATTGCATCCAAGGTGAAAATCCTCAGAGAGTCCGGAGAAAAAATAATCAATCTTAGCATTGGGGAACCGGATTTTTACACGCCCGAAACTGCAAAAGAGTGGGCTAAAAAAGCAATGGATGAAAACAAGACAAAGTACGATGCCGTTTCAGGCCTCAAGGAACTGAAACTGGCTATAATTGAAAAATTCAAGAATCAAAACGATTTGTCCTATACAGAAAGCGAAATTGTCGTTTCAAGCGGAGCTAAGCATTCCATAACGAATTCACTCATAGCCACTCTTAATCCCGGTGACGAAGTTATGCTGCCAAAGCCATATTGGGTAAGCTACCCCGAAATGATTAAGCTTACCGGAGGCGTCCCCATTTTCGTAGAGACTCAAAAGGACAACAACTACAAGGTTGCTCCAAAGGATTTGGAAAAAGCATTGACTTCAAAAAGCAAAATGCTTTTCATCACAAACCCGTCAAACCCCAGTGGCGCCGTATATACCAGGGATGAGCTTCTTGCAATAGGAAACTGGTGCGTCGAAAACAACATCTGGATTATGGCTGATGAGATCTACGAAAGAATCACATTTGACCGCCCCTTTGTTTCCATTGCATCTTTATCCGAATCTATAAAAAAACTTACTATAACCGTAAATGGAATGTCAAAATCCGCAGCAATGACCGGCTGGAGAATAGGCTACACCGGTTCCACGGATGAGCTCGCAAAGGCCATGTCTACAATACAGGGCCATCTTGTATCTCATCCCTCAACCATATCTCAGTGGGCGGCCTACGGTGCCATGACCTTCTGCCAAAGCGAAACCGAGAAAATGGTAGAAACCTATAAAACTAGAAGAGACATAGCCGTCAAGCTGCTTGAAGACGCAAAGGATATTTCCCTTGTCAAACCGGAAGGCGCCTTCTATCTTTTCATTGATTTATCCGCATACAAATCCTTCTTCCCTGAAGCAGAAAACTTTTCGGTCGCCTTTTGCGACAGATTGCTCAGCGAAAAGAAAATCGCAATTGTTCCCGGAATGGCCTTCGGCATGGACGATTTCGTACGCATAGCGTACGCCTGCGACGAAAAAGAACTTGTTAATGGTCTTGAGGGCATTAAAGCCTTCCTTTCCGAATTAAAATAATTCGCAAGAAAGCCCGGGCATATAAGTCCGGGCTTTCTTGCGCAATAAAAAATGACCGGGCTTTTCAGCTCGGTCATTTTGTTCTTTCTATGCTTCTTCTGTTGTTGCTGTTTCTGCAGCTTCTTCTGCATCTTCGGTCTCAACTTCCGCTCTTGTTGCAATAACCAGCGAAGCCACTACCTCTTTAGGATCTTCAAAAACTTCGATATCCGCATTGTTGTAGATATCAAGATCCGCAACAGTTATGGTATCTGTGTCTTGAAGCAATTTGCAGTCAACTTCAACTGTTTGAACCAAGTACTTAGGCAACGTCTCAATTTCGATTTCTTGAAGTTGTTGCTGAACAACCTTGTTTCCGCCCTCAACAGCGTCCCTGTTGAATACATGCACGGGAATCTTAACTTTGATTTTTTCGCCCTTGGTCAGCTCTTGAAAATCAATATGGATTACATTTCTTAGAACTGCATCCCTTTGAATTTCTTTTACAATTACCAGAATTTCCTCTTTGCCTATTTTGATATTCATGCTTGAACCCGGAGTCATGTGGTCATCACTACGCTTAACATCGTTACCGACGAGTTTAATAGCGCGATTGTCAGAGTGCTTGCCATATACAATGGCAGGAACCATGCCGTCTACGCGGAGTTTTTTAAGCGCCGTTGTTGAACCAGTTTCTCTTATTTCCGCTGTAAGAATCATATCTTTCATTTGTAGTGCCCCTTTCAATTCAGTCCTTATTATATTATATCAGAAATATCGTTAACGCAACCTTTTTATTTATAATTCTCTCCTGCCTTCGACCGCCTTTGCCAACGTCACCACATCAGCATATTCCAAATCGCCACCTACAGGAATCCCGTGGGCGATTCTGGTAATTCTTATGCCCGTGTTTTTTAGCAGGCGGGACAGGTACATTGCCGTTGCCTCTCCCTCGATGGTAGGATTGGTGGCCAAAATAATTTCCTTCACCTCTTCGGAATGCCCCTGGAGCCTTACTATAAGCTCTTTTATTTTAATATCCTCGGGGCCTCTGCCATCCATGGGTGAAATGGATCCATGAAGCACATGGTACAGACCCGAATACTCCCTGGTTCTTTCCATTGCCGCCACATCCCTGGGAGATTCGACAACGCATATCGTGCCACGATCCCTTCCGGGATGTGAACAGATGTTGCACGGGTCGTTCTCTGTTATGTTGAAGCAAACCGAACAAAAAACTATTTTCTTTTTAGCGTCCACCATGGCCTTTGCCAAGCCGTAGACATCCTGCTCTCTGGTCTCCACAAGGTGGAACGCCAGCCTTTGTGCCGTTTTTCTTCCAATGCCCGGAAGCTTTGACAATTCGTCAATCAATCGGGCTATGGGCGCAGCAAACTCTTCCATTGTGACACCTCTTTAAAAGCCCGGTATGTTCATGCCTCCGGTCAATTTTCCTAATTCCTTTTGTTGGTAGTCTTCAACTGTTCTAACAGCTTCGTTGACAGCAGCTACAATCAAATCCTGAAGCATTTCCACATCTTCCGGATCCACCACATCCGGAGCTATTATCATTTCTAGTATTTCCTTTTTGCCGTTTATGCGGATTTTAACAGCTCCGCCTCCCGCCGTCACTTCCATTTCAGCCACATCTATTTCGGCTTGTTTTTTCTGCATGCCCTGCTGCATTTTCTGCGCCTGCTTGAGCATTTTGCTCATATCACCGGGCATTCCCGGCATTCTGTTCTTAGCCATTTTTTCCCTCCATGTTCATTGTCTTCAGTCTTCTATTTCTATGAGTTTTTCAAACCCTTTAAAAACTTCCTTTATGCGAGCCTCTTCTTCGCCCGATGCAACAACTTCACCCTGGAATCCCTCCATTATGCACTCAATATTTACATCAAAGTCCGTTTCTTCCAGAATGGCATCTTCGATTATCCTTTTACTTTCGAGTCCGCTAATCTTTTTCATGTGCACGCTATAGCCCTCTTTAAAAAGCAATATGAGGTTGCCGTTTTTTATGTCCTTTGGAACTGCTTCCCGTAAAAATGCGTGTGTCGACCTGTTTTTCACCCTGATTCCATTTAATACATCGTTCCACCTGTCCATCAATTCCGAAAAAATATTTGTCTCTTCAGATATCGGATCATTCGGTATTTCCCGGGAAACATCTGTTTTGACGGTCTTACTCGCCATCTTTTCAACCATTACCGCCGTCCTTTTGTCTGGAATAACCTCCGACTCTTCGCTTTTGGGTAGTTCCTGCAGTTCCTTTTTAGCTACCGGCAAAGCAAGTCCGTGTTTTTTTATTTTCGCCAATTCACTTTCGGCTTTATCAAGCCTTTGCAAAACGGCTTCAAGCGAATTGTCATACTCTGGCCTCAAAAGCCTAAGTATCAGCATTTCCAGTAATATCCTCGGCTGCGGAGCATACTTGATTCTGTATTCATAATCCGAAAGCAGGTCAAGACCTCGGAGTATAAAGGTCATTCCAGCCCTTTTCCTTTGTTTCTTCAGGCGTTCAAGCCGCTCCGGTCCCACGCCCAATATTTTTTCTGCCGATTCCTTCAGCCCTGCAATCATAAGGGCTCTCATGTACCGAGTAAGGTCTTTTAGGAACTGGTTAGTTTCTTTACCTGCAGAAAAAATTTCTTCGAGTTTTTCAAATGTCCCATCGGCATCCCTATCTATTACACTCTCCATGAATTCGAAAAGAAATCCATCGGCCGAAATTCCCAGAACGCTTTGAACAACATCCCGGGTGATAGCCCCTTCCGAAAAAGCAAGGCATTGGTCAAGAAGACTCAGCGCGTCTCGAACGCCCCCGTCTGCATTGTGCGCTATCAAGCGCAAAGCCTCTTCCTCAGCGTCTATTTTCAGGTCAGAAAGAATATACTTGAGACGCCCCATCAAATCAGACTGCCCCACGCGCCTGAAATCGAATCTTTGACATCTCGACCTTATGGTTTCGGGTATTTTTTCAGGCTCTGTTGTTGCCAATATGAAAACCGTGTGAGCGGGCGGTTCCTCGAGTATTTTAAGCAAGGCGTTGAAAGCGCCCTTTGAAAGCATATGAACCTCGTCGATTATATATACCTTGTTTTTTGCCTTGGCCGGCGCATAGCGAGCATTTTCTCTGAGCTCCCTCACATCGTCTACGCTGTTGTTGGAAGCCGCGTCTATTTCGACCACATCCATTATGGACTCTCCGAGAATCCCTTTACATATCTCGCATTTATTGCAGGGTTCACTCCCCGATGGCTCGAGGCAGTTTATCGCCCTTGCCAATATCTTCGCCGTCGAGGTTTTTCCAGTCCCCCGAATGCCCGCAAAGAGGTATGCGTGGGCTATGCTTCCCTGCCTTATTTGATTTTTAAGTGTATCTACTATGGATTCCTGGCCTACGACATCCCCAAAGACCATTGGGCGGTACCTTCTGTATAAAGCCATATACGACATGTACTAAGCCTCCTTGCAATCTATTAAGATTATACAATAAAAACCGCTCTTCTACCACCTTCTACCTGCCCTCGCTCAAAAGCGAATTAAAAGAAGCCCGTCAAAAATGACGGGCAATCCTTTTATTATTAAATTAAATGCCGCGCACCTGCCTTCGACATAATCCCCCGAGCGTTACTGCAGTAGTTAGCTCCAACCAGGAGCCCCTGCGGCACATGAAAGGTCCCGCTTATGGCTGCTTCCTTCCGGACCTGACCAGATTCACAGGTTTTCATTGCGCAGGACCCGATCTTCAACACTACTTGCTACAGGCAGACCCCAAAAAATATATGCCTAAGACAGGAATTCAATCCTGCTGTAGCGGGTTGCAGGTTACAGGGCACCGCTATCTCCCCATCTAGCGCGGCAAACCTCAAATCCATAGTTTCATTATATATTCTAAACCATACGCTGACATAATACAACCTTTATTCTGTAGACCCAAACCCCTCTCTGCATCTGTTTGCGCCATACCTCAGCTATCCATGAAAATGGGAAGCGTTGACCCGGCAAGAGGAAGCAGGGTTCCCCTATAGTTTC